>Ga0181612_135379_pt1 | contig 16165 bp, 4 predicted proteins | sample HoacroProtozoa21_FD_119630 | JGI IMG/M metagenome (GOLD analysis project Ga0181612, IMG submission 119630) | Hoatzin crop microbial communities from Cojedes, Venezuel. Combined Assembly of Gp0051906, Gp0051904, Gp0051908
AAAGAAAGAAAAGAAAGAAAAGAAAAAGGCACCCTGACACAGAATTTTGGCATGACTAAGCCATTTTATTGTTCATACACAAGGACATACAGTGGGATTCAGATCATTCTCAGATAGCTGTGTCCAGTTTGCAATAAATAAGAGCAGGAACAAGAATAAGCTTGTTTTGCTGTGGAAGACTAGAACAGTGACTCTTAACAAAGTTTTGTAGCAGGTCTGAGGATGGGGTGTATAATTTTTGCATCGTCCTTTGTGGAAAATAAATCATATTTTGAAGAAGTGAATGTTAGGGGTGGATGAAGGGGAAGAACGTAGCCTTTTGAGTTTGGAGGATTTCTAAAGGATTTTAAAAGACTGTATCTAGAGGAGCTGGACCAAGAAACAGTTGACCACTTCCTTCTTTGCCTCTTATTCTAACATACAACTAAGGAAAGTATAAGAACATTGTTTAAGATATCTGTGACAAATGCAAGATAACTTTCCCTGAGATGAATTAAACCAAAACACAGACAATCATCAGATTAATGACCTTTCTACCTAGAGAGAGGAGGGGGATACAGATGCTGAACAGAAGGCAAGTTATTGCTCCCTTTGGTCACTGTGCAGTGTATGTCCATCCATGACTTGTTGCTTTTACAAAGCAGGTTTAAAGAAGGATGCCAGGAGGCATGACTGGTAGGGAGCCATTGCGGTGTGCTTCAAAGGGGATTGCACCTTTAAGCACTGAGGAAAATGCTGCTTTAGGTTTTACACCCATCTCATTCAACAACAGATCAACACATAGCTTGACTACAGTGTTAGCTGGAAGTTTTGATAGCAACATTTGATTCTCTAGTGACACTTGGTAATCCCAAGTTGGCAAAACTCTCCTTACAGCTTTAGTCTTGAAACTAAAAATACTGAAATTAGTGCTGGAACCCTTTCAAATCAGGGCAGAATTTATGCATTCTGCATTTATCTCTCCCTTGCTTGGGATAGCTGTCAGAGCCAATTTGATTGCTGTCCTGAATGGACTGGGATCACAGACGCTGATCTTAAAAAGCCAGTAGCCTGTCCCAGGCATAGGAGGTGGTTTAAAACAACATAGAAAATTAGAAATTTGTCCTTCATTTACTATACCACCAGACTAATCCTCACACTGAAGGGATAGTTAGTGCAGGGCACCAAGGTAATCTTTTGCTGCTTCAGTAAAAGTGAGTAAAAGTGAGTCTGTGAAGGAGTTACTAATAGTGCATCTGTGTGCGATCAGTGAAGCTGTAAAGTGTTTTCATAGGGCTGAGGTGCACACCTCAGTGGCAAAGGCAGGACCTCAGAATCTTGTTGTGGCCTTCCACACTGGCCCGTTGAGCAGAGGGGGAGCGGTAGTTTCGCAAGAATAGGCAGCATAGACTTTCCAATGACACACATCAACTTTATAATGCGTGTGCAGAGACTAGTAGAAATGAACTAAAATAGTCTCCCTTTTAACTCCTGGTGCCATTTCAAATGTGACACATTTTATTTCTGAGGTATATCTTCCTTCCATCATGCAGAACTAAAAACTAATCTCTGACCATGACATATATTTAATTAGAAGAGTAATCCTGCTTGTCATCACTAGCATATTCTTTTATTAGTTTATAGCTTGTTTACAGGAAATTTAGCTCACATATTTCTCCTTTGCTGAGAAATCCCATGTGCCATCTTTGCAGAAATATTGAATTAGAAGAGATGCAGTGGTATGACGATATTTTTACAAGACAGATGATATACAAAGATGTAAATGCAGTCTTTCCCATTGGAATAATCTGGTTAGATTCATTAGGGACTTGCAGACTGAAGTGAATGTGTATACTCAGCAGCACTCCTTGGGAGCCATTTTCTTGTATTTCAGAAGTGGGTGACATCTGCCCCATCACCCTGCGGGTAAGTGCAACTATGCATCTGGGCACTCTTTGATTGGCAAAACATGTAGTGAGAGACAAGTTTGGATTCGGGAACCAGCTCAAGCTAACTCTAGAAATGCAGTGGAGATCCTGCCCTGTGCTGAAGTGTACTGTAGGAACAACAGCTCATTGGAACTCATCTGTTCCTCTTGTTGCTCAGGTTGGATGAAAAGATGTGACTTCATCCACAGGTACCAAAGGATTTGAACTGCACAACGTACATAATTCTGTTTTCACATTTGCTTCAACTCTTTGTAAACTTTGGTGCCATTCTGACAACTACTGTCTCATAGTTAGGTCTTTTAGTATCCATTAGATGACAATTGCTCTGATCTAAAAAGGTTTTTGTCATCTAGACCAGATGGTATAATTCATTTCTGTTGTGAATGCTTTTTAATGTGGACAGTATAAAGTAGAGACATGACAAAGATGCAGAAGGATGGCTAGAAGAAATCATATATTATTAAATGGTTCCAGGAAGATCAAATATGTCATTTCTGTACTTTATATCACTTTATACTTTATAGAGATTACTGCAATTTCATTGTCTAGTTGTTTTTTATGGCTTTATAAATTCACTAGAGTTAGTGAGCTGAATATACAAAAAGAGGATTCATTTAACAAGTGGAGCTAGGCAGTAAGAGCAAGATCCATCAAGGGACCTTGCAGACCTTGCCATGAGTTGAGTAGTTGGAAGAAGCCTAGACCCTGGAGCACTAGTGTGAGGTCTCTACATGCCCAGTAGACTGCAAAGAGTAAGTGTCAAGGCCCACACAAGCCAACAAGTGAATACTCAAAAAAGATGTAGACCTAAATGTCTTCTGTTCTGTGATTTTGTCTCCAAAGCTGAGTCTTCTGTTGGATACGGTTCTCTTCTTTTTTTTTTTTTTTCCTTTTTTTTTGTCTTTTTTTTCCCCTCCAGAGAACGGAACAGAGCTAATATTTAGTTTGTTTCCTTTTCAAATGTGCCAAAGGCTGGCTTATTTGCTGGGCCATTAGTAGTGTCTGGTTCTGAAATTATAGTCTTATGGTGAGAATACATGTCCAGGAAAGGGGACGCTTAGGTTCAGTTTTCTGCTCAGATTGTGAGGCTTCAAACTAAAAAATCACACAGTACTGAAGAGTGATCCTTTGCACAGTAGAGTCCATTTATTCCTGCTGGGAGTTCTACTGAATTTACTCAAAATTCTCCTGCAGTGTTCACTAATGTAAGTAGCAGGTCCACAACTTTTCTAACATGTACAAGTATGGGCATACTGATATTATTTGAACAGGGAAATAAGACAGTAGAAATGTTGCTAGTTACTAGTACTATTACCAGCATTAGGTTTGTACAGGGAAAGAACTGTGAGTCGTTCCACTGAAAGATACAAGAATTTTTCACTGAAGAAAAACATAAGGAATTACTCTGCAACTTAATGAGCAATTAACCTATTCATCTTGTCTTCTAACTCTACTTTAGGGCAAGTGGAATGAAACACAGCTCAGGGCTAACTATGGGCTGATTCAGATTTACTCTGTGCTGTGTTGCCAACACCTCAACTGCTGCTGGAGAACTGTTCTTTAACACACATCCTGAATCTTGCTCTCTCTGGTCCCCTGCCTTACATCTTTAGTGAAATACTGGGTTAACAGAAGTATTGACGACCCCCACCTCCCACCCCAGCCTACTCTATGGCATCATACAATGCTACGTGTGTCAAACTACTTGGATCAAGGGGAGTTAGTGTTTAGTTTCTCCTGTCTGATTGGATGAAGAATGGCTAAAGCATCACTGGCTTCTCAGGCATTTTTAATGTCATTTTTAAAAAAATGCATCTTGAAACCCTATTTAAATGTCTTCAGTATACTATAAAGCTTCATTTTTGCAGAAGGCTTACTTGTTCTGGCCTTCCACTCAGGGAATTACCTTGGTTTTATTCCTGCTATATCATATGCCTGACACTCCTGATCGGTTCGGTGACCACTAAGAGCCAAAGATTGAACAGAAGTATAGTTCATCTAAAGTCCTTAACTCACGTGAACACCTTCTACAAGAGCTGTTTAGAGGTACAGCTCTCCATTGACGTTATAGTTAATTCACTTTCAGTATTTATTTGAAGGTGCCATTTCTCCACTTAATTGTAATTGGTTTAGCCAAGACAACTTGGGACAACATTTCCAAGTGAGACCAATTTGGTCTAGTGATAATGAACTCTCCGTAGCTGCTGCTAAATCTTTAGAAAGAATACCATTTAACCATATTCTAGCCCAAATTGTTGTCTGGCACAATGTTAATAATTTAAAGAGAATGCAGTCAAGAGCAGTTTTATTAAATTTAGTTTCATATTTGTTCAGATGTCTAAGAATTTCTTCTGTTGGGTAGACAGTACATTTAGTAGAACAGACAGGACACTTGCAAAGGTCTCAGTTTAGTGAGAATTTGCTGAAAACCTCCATCTACAAAATGCACTAAAACTCCTCTCTGGTTAAGCAATAGCTTCCATAGTTCCTTTCTGGCTAGGCTTCTGGTTTTGTCTAGCACCTGTTCAAAACTATAGTGAAAGGGTTGTCTGTGACTTAATGCAAACAAAAGATTAGGACTACTCAATCTAGAGGCATTTTTCCTATCACCTGTAAGGAGACAGATGCTTCAGGGATCCTGGGAAAGTCTGGCTAAGAAGATAAATACACAGGCCTCCTGTCCGGCCAGATTCTAGCATTCACTTCTTCCTCATATCCTCATGACTGAGACCTTCAAAGCCAGGGTCGACGTGGTTTCACAGCTGCTTGCACACCCCATAACCATGTTCCAAAGGTCTGATAAAATTGAAAGTCATACAGAATTTTCTTCATAAATAATGAAGAGCCAAACGTCGGCTTTGATGTTTCCTTCTGCCCCACTTTGCAAGGCTGAGGAGAGTGCTAGTTCCACTTACGACTTACGGCTGGCTACAAAAAAGCATACTGTGGTACAAGGCTGAAAGGGGCTGCTTTAGATATTTTTTGCTACTGGTTTACTTCACTGTTTGTAGAGATGTAGCAGTCATAATGCTGCCAGTTTAAAATGTGAACAGAATCACAGGTTCTTCTAAAGTAATGATGCATGACTTTAAGCCAAAATATATATTGGAGGGTGGAGTTGTTTGGCTTTCTTTCAAATATTTAGTGCATGTTTTAGTCATTTTGTGATGATTTTTTCTAAAATATGAAAACTAGAAACTTACCTGAGCCTCTCATGCGATATTTTAAATACAGCAGCCTGGGTTTTAATAGGTTATTTTCTGCTAGACTTTCAAGAAAGTTGCAGACTGGAAATAACATTTTTGGAGAGGTTTTTCTCTGTGTGTATGCTGAAAGAAGGATAAAAAAAGAAGAATGCCAAAGGGCAGTTAGAATGTCACACTTCATATGTGGAAGTGTGGAGCGGGTCTCTGAAAATCCAGAAATGTGAATTTCAAGGTCAATTATCCTAACAGTCCTCCTCAGCTTCCTCAGCTCCTCACCTCCTCCTCAAATCCTGCCATCTTTAATCTGTTTCAAAAGCAGTGTGCTCCTTGGAAGTATACTGACACATTGAGGAATAAGATATTTCTGACAAAAATGTTTTTTTTTTGCGCAAGTGAAATCAACAGCCCTGCCTGCTCCCCAGTGAGTGAGTGGTTTGATGCCTGGAACTCACGCCTATAATTATAATTCTTTTGTTTGTTTGCCTTGGCTATCGGATGGAAATGTCTTTTTGTCTCCCAAAGAATATTTGAGGGGAAAAACCAGCATCCATATATATGTCACTTCTGTTATTTTTATGAAGAGGCTTAAGGGAAGGGATTTTCTAAAGAAGCTTAATAACCACCATAGAAGCCCTACAGGCACACTGCCAAATAAGAAGAGCAAACTAATGATTTCAACAGAAATAATCTATAACAAAGGAAGAAAACACAGCTGATAGATGTATGTCTAAGCAGAGTGGAAAGAACTGAAGCAGAAGAATATGAGAGCTGGAAATACATTTCTTCGAAAGCACAATGGATCTTGTTTAGTTAAACAACTATTGTAGCTTATTAAACCAAGCAATTATTTTTACATTCTCTCCCTTGTTTGGCAAATATAGCTCTCAGGATAGATATCCAAACAGGAGAAATGGAGCATTCATGGTAAGCAGTAACAGCTGGTAAGCTAATCAACTGAGTCCATGTTTCTGATAAAGATGTCCCTACATAGGCATTAGCTATCTATAAATACATATGACTGGAAACCAAGTTTATCTGGCTGGGAGAGGTAGCAAGTAAAAATTAGACGTGGTATTTCTAATCTAATGGTTCCAACTAGGAAAAATATCCAAAGTAGCTTTAAAGTAGTAGCCTGCAGCTGGGAAGGGATCCTTGTCACATTAAAGCCAGTGGAAGATATCAGAAAGACGATTTTGCTTTTGCTCTTGGGAGCTTCAAGCAACACGACACTGCTGTGTCAACCATTAAGAAGGTGAATTATGCACTTTTTTTCCTTAAATCTAGGTCCCTCTGCTGGCTTGTGTTACTATTCCCGCTTTCTAGAACACAGTTCCCCATGAGCCATGGGTCAATGACATTCTTGTGCATATTAATCATCAGCGGTACTCAGGAAGGAGACAGGTGACTTGGTTCTATTGCACTTGTGTTCATTGGGTCACAAAAGAAAGGTGAAGAAACAATTTATGTGCAAAAATTATTTCTGTCTTGTTACTTAAAGCTTGATCCAAATCTTACTAAAGCCAATGGAAGTACTGCTGACTGGAGGACTTAGATGCAAGTATATATTGCATAACTAAGATTGACTTGGAAGAGAATATACAAATCAGCTCACATTCAGGAACAAGATCTAGGGTATATTTTAAAGTGCCTTTGTAAAGATCAAGATATTTTTCTGTTATTACAGTCCTATATAAAAGTAGTCAGAGATGACAAAGAAAGGTGTAACACCTTGAAGGGTTGAAAGAAAATAAAGCTTTTAAAAATCAGATTGCTCTAATTAAATGCTGAAAGGCCTTAATTGCCGTCAGACCTATTGTAGGACAGTAGCATATGTGTGTGTGCGAGTGAATAGTTTTTCTGTATTTTAACAGCTTGCTATAAACCTTACAATTCCCATGTTACAGTTCTTATCTGGGATTAAAAGTATAGGTTATATCTAAATGCTACCTGAATAATTGCAGTAGGTAAATGTTTGCAAATAGAGAAGGTATGCACCATCAGATTACATTGTGAATATTAATGCATATTAATCCGAGAGGGAAGCAAAATATAAATAGATTCCCAGTGCTTTAAAGACAGTTATTCTTGCCATTCTTCGTAAGTTCATTTTTATGTGAATTGAAGTGGATTTGTTGTTATAGAAGTTTGTTTTTATCAGAAGTTTCCACAAATTAGCATTGGTCCATATAAAAAAATCTTCCTAGGGAGCTTACAGCTGAAAGCATCTAAGCACAGGAGAAAAAAAAAGGCTGAAAACATGCAGAAGCATTACATTGTTGCTTCTCAGGTATTTTGAAATTCTAATGGCATCAAATGCGCATTCACCAGCCTCAGACAAGAGGATTCTGATTTCAGGCTGTTGGCTGCCTGCTACACGGCCCCCTGCACCTTCCTTTAAAAAACCTGATGATGGCAGGTCTTCGTGACAGGCTGTTGATGTGAGCGGGCTGATCGGCTCTCCACAAATAAGGCAGGGATTGTATTTCAGATTTAGCCACAAGGTGAGCATTCTCACCCACCCTTCACCCCTGGGACCATTCATGTCATTCACGCCCCAGAGCTGCTATATGGGGTGATTTGGAGAAGCCTCATCTCTGCCTCCCTTTGCAGACCCACATGTCCAGGCAATGCCTCCTTCTCTGGCAGTGGCTGGTGTCCTGAAGCTGTACCGATCCAATGGGACTAAATTAAGGATCTGTCTTCTATAAGGTGCTTGTCTAAGGCTGAGGGCATTACAGGCTTTGTACGCACTAGCACATCAACAGGGCTGGTGCTGTGCTCTGGTGTGTGCTTGCCATCTACTAAAAAGTTTGCACAGACTTTGGCCCAGCTCTAGCTTCAGTCAGTTAGTGCTTCCTAAACAACGTCTGGGCTTGTGGTGGTTAGCACAAGCCAGAGACCATTTCCAAACAGCCACATTAGTATATTAAATTTTATGCATAATATTAATATTAGCACATTAATTTAATACTTAGAATTGACTTAATAAATAACATATATTTATATAATGTAGAAAGATCAATAATTAGTTTACTAGATAATATGAGATTAATATTATTGTTACTATATAGATAATATATTCTACATAGATAAATTACATCATAATTATATCCATAAAATATAATGATGTATTGATATATTAATATTAACTACAGATAATAATATGATAATATATTCACATTACACTCCCTATAATGCTGATATAACTACTTTGTTTAGGGGGATCAGAGGGTTTAGCTATATACCTGCGCTATGTTGTACTGATTGTCTTGGAACAAAGGAACAACTCCCACCCCATTTTTCTTACTAATATAGATGTGACCACAAAGTCCAGCAACTGGTCTGTAAGAAGAGCAGTGCTTTCTAAGCTGCTGTAGGTTATATTAACTTCTGAAGGCATCTGCCACAAACCAGATCCTGAAGCTAGAGATAACTGTGGTCAGTTTATGACAGAAACATGAACTCTGCCATTGCCCGCCTGTAGCCAGCGGCAGATTTCGGGGTCACTGGGTGCCCCAGGAGCCTGCACTCACCTAGCTACTTCTTTTCTATTAGGATGTTTTTTCGGATGGCTTATGCTTTGTTTATATGATCATCAACATTCTTAAGAGTGCAAATAATAGGCAGTCTTTCCATCTACAGAATACAAACATGCAGCCTTGTCAGCAACTCTGCAATGGTCAGAATTTGCATGTGTGTGCAATGCTACTAAGAATCACACCAGTTCTTAGATTTGTAATCCACAGGAAAAGCAGGGCCAGAGGCTGGTAAAACAATACTTGTTCTGTCGGTGTTGCTAAAACACGCTTTAATCACTTCTCTTTATCAGGCCTGTGTAGACCTCACTTGCTAAGAGAAATTAGCTGCAACTAATTTACCAGTAATGAGTAACAGGCAACTTATCTAGAAGCTTACAACTGTTGCCTGGATACAAATATGTTTAAATGCTTTTATATACAAAATGCTTTTAGGTTATTTGCAGCAATTTGTTTTGATGACAAATTGTCAAACAGAAAGCCAGGGCACATGGCATTACTACCTTAACCTCCTATGTGACACAAGTACTGTCCCTATGCTGCCACTGAATAGGTGTAATAAGGAACAGTATTGTGTCGCGCCCTGTTTGGTGAGAGAATCCACGCACCCTCTGAATACGGTTCTTGATTTGCCTCTAAAGGGTTAGATATCTGAGACTACAAAGAGCAGAATTTCATTTAATCAGCTGGCTACATTTGTTAGCAGCTGCTGCTATTTTGGAAGGTAAAACATTGGAGAAAACAATTGTAAAAAACAAAAAAAAACCCCACTGAACTACACTAAGTTAATAAAGGGCACTCGCTAGATCTCTTAAAAGTTGAACTGTTAGGATTTATTGCAAAAATGTTAAAAACCTGTGAGTAGGAACAAGAAAAAAGCAAACCAGATCGTTGTACAGTCTGGAGAGGTGTTTTGAACCAGCTTTTTTCTCCTTCTAATATATGTACTCTGTTGCCAAAATCAGCCTGTGTACAGATACGTGCAAATGAAATACTGGAATTCCCAAGGTGGATGCTAAGCTGCATCCACATGTCCAGCTGCTGAACTGTGTCCCAGAAACACAAGACTCTGGTGGGAAACAAGGAAATCTTCTTTTCAGAGATTTGCTGCTCAGTCCGATGAGACTCATGCTCTGCTTTCGGTAGAATAAGTAGTTTGATATAACTGTAACATATCAGGTTATGAGCTAGAAGATCTATTCTTTTCTGGCAGAAAAATAAAACAAAACGGAAAACAGAACAAAGAGGAAAGTAACTCAGACATGAGGACAGCTGTGAAGCTTCTGTTGCATTTTCCCCTCTTGATTTATCCCCTATATTTTTGAGCTTCACCAAAGAAAGGACACCAGTGTGTCCTTTAGGAGTCTAGGGCCTCTGGATGAGGAACTTACTTCTGGTAATTTGTAATATTCCTCAAGTGCCCTTTCCCTGGCAGCTTCCCATGCAGAGTATCGACAGACTGGGTGGAACAAGCTGGGTCCCATGCCTAAAATCTTCTGCACAGTACTATAGCTAAAGATAACTTATGGCAATTTATCAAGACTTTTTTTTTTTTCATTTTAGAAGTTTCTTAACAATCAAGATTTTCCGTATTAAAAATCCTACTTAACATTTTTACAAACTTCAAGCAAGCAAGCAAGCAACCAAATGCATAAGATGAAGTCACTTTTATCTGCTGTATTAGATTGCTTCCCCCTGCTGTCTTTGTTCCTTGTCTGCTTGGTACATATAGGTCTAAAAGATCTGGATGGTCACATTGTTAAGAGAGTCACTACCAAAACACTTTGGCCATAGCTTTGTATTCTTTGAATTCTCATTGGAGTTTTGATATCCCATTTTCCTGTTGGTGTTTACAAGTATATTATGTAGAATATTATCATCATCACATCAAGTTAATATGGCACTTCTGTACTTTTTTAAATATACCATTCTTCTGTTGGGGTATTCTGAGGAGGAAAATGACTATGCTGTAAAAATCAATACAGTCGTGTAAAAGCTGCCTCTGCTTCCTCACAGAGAAGAAACCTTTTTTGGTGATGCTTAGAAATGTAGTCCTTGTGGTCTCCCTTCTTGCAAAATGCAGTCAGCTCTGCATGACTGATGAAGTTGCTGCTGCTAGGCACAAAATATTCAGACCCTTGCTAGGAAGATTTTCCTTGGACGATAAATCCTTGAAAGATTGAAGTATTTCTTCAGCACAAGCCTCTTATCTGCAGAAACGCAGCCAGCAGTGCATTTTCCGCAACACAGATGGGAGGAGCAGCAGGAGGCTGTTTTCTGTGATTTTTTTTTTTTCCAATTGATCCCATAGAAACATCCTTACCTGCTTATCTCACCTCCTATTTTGCCAAATAAAGCTAGTTTGTCAGTCACTTGGGTGATAGCTGCTACTGCTTAATTACAGAACAAAGAGTAGCTTTCTTACTTTGAGTAAGAAGTGGCTGCTGTGCCACTGTTTCAGGAATGGTAGATGAAAGGCAGGACCCTCTTAGCACCTGTCATCACTTCAGAGTGTCAAAGAAATTGTTCATTGAAACTGCAGCCGTTGGCCATGTCTTTTTAAGGTACGATATGCTTTCCACAACTAGAAATGAAGACTCGCCTCAAAGCTGAAAAATACTTATCCAGACTGCTAAACATGAGAACATAGGACATATTACTAAAAGATTACACATTATGGCCAAAGTAAGTTATTTGAAAATTATCTCCAAGATCATTTTATGTTGTATAAACCAACGGCTAAAAATTTAAAGATGAGATCTTAAGATGCAAAGCAAAAGCCCAACCTTTCTCTGAAAATGGCAAAAAGTGCTAGTGAGTCATCAGACAGGAAAATCAAGAGAATAGCAAGTCGAGATAAAGCATTAACACTTTTATTTTTGCTTTCTTCCAATTTCGTAAGGCCCTTTAAAAAGCTCTAAAATAAAGAACAAAGAAAAGAATTTTAACAAAGTGTGGGAGAGACATAAACTGCAGCTGAGAATCCCTGAGAGCGTAAATGCAGGTGGCACAGAGGGTCTGGTGCCTTCGCACTGTGCTACCTGGAGCTACTCTGCCTCACCATATCACATCCTGGAGCTGACGGACCCATGGAGAGACCCACAGGCGTGAGGGAGCAGGGCTGTTTGCTTCTGAAAGATGGCAAAGGCTGTACCAAGGCAATGAAGGTGTTCAGGAACAGAGGAGGGTCAGGAGGGAACCCAGCATGCTGCCAGTCGCCTTCGCGCCCAGCGTAGCAGGATGTGGTGGGAGGTGGGTGGATTGTCAAGCGATGCTTAGTGGTGATGGTGCAGACTTTACTGGTTGTTTTTTGTGGGTTGGAAGATAAAAGAAGGTGATGGTCCCATTCTTATGAGAATCAATTAACTTACGCTATATCTGTAATTGATAGCTTCAAGATTACTGCCAGTATAAAATGAACATTAGGAAAAGGAATCAGCTAAAGCAGATTTTAGGGGATACCTTCTTCCCTGAGGATGACGATTTCATGGTCCGTATTAGCACTGTTTCGTGTCTGGGAAGAAAGGGTAAGCTTTTGTCCTGGGGATATTGAATTTTATTGTATAAATAGTTTTAATAGCGAACAGTCTTTAATATATTCCAACCTTCCATACGGTAGACCGTATCAGCAAAGGGAAGTAAAAACACAACCTGGAATTTACAAGTGACTATAGGAAACTTAAAATGACACTTCAGTTCACTGAGTTTGTTCCCTGAAAGCAAAATAGAAACGGAAAATTGACAAGACTGTACCCTATGGGAGACAGAAGTTCTTAATCCTAGTGGATGCACATTTGTTAAAGCTACATGGGAAGTCCTGAAGGCGACTACATGGATATAAGCTTATTAATGTTCAGTTTCATGGCATGCCTGTAGTTTTATTCAAGTTTCAAGAGATATTTGTTTTGACAGTTTGAAGAGACTTTATGACAATACAATTGGTTAAGTTCTGTGCACACAAACATCTTTTCCCGTATTCTAAAGCATGCCAGATCGAGACTGAAATTTTATTACTGTGGAAAAGAAAGCTGTGTTTTATTGCTCCCTAACAAAGCAGCTTCAGAATTATTGCTATAATGCACACTTATAAAGCAAGGTTATTTTTCCTCATTAACAAGCATGGAAGACATGGCAAATGCCCAAAAGTTTTGTCCTGCAAATATTCTTTCAATGATAGTATGCATTGTCCTGAATGGTCCTATTGAAGTTAACCTTAAATGTAATTAACAATGCATTATTAATAATTATTAGCATCAGTGTATGCAAAGTCCCTTCAGATGCCTTACATTTGAATAATAATAAAAAACTTACCATAATAATTATCATAAATTAATGTCAGAACATCAGATGATTGTAGCAGCTCAGGCCAGAGGTCCACTTAGCCTGGCATTCTGTCTCCAACAGTGGTCATAAGTGCAAGAACATGCCAAATGTATATGACACTTCCCTTCTACCCTCCTGGATGTATTTTGCTTACATAGTGAGTCTAAACAGTAGAAAAGTGCCCAGTGGGTGTCTTTCCGATTCATCCTTGGTCTCCTCTTTAGCCAAGTAGATTAGTTGCACTCACAGTGTCCTCCAGACAAATTTCACGAAACTCCCTGTTCTAAAAAGGTTCTGCCCATCATGTAAAACACTACCCCATTTTGGTTAGTTCAGACATTTGTGAGATATGGAAATAAATGCCTGCTTTACAGAAAAAATTAATTAAAAATGTCAGTAATCCTCTGTTTTCCTCTATAGTATGTTTCTATGTATTTGGTTGTTGTAATCTGTCTTGATGGCATGACATCTGTAAGATCAAAACCTAGCATACACTGCAGATTTGTCAACCAATCCAATACATATCTCCATGGCCAACATAGTATCTGAGCAGCTCCTACTTTTTAGAAGGAGGCACAAATGGTCCAGGTTAAACTCAAGAGCAAGGCTTAACCCATGTGGAAATAACCCATATGGCTTATTACACCACCTGGATCACGTCTCCATTGGTGGTCTTCTCCCTTGCTTGTGCAGATGACAAGGGCTGGATCTCTCTTTGGCTGCTGGGGTGGAGAAAACTTGGGTGCTGGAATTAATAGAAAAAACATAAAATGCTACAAAACACCCTCTTTCTAGGTGGATAGCACTGTAGATCTATAAACTCTCCTCTCAGAAAGTCGTTATCCTTTAGCCATGAGATTCAGATGCGAGAGTAAGGACTCGGCAACCTGTGGAGCTGCACTGTGAAATGACAAAGCAAGCAGCAGCCATCCTGGCACATGCATGTTCTTCTGAAGGTGGCAGCTGCTCTAGTCTGATTAGCAACCATGAAACCGTTTGGTTGTAAGCCAGACTGATAAATGAAGTAACTCTTTCAATACCAAATCTGCCCTTAGATGTTAGAATGAAAATGTATTAAATAATCTGTTCTTTCTTTTCTAGTCCTACAGCAAGTCTGTTACCCTGACAAAAGTAAGGCTCCATAATGCTGAAAAGTGCTATGTGAATGTAGTAGACTTTTTTTAGGAACTCTGGGACAAATAGCTAAATTAGTTCAGACTGCCGAATGAGATCAGAATGACCTCAGTCCAGTTAGTCAAAAGCGATCCTCGCTTCCCCTCAATTCTCAAAAATCTTGCTGGCTGCCAGCAGTGTCCAAAATTGTTTTCATTTCAGCCTTTCTAGCTAAACTGGGCTGCTGAACAGCATATTTGATCCCCAGAACAGAATCAACGTGATCCTAGCTACAGAGGTTAGGTAGGAGTATCTATGTTGCCTGCAGGAGCTGAAAAAGCTGAGCATGCTGAAGAGTGGCTCCCCTAAGCTTTGGCACACAAAGGATTTTATGAAGGGATAACACTGACTTCAAAGATAAGCAAGTTGCTATGAAAATTAAATCCCATTGAGTATGACGACAGCTGGGGAAACCAAATAAGAAGATTAGTCAAAAATGTAGTAGCCATACGATTTAATAACTCGGCAACTCCTATTGGATCCTGGGAAGTATTTTTGAGATGGTGGAGAAAACAGCATCCCAAGGGTATTCCCTAGGTACTTTCCATCGTGGTATAAATTTGATTTACACTTAAATATCAATGGCAAAGAATAGAGGAGAACACTAGGAAAAAAGTGAAAGCTTACAGAAGCGGAAAAATATCTGCAAGGCAATTTGTTCTCAACGAAAACATGAACCAAAAGAGATCGTATAATTAGTGCCCACTGAAACACCATTTCCCAGGGGTTTGCAACTTGTCAAAAGCTAAACCCAAGCCACATCAACCTGGTACAGATCCCTGAGTCTGCTGGAGGTGGTAAGCTCCCGTCTGCTCCTTATGCTTGAGTATTACCATCTCTTGCTGATGAGCTTGGCAGCTGCTCACTTGGAAATGGTGTTGGGCTGCTGGTGTTGACATCTGAGGAGAGCTGCTCAAGCAGAAAGGCTCTTTGCGTGGACAATAGTGTCTATTTGCAGCCTGCCAGGCTGCGTGAGGGTAGCTCAGGCTGTGAAACAAGACAGCTTGCATGTTATAACATCAATGCTGCAAAAATCAGAGGTTTCCTTTAAAATCAAGTGTTCAAAGTTATTAGTAGCCGTGGCTGTGTGACCCAATGAAATAATTGGAATGGCATATGGGAAATAAGAGGTTTTATCAATGACAAGATCTTTCTCTGTCTTTCCATCATTTAAGTTCTCCAGTATATCTCAGTCATTTCTGGGCAAATACTGTGCTAATTAGTTTCAGTTTCCCTGGGGAAAGGATCTGACCTTTTTTTTCCTTCCCCTGAAAACATGTCTTCACACTTTTAATCAGAATATGCTGAGACTGCCTCAAATCATAGAATTATGTCAAAATACATAATAAAGCTTGGAAAGTGGTAGTGGCAGGTTGGCTTTTTGGTTTTATGTTTCTTGGCATTTTTACTGTTGAGCAAACATGCTTCAATCTGTACATAAATATATATCCAGATATACTTACAAATCATCGGTGGAAATTTTGGTGATTGACTTCTGAGACTGAATTAGGAAACAGACAGATCACAGCAGGCTTTAGAGGCAACTGACAGCCCTGGGGAATGCTATGAGAAACAAGAATGACACTGTTTACTCCAAAGAATACAAACCGATATTCAAGGCCCTTTTTACTCTCCCATTGATATTTCTCATTAGGATCAGCAGCACAATCTGATCACAAAGAAGGGCTTAGTATGGGAGGATTATGCTCTTCCACTGCCACTGATTCAAATGGCTGTTCCTGGTTTTCCCTTAATCACACTGGGATGTCTCTAATGCCATCGTAACTGCAAAGCCTGCAAGAGACTCTGCTGCTCCCTTGTTCTCCAGCGTTTCACCTACTTTACATTCTTTTTCCTGCTAAATATGGCAATGGGAAGGTCTATAAAAGAATTGTAAAAAAATTATAAAGCAGCATATATGTGTTGGGAAAAATAAACTGCTAATGCCAAAGTATTTGTACTAATTGTGAGAAGTTGTGTCAAAGAATAGGGCACATTT
>Ga0181612_148744_pt1 | contig 16165 bp, 7 predicted proteins | sample HoacroProtozoa21_FD_119630 | JGI IMG/M metagenome (GOLD analysis project Ga0181612, IMG submission 119630) | Hoatzin crop microbial communities from Cojedes, Venezuel. Combined Assembly of Gp0051906, Gp0051904, Gp0051908
AAAGAAAATAAAAAATAAAACAAGAAATATAAAGGTTACTAAATTTGCATTATAAATTTCTGCCGTGGACAGATGATGTTACAATTTTGACCTCTATGAATATATTTTATGCTTACTTCCCCATCCTTTTCCTCTGTTTCAGCTACTTCCATGTGATTGCAAGGTGCAGAGCTGCAAGGGATTAAAAAGCACAAGAGAAGGGATACCTGCAGTTTCTCATCAATTTGTATAGACAGTAATATCCTTTTGACTAGGCTATTTTAACGGTCTTGATAAAACTTTATATTCCTCCTACAAAATTCCATAGAATTTTACAGGAAGCTCCACAGACCGCTGATAAGTGCTGGGTCTTATTGGACACAGCTGAGTTAAAAAGTACACTGTTGCTTGCTGTGCAAAATGAACCACGTATATTTTCTCTGGTATGGTACCAAGGTAGCCAGGAGCATTATTATTAGCCATACACTATAAAAAGTTTTGCACACTCTATTTCAAAGACAAAGAGTAAGTCCGTATAAAATTTTTTGTAAAATCTGTAGGATTTAATGGAGGTTTCTCTTTTTTTAGTGCCAACAAAATGGGACAGCAGGGATAAAACACTAAAATTCTGCAATATGAAATCAAACTACAGGAAAGAGTGCAATTTATCTTAAATTCAGGGGGACCTGTTACATGTGGATGTGATTTAACTTGCGGTAACCATATAGAGTGCAAGAGAGTTTGCTAGAGTAGTTATTATAGTTCTGATTTGCTTTATTTGCAGTCTACATTTTTCCATTTATTTTATTCTGATCCTTCTACATTTTTTATATTCACAGCCATGAAATAGGTAAATACAGAAAATAGGCAGAAGATAATGCAGAGAGGTAGAGAAGAAGGAAAAGCAGAAACCACGGAGAGAGTAATACATGCATTCTACTATTTGCCTACCTACAGCAAAGTCACTGTAAGTTCGACGTGGTTTGTTACTAGGGGAAGAGCAGCTCATTTTTCTAACTTCAGGCAGCAGAAAGCCTTGACTGGAGCTTGGACAAAAGTGCAAATAGTGTCTTGAATACTTATAGATTTCAGTTGAGACATTCGAGTGCTGGGCCAGAGCTCAGTTTGCTCATGTATCTACTAATGATGTCGAGGCACAAAGAGGTTGTCTCGAGCAGAGGCTTGGTTTCATTGTCAGTTTAAACTGGCAGAAGTCATCCCTGCAGGCTCAAAGCTGTTGGAGAGGCACTGCCACCCCTCCCAGTGTCTTTTCCTTCTTCGTGCCCCACTTCTTCCCACGTGCTGACGTGGACGTTTTCATGATTGTGTGCTGCACCTAGTCAGGAAACTGATTTTTTGTTTTAGGGAAAAAGTGTGGTGGAAAGTAGTAGCAAATGTTGTGGTTGTCATATCAGATGAGGGCACTGTTTGTGAAGTTGAAACTGTTCTGGTATCTAGATGCTTTTGAAGAATCACATTCACAAGACAATGTCCAAATAGCAGAGGTTTCTGAGTAGACAACTGGCTAAAGTGAGGATGAAAGCTACAAAGACATAAGAGTACATAGGAAATTCACAGAAAAAAGTAAGCAAGAGGAAGGAAAAAACAGCTAAAATAAGCATGGGGTGAACAGGGAGGAAATAATATGAAGCCGTGAGCAGATAACAGCATGCCTCAAGAGAAAACAGGAAGAATAATACTAGCAGAAAAATGGCAGGAAAAATGACAAAAGCCAAAAAGCAATGGAAAAAGGTCACTGTTGAGGAATTGCTGAGTGTCTGTAGGCAAAAGCATACAAACATGAAAACTAGAGATATTGGGGGAAGCATGTTATGGCTGATGTCTCTCAAACTGTGATTTTTTTTTGTACCCATGTTATCACAATAAAAGGAAATGAATACTGTTCCACCAGTAGCATCTATATACCATCTTTTTTTTTTTAACTCTGTTTCCTTTGCCTCCTTCAGGGAACTATAGTTAGCTTTTGACAGGATCAGCATCTCTAGGACTGCAACATTATTTGAGCAACAAAACCACTTCACAATCCCCACCTCAATGAATATTCGAAATAGTCTTGAAGTCTGCAAGCTTCAGGCCTTGCTGACGAGACCTTGGAACATTCCTGGCAATGTCAGCCCCATTTCTGAAGTGCTAGGAGAAGGTTAAGCTGCTGTCTTGGGCCTTGGGGTAATTAAGGGATAGGGTGGGCCCTCATTCCTATCAAACATCCACATACTGAGGAAACCGCATGGGGGAGGGCAGCAAGAAAATCAGATCTCAGGAGTGTGAGAGAGAATGCACTTCTTTTCTCCCAGACCATCTTACTCTGCCTCGACAGGGGCATTTCCAGCTCAGGCTTGGCAAGTGCCTTTGCAGCATCTCACACTCACTCATTTCACCCTCTGCTGACCTGTCCAACATCACCATTTCCTTCATTTGTGACTGTGCTACCCTGCCTTTGAATTTGAGATGCAGCGAGAACAACTGCAATAAAATGTTCTAATAACCACCGGGGCAGAAAGTTTTAGAAGAGGTGAACAAGATGTATAGAGGTACATAAGGGGCTAGTACGAAAGAAGGCAAGATTTGTATTGAAGTAGTGTTACGATTTGCAGGAATAGTAACTCAGTTGTGCCTCTAAGTGTGTAGTTACTGTCATCCAACCACCTCCAGGATGGGACTGAGCAAGTACTGGAAGAGCTCAACTTGGGAGAAGAGGAAGCGAAGGGGAAAATTTGCAGTCTATAGAAAGCTTTACATAAAGTAAAGCTGACAGCATGCTGTCTATTTGAAGTTTGGCCAGGAAAAGAGAGTGAACACACCTATGATTTCAAAAGTGCTCCGAAAATTCTAATCACCATAGGTGGCAAAAATATGATTTTTTCCTGTCGTATATACTCTGGATGCCTTCATCTTTTATATAGCATTTATCATCAATATATCTAAATGCTGACATCAAAGAGGCAATTGTATTTCCCGTGAGAGGAATAAGAAAGTTTGAAGGAAATCCAAGAGTTTGTGAAAGGGAGTTTGTGGCAGCGAGCTGGCTCAATTGAACAAGCATGGCTTGCAGCACACAGATCTGCTTCTGTAACAAGCATAAACACTTAAAACTGTATCTTAATGAGGGTCTGAAGTGCTTCTTTCCCCTTGCAAGCAAAACTGAAGTGGCTGATGGACTTCGCTATCTTTTTTTTTTTTTTTAATTCAAGCTTTACCATCCATCCAGTTTCCTCCAAGTCTGCTATCAGCAACAAGCATAAATGAGCCAAGGTAGGATGCTTCACACTCACCTTGCCTGGAGTCACAGACTGCTCCATACTTGTTGGGGCCATGGCCTGCTCTGTAGAGCTGCCCTGACAGCACACCCCTAGGAAAGCCGCACATGAGCTGTAGCCATGCTGGGTGTAGGCAAAGGATTTACCCCACTGCCTGCAGTGAGGTACAGAATGAATCACGCTCATTGAAAGAAAAATAAGGTGTGAGGAAGAGATATGCACGGGTTTACTGACAGCTTGACACGCAGCTGGAAACTGTAATGACATCAGCCTTTGTTCTCAAGAATTAGATAGGTGACAGATGTTGGATATGAATGTAGATTTCTCAAGGGAGAAAAGAAGTAATGGTGAAGGAAACAAAGCTCACAGCAAAGTAATTAAAACTATGAGGCCATGCAGCAACACCTCAGATTAAAATGCACGCGGAAACTAGCGATTTCCATAGGGAAGATGTGAGCTGGATGGAGCCTGGTAGAGCAGCAAGAATCTAAGACAATATCCATAATTTAGAAAAGACACCAGTGAAGCTTAGCATGCACCATATGACAAGATGCTCTGTGGTCTTTAAAATGTAAATTTTCAGCACAGCCAACTAAAATGTAACTGCTTAGTCATATGTCACCCTGAAATTGCACCCTGCATATGTTAATACTTTAATGTGTGGACAGAGGGGCCTATGTCAGGGCTCAAATATAGTGTCTATGCTAGAAAATATGAAGAATAAAAGAGTAATTCAAATTAAGTCACACAAACATGCAAAAGTTAACTCAAGCTCTGCCCAGTTGAAAAGCTCCATGTCTGCTTTGCTCTGAGCCTTTGATAACATGTTTGTTAACCAACGGTAGAAGTGATTGCTAAACAGAGACAGAGTATTTCATAACAGGCATTGTACTTCTGCTCCTCTCCCTGCACTCCTCCATTCCTAAATACTGGAGTCAATGTGGACCTGGTGGTGTGTGTCCAATATAGCTATCACATTTTCACCGTTAGCCATATTCTCCAGTCTTTCCCATGATCCATTCAAATTCTGTTGTATCCACTGGCAATGTGTTATTGTGTAGCAGGATACTAAAGCAGACTGGGGCAGCAGTGAAACTTCTAGAAAAAGCTTAGCTGTTAAACAGCTCAACCTTTTACGAAAATTCACAAGCCTCCAGACTGCACTGACATCTGCAGATTTTTAATAGGTTATGATAAGCTAAAGTTCAGTTTGTTTGTTTTTTTTTAAGACTTGAAATTAAAATGAAAGTAGCTGGTGATTTCCAATAACTATCCAAACTGTCTGCAAGTGTAAAGATAGCCTCATAGGATCTGGGTGGAGTGTGTGTCTGTGAGAGAGAGGGCAAGAGTGATAAACTCCAGACTGCTGCTGAAAGCTCAAAAATTTAGAAGAACCAAGTGCTGGCTTTCTCACAGCAGCAGAAAATAAGCTACAGGTGACTTCCTATTTGTGAGGTTGAAAAAAATAAATGGGATTCATTGTAATCCTATGCTATCTGAACACCATGAAAAGTGAAACAATAACAACACATCCGGCTTCTTCCACTGTGTCAGTCATTGCACAATGCTCCTCCTGCTGCAAACACTACATCCAGGGAACACTTTGCAATGACTCTGTGCACAGAGCATCAGCAGCTGGGCTGCAGTGCTTGGGATGCTTTTGTCGTTAGGCAGCACGACATTGCCTCTCCCAGTACCGGGGAGAGGAGCAGGATGCTACTGATTATAACTCTTACTGGTACAAATGCTTAAGAACAGACAAACAGACATTGCTTCCACATCCCTGTGACTAGTGGATGGATGATTAAAGCACAGTGGTATGGTTGGATGTTTTGTCATCCCTGACACAACATTAATTGTTGCTTTTCCTACAGTTGGTATAATGGAGTTAATGATGATATACATGGCGTTCTCAATTCTGGTCACCTTAAACAGGTGCCAGGCCTCCAGCCAGTCCAGGAGAAGGCATTATACCCCCTCTCACACTCAATCTTTTGTGCCACCCTTTGTCTCACCAAAGAAATTGGGGCCAGCTGATTGCAACCCTAGGCAAACAGGCAGAGACTAGGAAAGGGTGAGCAGAGGCGTTGTCTTGAGTGTTTGTTTATAGTCTCAATTTTTTTCTTTTCTCAGTATCCAAATCAATACTCAGAAGTTGGTGTTAATAGGCAGTAAATCAAATAAAATGAGTACCAAGTCAGCTCTTCAACTGCTGTAGGAGGAATGCCTCTGACAGATCCCCAAGGTTGGTCTATCACCTGCACAGCCTGTTTATGGACTCCACAAGAGGTGACACTGCAGCTGGGAGGAGGAGGAGTAGGCAAAAAAGACCTGTGGAGCATACCCAAGCCCTGAGGGATGATGCAACACAAGAGCCCTCAAATTTTGGGTCCCATCCGATGCTTCTCCAGTGTAAACCCTGCCAAGCAAGCATAAAAAGTAACTTTATCCATTTTTGAAATGAACTTCATTTGATTGATTCATTAAAGATTTGGGAGGTAATTCCATTTCTAGCATTTGCTGAGCAGATCCAAACATGGGTATTGGCGAAAGAGTAAATGAAAGTAGTTCAGAATTGCTGGTTCCTTTCCCTAGTTTTATTCTACTTCATACTTGTAGGATAACATTTACATTTGCTCACTAACCAAAATAGAATTTTAAAAGAAAAATACAGCATTGTCTGAAGTGCCTTCTGAAGTTAATCTGAAAAGAATTCTGGGAGAGATGATTACAAAACCCTCAAGTCAAGAAGCTTTATAGTCAGGCACTGACCACAAAGCCTGCTGTCCAAATTCTGATCTCAGAGCAGCATAAATCTAGTGTAATACCCATGGTTTTGGTGGAGCTACTCCAGTTTTACACAGCAGTAACTGGGAATTGAATATGGAACTTTGGCTTTAATTTTGTCCAAAAATGTGAAAGTAGAAAAAAAATATACTTTCGACATGGAGTCCCACAGGAATTCAGAGGGTCATCCCATTGAATCATTTTCCCTATCACTCCCCATGCCTTCCCACAAAAAACTGCAACTCAAAAAACTCTCAGAGTTTTGTCAGCTCAGCAAGAAACAGAAAAATACGGCACGCTTTGCTTGACATCCACATACAGAGATTAAACATAAGTGTGAAACATTTGCAATGTAAGACTTTTCATAACCTTCTTTGCAGTAGTAGTGTGAAGGCCAATTAGTTATTTTCAAAGGCTTCTTAAATGTGCAGGTGAAATATAACAGCTATCGCATTAAGAATCATCATTATTAATAATAATAGCAGAGCTCTGGTTATGTGCTCTTTGATCTTTGCGGAGGTTGAAGGCTCACGTTTAGATTGCAGCATAAAGATACAGTGCAGAGGGAATCTGTGGGGAACATCTAGTACCCAGGATGTGGTTAGAGGCCTCAGCATCTTTCAGAGTGGTGCGTTTAGTGTGAGGGCTTGTCTGCATAGGGACTTACCCCTGATTAACTCCATGTGTGGACACTCCTATTCCAGAATAGTGGGTGGAGAACAAGGCCTTAGGCTGGAGAAGCATTGTCTCCCTCTCAGTATTATCCTTGGCCGTGACCCCAGTGATAGGTCCACACATCTGCTGAGGACAATCTGGCAAGGGAACACAAGGATTGCCTCTCCAGGCAGTAAAAAGGACCCATAGGCTGGGGTGCTTTCTGAAACAAAAGCCTGGCACGATTGCTTTTACATACAGCAGTATGGCAGGCTTTCCCAAATAGCTATGCATGAGAAGGAAAATTGGAACCAGCTGTGTCAGCATGTGCTGTAAATAGAATATATTTCTCAGGAAAACAGTCAGCAAAAATCGAGTATTATAATCTTCAGCTCAGTATTTGTATATTGCTAAAGCCAGAAGAAAATGTTAGAGGGGACAATGGAAAAGCATTACTCGTGTTAGAAGAACAAAGCATTAAAAGGGATGTTGACTGTGGTGTGAGGGCACTAGAAGGCTTGACAAAGAAAAAGCAAGTCTGTGACAACAGATGAAAACTCAAGAGCAGCATTATGGTTGTTTGGAATAGCTTGAATCAATATAGCCCTGAGAGTTTAGCTGGGAATCCACCCACTGTGTCCTGTAGCCAAGATGGGCGTACAAACCTCAAAATCCTTTAAGGAAGCAGTTTATAAAGCTGAATGAAGAAGACACTGAAGTGTTTTATCAGAATCTCTTCTGCTGGACTGTGGAATCTAAATGGCGGAGCCCCAAAGGAAAGACACAGCCCTGCCCAACACATAGGCATCGGCGTGACCTTATGGCTGTAACCTCCTTGGGCTTGCTTTTTGCAATATGCATAGCTGGGTGTTTTCATTGTTGTTAGCAGAGGGCCACTCGCTCTTGCAGCTAAGTTGTGTCGTGTTACTACGGGAATGTTTGCTGCAGAGAAGGGAAATGAGGGACAAGCCCACTGCATCTTGAGAGGCTCTTTGCTTGCCTGTTTGGGGTATTGAGGCCTACGCATCCACAAATATTTCCTTTGCAGTGCTGCAGGGTGAGATGTAGGCACAACAAATAGGCTGGTTATTGAGATATTTTCATAGGGGATAAGATTCCTGTTTCCTCTATGCACACTAGAGAAATTGGCTCTGCTTAAAGAAAGAAGGGAAATAGGGAATATCCGAGCCAGTCTTATTTCTGAAGTAATTTTATCACCTCTGTGCATGCAAATCTTGAAAGAAGTTGTTAATCTCTGTAAATATATTTATTGTTATGCCGAGCAGCAGAAGAGGAATGTGGATTTACAGTGAAGGCGGGGAACGGGCAGCCAGCCAGCCCAGTGGTGCCGCCACTGACTGATAGCACGGCCCCATTTCTTACATCTCCTGTTGCAGGCTTGAGCAGCTAATTCATTTGGTAGAGTAGCACACAGTATTACCCAGTTGTAGAGATAATCATAAGCTGTGTTAAATTCACTAGGCTGTGATTAGAGGTAGTCAAATAACCATTCATTTTAAGTAATTAAACTTCTTACACATCTAACACTCCATCTGCCTGGGAATTAAACACATAGAAAAAGAGATTTCAGTTACCTGTTCCTCACTTGTGGCTGTTTCACTAGTATAGTGTGTGTAGACATTTTAGTGTCTAGTTATGAGTAGCCTATACAAAACTTTGCTACTTGTGATTGCTTTCAACACCATCAAAGTCACATGGTGTCATTTCAATTGACTCTGTTCACATATCTGTATGAGGGTCTGAGCACCAGCAACTGGCGTCAAGACTGGTGGTCACTGGGTCTGTGTATCCTTGGGGCCACCAACAAGGGCAACTGTGCATATGCAAACGAGTGTGGGATCACTTGTGAGTATCAAGCATGACTTGCTGTTGAGTAGGTCAGGTGGTCCGGGAGCCACTCTGGGACACGTTATTCCTTCTAGTTACTGCAGCATACGCTAAGGCTTTCATTTCATATCACCGGATCTGGTTCATATTTATAATGCTGTACTCAAGAAGGTGGCTTATTTCTAATTTGTGCTTCATGGAGAGATTATTGATATATACTGTTATCAGACAATTGATAGGATGAGGGTAACAGCTTTAAACTGAAAGACCTTATATTTCTTAGATATTAGGAAGAAATTCTTCACTATGAGTGTGGTGAGGCACTGGCACAGGTTGCCCAGAGAAATTGTGGATCCCTCCTCCTGGAAGTGTTCAAGGCCAGGTTGGCTGGGGCTTTGAGCAAGCTGGGCTAACAGAAAGTGTCCCTGCCATTGGTAGGGGTGTTGGAACTAGATGATCTTTCAGGTCCCTTACAACACAAACCATTCTATAGTTCTATGAATTAATACACTATTTCAACGTGAAGTGAAGCATCTGATTTCATGGCCTTTAAAAAAAGAAAGGTGCAAAAAAAATTGGGAACTTGTCTCTTTTTTTATAAAAGATATAGAAAATACAGAGTAGTGTGAAGAGTATTGAAGGTACTGGTACCATTAGCCCTAACAGAAAGTCCAGGTGGATGGCTTCAGTGGGTTCTTCCTGTTCCCAAAGCAAGTTGGATTTGAGACCTAAGTTTCTCCTGATCATCCAGTGGCTACTATTCCTACATCTCAGAGCTAGCAGAGCAAACAAGCACCTGCTGAAATCAGGTCAAAGGCCCAAGGAATATTTTCTAAGTAAAACGAAGAGGAGGCAAATCCATTACTGAATACTTAACGATTTGTATGTTAAGATCTGATTTTTCAAGGCTTGATATAATTCTTTTGAACACCTGGTGACATCAGTTGATGGAAATGATCTCATGTTATGCGTGGTTTGAGCAAATGACTCTATCCATCACTATATAAATAGATGACAGAGTAGAAAGGGGCAATTTTAAGATTTCATTTGCCTATTTCCTAAGGTGGCCAAGGTGAATTGCATCTAAAATGTATTTCTCTTCACTAGTGCTAGACAGGAGCCCAGTGTTGTTTGTTCACCTGACATCATATTCATTGTAGGCATCAAAAGTCAGGCAAGAGAATCCTTTATTGTTCAACTTGCCCTGGAGGAATAAATTTGCTTTTCATGCCATGCTTTTAGTTAAGCTTATTAGGTAGCATGTTGTAGTTGTGTGAACGTGTTGGACCTCCTTTTTTGTTTTGCACATCATACAAACTGAGCTGCCTTTGTCAAGCTCTTTTGGAGTCCCAAATATTTTTTAGTGAAAGAGTCTTTTAGAGAATACAGTGACACTATATTTTAAATTGACTTTTATAATTTTTCCTTGGGAGATTGTGAGCCCTTTTTATCCTTATTATCCTTTATTTCCTGGAAGGCATTTTCTGTTGTGACCCTAGCTGCTAGAAATTCTCCAGGCAAGATATTGCGTTTGCATAATATTAATTGGACCATCTGCATTTGATTGATGACACAATGGGGCCCCTAAAGTAGGTATTATTTTGGTCTCAATGTATTTAGTGTTTTACTGTGGCAATTCCCAGTGAAGTAACGAATATGCTTCTGAAACACTTGGCCTATATTCTGTGCTTTAGATGATGCACAGAGAAACACCTTGTTCATAAGAAAAGGTCACTTCAAGAGAGGTTCATGCTACTCACAGCCAGAATGTATTTACAATGTAATAACAAAGATAATCCTAGAGTGAGGAATGGATGTCATCTGATGCTCTTTGCAAGCTCCCGTCTTGTGACGCAATTGGGTATTTCAGTGTTTCACAAAGTTAACAGAGCAGTCTTTAGCACCACATATGAGGTGGATGTCTCCCACGTATGAGATGTGTCAAACCTGGAAGTTCACCAGCTGGCAACAAACATCAACCACTCTTCACTGTTAGTTTGCACCTGCATCTGAATACATTGATTTCTTATCATCTTGCAAAAGTGTCTGCAAGGCGCTGGGGTGGTTTAAAATTTTGTGAAATCTTACACATCTGGGATACATGGAGCAGCTATGGGTAGGTGTGTCTGCAAAGTTTCCATGAGAGATGGTGGCTTGTTTCTGCTTGTAAGATGAAGGTTGTATTTTTTCATATGTGTTTGCAAGCAATTACCTTCAGTAACGGCAGTTAGTTCAGTGTTGCCCAAAATTTACACAATAACAGTAGAGTTGCCCCAGAGAACCTCTCTTTATTTCCTTCTACATCACCTGAGCCACTGCTTACAAGGTGGTATAATAGGTTTGTGACATAAGCAGCTTTTAATTAAATCTGACCTAAGCTTCGCACACTAATGGGTTGTTTATTCTATGGTTTATGTTCACAAGAATGCCACAGCACCAGTCTCTGTGACCAAGGAAGGCAGGGCCGGAGCTGTTGTGTTCCAAGATCTCTTACGTTCAAGCTTCTGCAAGTCTTTAACAAAAGTATGGCACTCTCTGACACATCTCGTTCATGGCAGAGGTGTGTTTCTGGCTGGAGTTTTGAAAGCTGCACAGTTTTCCTTTAGAAATGCAATTGTAGCAGCTTCCAAGGAGAGCATTTGCTCATGACACTCAGCAGAAGAAAGGGACAGTGGTACCCAAAGCTTTTACAAGTCTTCCAGGCAGTGTCTGTATTAGCAATTTGATTTGAAGAGATTTTGTTTCTCTGTTTACCATGTGCTGGTTTTGTTCTCCAGGTAGTTTATGTGTTAATCAGATTTCTTTCAAAGGGAACTAAATCAGATGCTCTACTCCACTGCCTGCTGGCATCATTAGGTTCCACACCCATTTAAGAGTCTTGCCTGCAAGTGGGTCACCAAGAAAGTACACAAAGGAGACGCTTCCAGGTCAACAAGTGCTCCCACAGCACACCAGCATGCATTTACACTCCTGGCATCTATCACTATGCACTAACTTCCATCAATTAAAACATTTGGTAAATAACATAAAAATTTGGTAAATTAAATAACATAAATAACATGGTTTGAATGACGCTTGGAGTCTATTCTGATAAATTATGGAACCTGAGTCATGTTATAACACTACCTGTAAGGAATGGAAACCTCTTTAAAGCTGTTACAAAGGCAGATGATATAATCTCTTTTAAAGATGATGGGCCAGGTTACTCGTTACTGTAACTCCACTGAAGCCCATACAATTACACAAGGGATGAGTTAAGTGCAGTGTTGATTTCTAAAGATCATTGCTTAGGTCTAGCATTTAGATCTTCTAAATATATTACGCCAGTGAAGACACATGGATAGCTCCCACAGAGATCCCAGTCACTCAGCTAACACCATGTTCATGCGCTCAGTTCACCCCACAGAAAACTGGGGAATTGCAATAAGTAAGTCATTGCTCAGAGAGGGACAGCAAAGACTGCATCCAAGAAATACTTCACTAGGATACGCTGTCCTTTGTTCCTTCTTTGTTGTTCGTTTCTTTCTTTTTTAACCAAACATTTACTTAAAATTCTCTAACGGTCTTTCAAATGACCCAAGTTTTGCTGTCAGCTTCAGAATTTCAATGAAAATAACATGGAAAATGTTTCACTTGAAACTTTCTGTGACATGCTTATTGGTTACAACTAGGAAAAGAGAGTATTAAATTGAGTGTATGGGTGCATTTGCCACAACAGAGTGGCAGCTCTGTTTTCAGCGTTTTGCTGTCTGATGGGCTGAGACTGTTCACAGCTAGCATTAGTTTGGAGATGAGGGTTATGTTTCAGGATGGCAAGGCACCAAGCTCTTTCTAGACTCTGCTGCAATGTCCAGGAATCCAGGAGATTTAGAAGCAACAAGGACTGATAGGATGCACCTGATTCTAGGGCAGGTTCTCATTCCTGAGCTGTGTTCAGCACAAGGCTTAGCTTAGGTTTAGGACCAGGGACATTGCGCTTTAAAAAAACAATGTTCATAGTCATGTCCTGCAATGTCTGTGGGCTTGCTGATGACACTGGTTAGTGGATGACATATGGCCAGAGGTAAGCACAGAGCTACGCTAACCTGTATCATAAGGCCTAAAATCCACACATTTTTTCTCTTGAGTGGTAACTGAGATCCAACCCTTTTAAATGTCAAAACATTCCTATAAGCAGGCCAACTAAGTCCAGCTGCTTGACTCCAACGTATGTTCCCAGTCAGTGTTCCTATACGGGAGCCAAGTCTTTTAAAAAAGTGGCAAAATCTTGTCAGCGCTTTGTGACAAAACAGGCTAGCTCTTTTAGTAATGTGCTATGTTGAAAATAGTAACCAAGGACACCAGATCTGTCCCCTCATGATGAAGGTGTCACGGGTTTAGGTTAAGCACTGAAGTGCACACTTAGACGCTTTGCTGAAGAGCAGAGGAGGGTCTGGTTTCAGGAAATGGGGCCAGCATATCTAACATTTCATCCTTGCCAAAGGGGAAATCCGCTCCCCTACTCTCTCTGGTGTGGCTGGTGGCTGCTTCTGTCCTCTTCCTTGTCCTAGTTCTGGCACTTGCCTGATCTCCCAGTCAGAAAAGTCAGCTCTCACAGCTAGGACAAGGGAGACAACAGTGAGCTCTAGCTCAGCAGTCAGACCCAAGTCTGCTGAGTGGCAGCCTAAAACTACAGGTCTGCAGATGTGTCATAAGAATTATGGATTTACTTAGACAAACGATCACCCTATCAAGGAGGAAAAATACTTCACTTCTTGATTGGTTGCCCATATCGCCCAGTGCATTCCTAAGATACCCTGGTGGAGAAGAGGCACCACATCCTTTCCTGCACACTGTGTATCCTACGTAAAGAGCACCCTGCCACCAGCTGATGGATGTGCTGTCCCCATTGCGTGCATCTCTCTCAGTAACTTGCCTTCACCTTTCCAACCACACCATCACTCTTTCCTGAGTGTGTATCCTGAAGAATCATTAGCAGAGAAAGTCTCAGAAGCATCAATCAACAGAACTTAAAAAAATGCATTTACATTTGAGATGTGAAATAGTATTTTCAAGGACAGATATAATGTATTAAATTACCTTAACAGCTTAGTAATTCTTAGCCACAGCTCTTTGGGTCTGTTTCAACTATTCTGTTCCGAATCCTGAGCATTAGAAATAATTTGACTATAATTTGGCTTTTTTTTTCCTCCCCATGTTGAGTATTTATAGTGGTTGAAACATTAGCTGAAGTTTTTCATTTCTCAAAAATCAGGTTTACATACAAATTTAAAGATTATCACTGAATCTGAATTTGTGTACAGATCAGTAGCTCAGACAGTCTTGTGATTCAGCATCCTCAGATAAGATCGGTCGTTGACCAAGCAAAGATAGCATACAGTCATCAACGGTTTTTTCCTAGTTCTAGCACATAATCAGGCAGACGTCAAAATACAAGGGTGAAACTGATAAACACCAGAAATTCGGAAGCTCAGCTGCCTTAAAATGAAGTAGAATCTCTCCTGCTGTTTCTGGCATAGAAAGAGAGAGTCATATATTTTCCCCTCTCTTGTTATTCCTTTCCAGCACTATTGCAATCCGAGGTTTCCAGAAACATTATGAACGCTTCCGTGCTGTATCTGCGTGTGGTAGGGAAGTGTGACAATTTTCATTTTATAGATGGAGACTAAGGCACAGAGGTTCAGAGAGACAGCCAGCATGACAGACAGAAAGTTTGTCTGGGAGTTTGGGACTCAGGCTTTGTCTCCAGGATTAACTTATGCTAACGTATAGCTTTTTCCATATAACTTGTATACTAGCAGCCCAGGACAGACCTGTCATTCTTCAGTAACACTGGCTTCTTAACTGATTGCAAATGTACAGAGAGGTTGTGGAGATCAGTCTCTGTTTAGTGCTTAAGCCATGCCACTTTTTCCCTGCTTGAAGTGTTGAATGTAGAACAGGCCCTGAAAAACCACCCCCATTCCTCAGGAAGAAAATATAAACAAAGATGGTACAGCAGAAAAAAATCTCTGTAGCTATTTAAAATGTAAGAGCAATAGTTTTGAAAGCTTTAACTAAATCTTTAATATTACAAATAGATTTCAGTTCACCCTATGCTTTTCAGGTAAATGCATATGGCAAGGGAAAGGGAAGTAGAATTAAAAAAGGTCCTCAGAAAGTATTTTTCTTGAGAAGAAGATTCAAGAAAGATATAAACTATAGAAGAAACTTTTCACAGAATTAAAACAAATGGAGTTACTTATGAAATGGATGAAACTGTATTCTTCAATGTTTGAAAAATATTAGCATATCAAAATGTCATGTATTGAAGAGAATTTTTTTCAATAGTCATCCTGAAGAAAGCATAGCTTTATTATACTCTTACAAAAATAGAAGTTACAGAAAAGGCAGAGCAAGGCCCTTCACAGAAGTGCACAGCAGGAGTACAAGTGGCAAAAGCACATATCCAAATTGCATTTAAAGAAATAAAACCTTATGATGAGAGTGATTAGGCACTGGCACACGTTCCCAGAAAGGCCACTGAATTTCTCTCCTTGGAGACTGTTAAAACTTAACTGATAAAAACTCAGAGAAACCTGCCCTAACTTCAAAGCTGGCCCTGCACTGAGTTGAGGGAAGGACTAGATGAACTCCAGAGGTCCTTCCAACCTGCAGTGGTCAGTGTTTCTGCAGCCAAATTCTATAATAGTCCAGCACAGGATAAATCTGTAATGCAGAAACTAGGGGTCAAACACTTGAAAAACTGGTGGAAGGATAATACATGACTATGTGTCCAGTGTGTCATTGCAGTGTACCCAACCCATTCAGTTTCTTTTGAATTATATAGAAAAAGAAAAGTGAAATGTCTTAACCTGTTAAAAAGACTTCAGCTAACTGTAGTGAGCTGTAGTGTTGGTGTTTTGAGAGATATTAGACTATTTGGACAAGTGGTTTGAATGATAAAATATGTTCTTATTAGACAGTTCAGCTTCATAGTTCAGCTAAATTCAAAGGCATCTAAATAGTTCTGGTCTTTCTCAATGCATACATCATCCTCAGTTTAGCAATATCCATTTGTAAAGTACAAACTGCAACATCTTTCCTAAAACATCTCTCCAGATCAAGAAAACTCACTGGGACTAATCAACAGTACACACTTCCAGAGATTTCCTTGCATTTGAGTTAGACATAGCTAGCATATTTTAGCTTTTTAGACTTAAATGTGACTTCTTTCGTTCCTCAAGGTAAGTCAATAGATTGAGGCAAGGATCCAGGCAGAGAGTTGGGTACAACTCTGTGGTTACTGGATCTCTGTCTTCATTGAAGAGCAGAAGTTGTCCGATGCAAAACATTCTCTGTGATGTAGGGAGCTTGTGAGTTGCAGTGAACAGCAGAAGTAGACAATACCAGGGATGTCTTTTTTCTGTATGTGAATTTCTTGCTAAACAGGAAGACAGAACTTTTCTTCAATAGCCTGTGAATATCATAGAATCACACAACTGTTTGGGTTGGAAGAGACCTTTGAAGGCCATCTAGTCCAACCCCTCTGCCATGAACAGGGACATCTTCAACTAGATCAGATTGCCCAGAGCCCTGTCCAACCTGACCTGGAATGTTTCCAGGGATGGGACATCTAC
>Ga0181612_109975_pt1 | contig 16163 bp, 8 predicted proteins | sample HoacroProtozoa21_FD_119630 | JGI IMG/M metagenome (GOLD analysis project Ga0181612, IMG submission 119630) | Hoatzin crop microbial communities from Cojedes, Venezuel. Combined Assembly of Gp0051906, Gp0051904, Gp0051908
CCGTCCTCCCCTGCCCGCGCGGCGGGCACAGCCCTGCTGGTTCAGCCCCATGGTGATGTGTCCTGACAGCGGCTCTGCTGTCCTGGGTGGCTTTACTGGCCGAGCCAACGGCCGGTGCAGTCCCCATGGCCTCGTGGCTGGGCAGTGCCGCTTTGCCGGACGCATTATCGGCTCTGCTGCCGAAAGCTGTGCCGCTGGGGCTGTGCCGGGCGGGCACAGCGGGCTCTCAGCGCCAGAGCATGATTCAGGCAGGAGATGTGACTCAGGCAGGAGATGTGGACAGGGTTGTGTTCGGTATCATCTTGCTTTTAGCCTTTGTTCCCAGGCTGTGTGATTCAGTGCCAGAGAAAGCAAGAGCAAAAAGAGCTGTTGGGCACGCTCTGCCAGGCCGTGACAGAGGTGAGGAGGGACGCAGCGTGCTGAAGCGTGGCCCCGTACATGGTGTGGGAGAAGGGGAGCAATCCTTTGGCTGCGCCTCACTCCCACCACTTGTCCCCCTCCCACACGCTGGCCCTGCCAGGCTCCAGAAATCATAGAATCACGGAATGGCTTGGGTCGGAAGGGACCTTTAAAAGCCATCCAGTTCCACCTCCGCTGCCACGGGCAGGGACCCCTTCCCCCAGCCCAGGGTGCTCCCAGCCCCGTCCAACCTGGCCTTGAGCCCTGCCAGGGAGGGGGCAGCCACAGCTTCTCTGGGCAGCCTGGGCCAGGGCCTCACCACCCTCAAGGGGTAGAATTTCTCCCTTAGATCTAATCTAAATCACCTCTCTTGCAGTTCAAAGCCATCCCCCATTGTCCCCTCACCCCATGCCCTTGTCCCAGCCCCTCTCCAGATCTCTCGAAGCCCCTCCAGGCCCTGGCAGCTGCTCTCAGGTCTCCCCGCAGCCTTCTCCTCCCCAGGCTGAGCAGCCCCAGCTCTCCCTGCCTTTCCTCCCAGCAGAGTGGTTCCAGCCCTCGGATCATTGCTGGGGCCTCCTCTGGCCCCACGCCCGCAGCTCCAGCTCTGTCCTGTGCTGAGGGCTCCAGAGCTGGACGCAGGACTCCCAGGGGGGTCTCACCAGAATGGAGCAGAGGGGCAGAATTAGTCTCTGCCTCTTCATTGTCACACTGTCTCTTTAGGCTATGGCTGAGCCATCTGAGGATTTCCAACCAAGACCCTGTGAAATTACCTGCGGAGACAATAGCAAGTGTGTGTGAGAGCAGGCCTCAGTGTGAATTGGACCTCCCTGGTTCCCCCTTGAAGCTTTTAAACTGATGGAAAGGGGTTTTTGTCTTCCAGCCCTGTCACGTCAGAGGTTCCTGCCTCTGTTGTTAGTGAATCCACTTTATCAGTGGGAAATCTGGTTCACACAAAGTTGTTTTTTGTTTCGAGAAACTCAATGCCTGACAGGCTTGTCCTGTCAAGAGGGTCCCCGTTTCTGTCTTGAAGACCAGAAGCACTTTACAGGATGTATCTTGCAGTAAGATCCTTATTGACTTTCAAGGCTTTTGTGGTATCAAGCAACAGTGGTATCAGTAGATGTCTTCATACTTGCAAATTGACCAAAAGAAGACATTGAGACTTTTTTTTTTTTTTTTAAATCTGGAGTAGTCCAGGTTTTGGGAAAGAAATGAGCTTCTCTGAAAGCTGAATGCAAGATGCAGGTGTGAAAGCCAAACGTGATGGTATCTGCGGGCTTATTGCTGGGTCCAGGGAGTTTTGGCTCACTAGACTCTGGCAAACAGGCCAGACTAACCTCATTAATTGCAACCAAAAGCCTGTCACAAAGCTGTGTTGTGATTCCTTGAGGCAGAGGGAAACAAAGCCCCTGTCTGGAGAACTGCCACCCAGAGCAGCATGAACATGGGGAGCACAGGCAATGAATTCAACAGCGGTGATCAAGAAACCCTGATGGCAGCAGGAAGGTATTTTTCCACTGGTGCAGGATCACCAGTGCTGAGCATACAGCTCCTGCCCTGCCCAGCTGCTCCTTGCAGCCCACCGTGACGCAAAACCAAATCATCACAGGGACAAACCAATACCCCGGGTCATCTGCACGGCAGCAACTTGCCTCTTAGGACTGGCAACTAAACTTTGGAGGAGAGCGCATCTCCCCTCTCAGTTGTCCCTCCCATGGCTGTCAGCTAAGATCTGCAGGGTTTGCCCACTCCTACCTGCAGTGAAATAAAATGGGATCTGCTCAATGCAGCAAATTAAGCGAAACAGGTTAAATTCCGTGCATAAAATCTTTATTATAGCTCAGAAGTAGTGGGGATACCTGTGCCTCCTCAACTGGTGGTGACACTGGCTGCCCAGCCCTCACCATGCCACCTTGCCTTTCTGCAGTTGCTGGGAGTTTCTGGGGTGCAGACAGCAGCCAAAGGCACTGCTTGTATCAAGTGATGTCTGTTTATTTGGAGCTTTGGTGGCTGCGAAAATGCGAGCAGAGCCTTTGCGAAGGGGCTGGCTGGGAGCGGTGAGTGCAGCCACCTGGGGCTGAGACACATCACCTACTCCTGGGTAGTGGCGTAAATGCGTAAGGGGTGCTGTGGTAAATTGTACAACAAAAACAAATTAAATCTGAGTGCCTAAAGCAAAGCACTTAAAACCATAGTTAATGGCCTGATTCCCAGAAGAGCATAGTCCTTGGACCCAAAAGACTTACTCCGGCACATGACTGTGGCCTTTAGTGTATTTTTATGCATTTTAAGATGAAGTATTTTAGGATAAGTTTCCCAGTGGCTTTGCTAATTTAATTTAGACAGGAGGCAGACTTGTGGATCTGTGAACTCACTGGAAGTCAACTGTACTTTATAGTCGGTGAACCTGGCTGTTAATTACCACGAAGAGGAACAGCAGCCAATTCGTACCACGTCCTCCTGGCAGTGAGTGGCAGCGGGGATTGCTCACTGCGTCCCTGCACAAAGACGTCCTGAGTGAAAGGAAAGGTGCTCTCCTCTTAGCGTGTAGCCATCTGAGGACTGCATTTTGTTGGCAATTGGTAATCTTTCTGCAGGATTTCACAGGAGCAGCAGGAACAGGGCTGAGCTGAAGAGGATTAGCAGGAGTAATTTCCAGGCTGGGATGTTATTCAAAGATATTCCTGACACGGGCTAAGACACGCTGATCTGTGGGTTTCAAAGAGTCTCCAATACAAAAGCAATTCTCCAGGACCCAGTCCAGACCAAGGGAACTGCAGTGTCTGTTCCCTGTTACTCATCTTTAAATAGCCAAGGGTTTTTTAAAACTACTTTTTTCCCCCATTGTTTAAATGTTATTAACCTGAGCAGCTTGCTCTTGGAAGCTAAAGGGTTTTTTACAAGGTTTCACAAGATGAAGTCAATTGCAATGAAATGTTTGATGGAGAATAGTTAAAATGAGTTGTTTTGACTTCCTATTTCATTTTGGTAATGACAAAATGTTTTGTTTTGAGAACAGAACAGAAAAACACTTGGTTTCCACATTTTTTTCCAAGCTAATTTGTATGGATTTTGTATTGCATTAAGGCATTAATTTTAAATAGCTTGTAGTAGCATAGAGTGCTTCACATTATGGCATTTTGATGTCTCCTTTTTTTTTTCTTTTTTACACAATTTCTCTTCTGTGGGAAGGTTCGAGAACCTAGGCTGCTGCTTCCAATTCAGATGAGGTATTTCCTGTAAAAATGGAAGCTCACTTTTCTAACTACAGCTGCTACCCCAACCAACTCCTCCTTTCCCTTCTCAATCACCATCCTTCTTCCCTCTGTCTGTCTTTAGCACTCCTTCCTCATTCTTCTTCTCTCCTTCCTATCCTTTGTATACTCTTTAAAAATCGTGGGTGTTAAAGGAAAAGTGAAGGTTTAGATGTAAACCACAATGTAGCAGGAAGGGACGAAACAGGGCTGTGGTCTCATCAGGGCTAGATTTTGTTCCAGTGCATTAAACTTTCGTCCCCATAGTCCATACATATGCACACACACACACATTATGTGTATTCATATAAAAACATCCACTCATGTCTGCAATATCTTTGTTCTCTTCTGTTGCCTCTATTTATCTCTGTGATCATGTCACCCACAACAGAGAATGGGTGGAAATGGAATATGTGAGTGTAAAGAGGGACAGAGGGCAGATGAAGTGAAATAGGAAGCTGAAAGGACAAAAACCAGAATCTCCTCTGAAGGGCTGAGAGAAGTGTAGTAGATGTGTGTACATAGTGGGGGAGCGGGGCTGCAGGTTCCAGAAGAGATGCTGCTGGTGATGACAAAGGAATTACAGTGGCAGCTTTGTTTTCTCCCTTCTACACCCCCCCTCTGGCAGACTTGATGACAATTTCATTTCGGCTAAATTCCTCCATGTCGTACATCTCATTTTTTCCACCTCATTTTCTCTCACCTCTCTTATTTCCATTCCATTACACACTGCCTCTCCATCTCTGCAAGACCCCTTCCCACCCTCCCGACAGCTCCATTTTCTCCCCAGCCACCGACCACGCGCAGGCGGTGCAGGCACCCTTGCACACCTCATTCTCTCTCCACTGCAGAGCTGATAGCTCCAGCCGCCTCTCCCTCGCTGCTCTCACGACGTGGTGTCTCATGTTTGCCAACAGTCAGAGGGACCACATGGGTCCAGGGAAAATAAGAAATGGGGTAAGGAGGAAAAGCGTAAGTGTGTTGGGAGACAAACTGCATAGGAGAGAGCTTAGACGCGTTGTTTAAGTATGTTGAACAAAGTTTAAATATAAAGTCGATGAAAATTTATGAAAACTAGGCTAGATTCGATTAGCCTAGAAGTGAAGCAGTAGGGGGCAGAGACGAAGAGGAGGGAGAGGGACTAGCAGGGAAGAGAACGGTTCTCCATTTCTTACAAGTATCATCTGTGCAGTCACTCAGCCCTTCATATCTCGATATGCTGTTTCTGGGGGCAGCAGAACCTTCGTGAGAGGGATGTTTTAAACAAAACCTTTTATGTTGATGAAACACAGATTTCACAGGGCTCTCGCATTTGCAAGGTTGCCTTACCTTTGCAAGTCAAAAGGTGGAAAAAAATCCTAACGCTTCCATCTATCTATTACTTAGGGGAGAGGGCACCTGGAAAACTTCTCTGGCTGTGTAGCTAAAAAGGACTGCAACAAATTTCTCCCCCAGATGGATTGTTTACACTTTTCTCCACAAATACATTAGACAGCTATTTGAAAACAGTAAAATTCAAACATAAACAAACACACATATAAATGTAAATATAGATATATACACACACAGTGTATGTTTATTCAAAGTGTAAATTCTGTGTTTGTGAGCTTCCAGTGAATTCATTACTCGCACTGATGCAGCTGGGAGCCCTATAACCTGGCATAGTTCATAAGATTTCATCTAGGAGAACCTACCCTTGCCAGTAACCTGGGAGCTGATAGTACTTTATAAAATTTAAACTACTCAGGCCCATTCCATACCCTGACTGTGGACCCTTCAGTTGTGGTGAAAGGGTCAAATACCTTTGCTCGTGCGATAGCCACTCCAAAGACCTTGTAAGTGTCTCCTATCCCTCACTAGCAACCATGGCAGTCGGGCAGCTGCGCTTCATTTCCTGCAGAATTTCAGCTGCTTCGGTATTTATCAAGAGCATCTGTTAAACAATCTGGAGGGAGCAGTAATGGTGCTATTAGTGTGTGTGTGAGGAGGGAGGTTCTCAGCAGCACAGAGACCAGAAGAGATGAGTCTGTGTGTTGCATGTTTGGGGGTGTCGTGACCTTGACTTCTTGTTGATGAGTGATGCTGTGTGTCTTGGAGCAGAAATGAGGGTGATAATGTTTCTTTGAATAGATGTGTTCTGGTCACCGGGGTTGGAGAGGGATGAAGAGGCTGGATCATTAGAGAGACAGAAAAAATCAGCATCTCAGCGTTGAGTTCTTACAGAGGTACTGCCCCTGAGTGTAGCAAAAAAACACAGGAAAAAACATGCAGGAGTGTACATCCCCTTTCCCCTAAAGGTCATCTTTCATATGGAGCCTTTTTTGCCCCCATGACCCACTGTTGGTACGTTTGGGCTCCATAGAGGGTGACTGATAGTGTGCACAAGAAACTGAAATCTATGGAGATTATTAGTAACGTGCACAGAATGCAAATCCCTTTGCAAATAGAGCAGCTCAGCTGGACCTGCAATGCCCCTGACATTCACCTGCTGGGCCCTAACCCTACTTTTAAGTTTACAGCCACAGCCTCCATGACCTTCCCGAATTGCCAGTAGCTTCCTGCAAAACCAACATCAAAAAATCCAGTGCCTCTAGTTTTCTGTTTGGGTTGATGCACTCTGCAAGGTGTAGTGGCACAGTGACTGCTGTGTAAGAATCCTCTTTGCCCAGCCGTCACTACACAAAGTACTAAGACACCAGATCCTCTGTCTTTACCTAGAATTGCAGCCCTGATGTGAACATACGGTGCATACTGATTGTTGAATGGTGTCCAGAGTCCACCACCTGCGGTTCCACTCCCTCTCTGAAATGGATCTTGGTCCTAACAACAGTCAAAGTTTTGCCTATGGCAGATTTTTTCTTTCTTTTTTTGATTTACGCATCTGCACGCGTATGTAGTCCTAATTCATTTCTTCAGTGGCCCTTCAGCTGTTGTCTTTTTGCTTGTCAGGGTGCTTTTTAAATTTTTTTTCCCCTTATAAATATATAAAAAGTTTAATGAAGAAATAATGATATTTTCTCATGTCACTGACTATTTTTTCTGTCATCTTTGATGTGCTTGTAATGTGGGTGGACATATTATTTATGACCAGGGAAATTAAATATTATTTCGCTTTTTTCTAATGCAATCTGTGTCATCTTACAGTTCCCAATTTCTTTCCATTAAAGTTATTGTCTTTGCTGTTCCACTCGACCGTTTGCTGTTGGTTTTGTAACAGCGCTTCCAGAAGATGCAGAAAAACATAATGGAGAAAAGAAATGGCATAATTTGTAGGAGATACTTTTCTCATCTCATTTAAATGAAGACAGTTTGTTCCTGAGTGTCAAAAACATCAAGAGCAACAAAAATATGGAAACTGGTAATTTCTTGCACTAGGAATATTTCCAAAGGTTTGGAGATTCTGTCTGATTCTAGCAGCTACTAAAGATGTGTCCAAGCCAAAGTTCCAGCATAAAATAACTTAAAACCTCAAATGCTTAAAATCTGGGTCTGAATTTTTTAAGTCTTTGACCCCAAATGCTTCTCTCATCTACTGCCAGAGTGTCCTCAAAACTGGAACAGGAATCACAATCCCTAACATCTTCCGTTATAAATCTGGTGTTAGAGAGTCAAAATAGACTGGGACTAGGTGATTGTGCAGTGTGTATGACACAGTCTTTCCCATTTGATCTCTGCTTTTGCATTTTCTGGTCCTTCCATAACAGATGGCATGAGCTGAGACCATGAGACCGGACCCTTTGTGTTTCCAGCATCTGTCTCACCCATAAGGGTCTCATCAGAAGCTCTTGGGAGGGATTTTTCTCACTCAGGAGAGGTGGGATTAACCCTCTATGCTGAACTCCTCACCTGTTTTGTTTTTTTTTTAACCAGGGAAGGCAGATCAACACCTCTAGAGTTGATTCATCTCTTCCCTCTGCATTAGTAACTTCTTTTATAATGGGTGGAATTGTCTTTCATGGGTGATGATTCCTCCATGGACTACAGAGGAAGCCCAGACAGCTAGCTGAGTCTTGTCAATCAACTCTAAGGTGTATGGACTAATGGGGGAGAAATCCCATCCATTCTTTCCATCTGTCCTATTCCTATTTTCAGCCACAATAGCTAAAACACTAGTCTCCTGTAGGAATCAGAGGTGAAGGCTAGCAGCCTTGAATGTTGGAGAAATAAAAAGCACCTGACTAGTTTTATCCCACAATATTCTTTCCCCATAGCTCATGTCTTTTCATATTTCTTCCCGGTTATTCCTCGTGCTGCCTCTGTATTCAGTAGTGTATTCCACAGAGGAATTTTCTCCTGCTTTATTTTCAGTGTCATGGCTTTGTTTCATGGCTCCTAGTTCCTTGTATCGAAGTCAAACCCAAATAGCCTTATATCACCTTTCTTCTCTTTTTCCCTTTTCTTTTTTTCCCTCCTCAACATCTCAGCAAGGCTGCCTGCTAATCTCTTCTTTTGGAAAGATTAGAAACCTAGTTTTTCTTTGACCTTTCTGAACAATCAGGATCTCAGAGTCCCCAAGATGGGTCCCCCTTCTCTCATCTTCTGGGCTGCTGACAATGATTAGGCAGGACAAAGGATGTGTTCAGAGCTATGGAGTTTCAGTCTGTCCGCAGGGAGTACCTGAAAATAAAAGCAAGAAGAGGGAGAAAGCTCCAGCAAAAAGAAAGTTTTGACCTTTAGAAAACATCCTTAGCTGGTGCTTTCTTACCTTTCCAAATATACATAACTAAGATTTGCAAAAATAAGTCTCTGAGTGCAGACACCTGCCTCTAGACTAATTCCCCAGAGGACTGCTCCCGCAGCTTGTTCCACTGAAATGAACACTCAGGACTTTTGGAAATGAGGTCATAAACAAATGTAATTTTAAACTATTATTTTTGCTTATGATAGATCTAGCCATCTATCCATCCGTGTGGTATGATCTTTACAAGTTTTTCTTCAGATTTATATTACCCCTGTACAGCAGCTTAGAGCTAGAGATGACGGATACTTCTACCACTCATGATCAATCTAGCAACTGAGCTGTGGCTCTTCTAGGTGCAATTTCTTTACCAACTCCTGTTTCCAGCAGTTGCTCACCTGCTGCTCACCTTTCCCAAGGATAAAGAACAAACGATGCTCATGCAGGGCCAGGTGAACTAGCAGCAGGTGAATTACCAGGACCTGAAAAGCTTTCCCATCCAGCCCAAGGATTCACAGTGCAGTGGTTTGTTGCTGTGGACTCAGAAGAGTGGTGTTTATGCAAGAACCCTATGTTTCTCACATGCTCATGTCATCTTGTATAGGCCAAACAACTGACCAAACAAATCAAGAACTAGTTTGTAATATTATCCTTCCTTACTCCTACTCCTCTTGTCCACTGAACAGAGGAGGAAACTAAAGCGCAGACAAATCGCATGACAAGACCGTGACCATAGGTTATCTTAAACAGATCAGATGGTAGATGGATATGTACAGAGATGATGGTTGCATACATAGTTACATTCACACATGTATATACGATGGGGTGTCCATGTGGACAGAGAGAGAGAAAGGGAGATTTAGGCTTCTCACACAACTGTTTTCTGCTTCTTTAGAGCATTTCTGCCAAGTGGCTGCAAGGGAAGCGAAGGCAAGGAGGGGAATCATTAAGAGAAAGTTAAGAAAAGGGAAAAAAAAAGAGATTTTTTTTTTCAAATGGACTAAAGTATGAAGAATGGCCTTTGTGAACAATTCAGTCATTTATCATTATTTCTTTGGCATTGCATGAATTATAAATTCCAGACTATAATGGAGTAATATCTCATCTCCTTTCCCCCTCAGTGGGCATGGGATGAATGACCAGGTGAGCTGCACTTGGACCAGAAACATTCTCCAGAAGAGTCACTGATCACCTCAAACTTCTCTCCTGAATTTCTTTTCAGTAAGTGCATGTTGATCTTTTATCAGTCTTTTCCAGATGTTTAAATTTAATGAGAACTTAGAAAATAGCTTTTGTCTTTTTGAAGAAAGCTTCAAAAGTGTTTTATTTTTTCTTATTTTTTTTTTCCTGTCAAAAAATAGAAAAGTTGAGGGGTAGAGAAACATAGAAAAGGAGAGCTGAAGCCTGGTAATATGGCTTTGCAATTTATCCAAAGACTAAGGGAGAAGTGTGGACACAAACTCTGTTACAGTAGCTCAGCTGATGGGTGACAGCATACTAAACTGGCATAACTTTACCAACATTCTCTTGGGTGTTTTTGTTCTTGCGTAGACACACAAAGCTGCCTATAAAAGAATGGCTTCATAGCCATGATGTAAATGGGTTTTGCCCCCTTCAAAACTGGTATTTCAGTTCAGAGAGCTCTGAATTTTGGAGTATTCCTGTTGTACCCACAGGAGAAGAGTCGACTCAAATGCGCTAACAGGGTTAAAAAAAGAAAAATAGTCCTCCTGCAAGAGATTCAAGAAGCTGTGAAATCTGGTTTAAGTGGTAGATAGTGTAGTGTTTACTTAGCAGACTATCAGGATCTATCAGAAACTAACAGTAGCCATAAACATCAATGGATCAGCTTCCATCCATTTTGATTTCCAGTTACATTACACTTTGGCTGTGTCACAGCCAAAATAAAAGGTCCTAAATAGAATAGCTATTATTGAGATATTATTAATTTGGTGGAAACTTTTTTCAATTTTCTTTGTTACATGTTTATTTCTGTACCTCTCCGCTACTCACACGCAAGTTTCCCTCCCTCTTCAATAGCAGCTTACTGCTGCTCCAAACTGACCTGCTAGGGAGATGGAGCCCTGAAAACCTGGAGATTTTGGGAACAGAGATCTCTGATGCAGTGCATATGAAAAGGAACATCCTGTCTTAAGAAGAAAATTCCATAGTGTACCATTAGGAATGGCTGTAGAATTATATTTTCCTCTGAGAAATACAATAAGCCTGATTCTCAGTTATGTCATCCTTTTACTTGGAGCAAGGAAAAAGGTGCATAGAGGAGGAAAGTAGGCTAGGAGCCTTAACCCAGCTTTGTGATCTTTGAACCTTAGGGCTTTAAAGCAGCCTAGCATCTGCATTTGAAGAGGTCGTTCTACTCAACCTTTGTTTCTTAAGTACGTTGCATTTACACAGACCTCCTGAGCACATCCACATAAATGCTGATAAAAGGCTAGCAGCAACAGAGAGATTATTTTGTTTGACTTTGAGGTTTCTCCAATAAATACACCTAAATCTAAATCCTGCCCTTTCAAAAGTCAAAGGGTTAAAACTTTTCATCAAGGTGAGGTATTCCCCAAGCAATCTGCATTGAGGGCTCTCTGAAGCAAGAGAACGTTTTTGACCTAGGCACCGCTAACTTCCTTGCTTCTGAGAAGTTCTGGCTGCTGATAAACCTTTGTCCTTTTTCTTTGATTATCTTTACTCCGGCTAGAAAGTCTATTTTGTTTCGTGCTGGGGTCTGGCCAAGGAAGTATTTCTATTAACCTGGAGCAGCTGGGGAGTAGCTGGTGCTTACTGTCAGAGGATTGCAGGCCGGAGTATCCTGTAACACTAATATTTTTTTCTCTCAAAGCCCCAGTTTAAAAAGGAGATCCATATTCCTTCTGCGGTTATTTTGCTAGCCTTGAGGATGGCAGAGTTGTGTGGGCAGGATGTCGTTAGCTTAAAGATGGCAGTCATTACAATTTCCGTCTAAAACGTGCTTTCACAGTCTCCATGTCTGTCATCTTTGCTGTGAGCTGTAATTTATCCATTCCTAGAGTGGGAATATACTCCTGCTACTTTCATTACCCATTTGACTTTAATTAAAAAATCTGTAACACCTCCTGTCTTGGAAGGCTTTGAATTTGGTATCCTAATGTCAGGGGCCCTTGTAACTAAAGGGAATGGCAGTCAGCCGTAAGAGCAGCAATTTCCATGCTAAGACTCGATGGGCTACGCTGCAGCAGTGTGCTGCAACGCTCTCATTCGCATTCATCTGGAGCCACCTGTGAGTCCCTGGATCTTCTGCATGTCTTCAGCCTTAAAGGAGGAAAGAGAGCCTGCTTTCACTCCCTGTTGCTTTCTGCTCAGTTATGGCATTTATTCTAAGCTTTCCCGCCCCAAGGCTGTGGAGACTTGCTGAGTGCAATAGCCTTATTACCAGAGTACCACAGCAAAAAAAATCTCTCTCCATCTATGCCTTTTGCCCAGGTCTGTGACATTCCTCTGTATCTCACAGGTGTAAAATGAGTACCAAACATGCACAGCGAATGTTAAAACCCTGTGTCCCCCAAGGCAAACTCTGTACTGACTAATCCCTAGGAGACTCTGGGATTTTAAAATTGGTATATTTTCTACTTTCTGTTATCTCTACTCCCTCTGAGCCTTTTGCTGTGTATTTACTGTCCCTTTACCCCTTTTGCTGTGCTAGCTCCCCACTCTGCATAGCCAGTGCCCTCAGCCAGCAGCACTTTATCTGCTTCCAATGTAGCGTGTCCTAGAAAGAATTATAGCATTGCCTTTCTCTCGACAGCTAGGTCATCTCTCAGTAACATACAATAAGCTGTACTTGGGCCAAAGGAAATGGGTTTAGCCTGGCGGGTAATTAATTTTCTCAGGGTTCAGTTTTCCACACTGAAATTGGTCTCCGTCTGATCAATTAGAAGAACATTTCACAAATGAAACTGATTATGAATCATGGGTTTCAGCTCAGTTGTGGAAAACCAGATACATTACTGTTGGACCAAAAAGTAGAGGGAAGCTTCAGCCCATTTATCCCAGCTGCTGCTGAGAAGTGAAAACAACACACACGCATCCTCGGTCCTTCAAGGAGAAAAAGGTGCTGAGACTCAACCAGATCAGAGTGTGGTTGTGAAAATGGTCTTCAAATCTCCTAATCAGTTGTCTCCCCAGACATTGAAGCTTATCCACTGGCCTAATGCTGTCCTGGGACCACCCTTCTGAGCACTGGCATAGCTTAACGCTGGCAGATCCTGTTTCTTTTTGTCTCCAGACATGCAAATAAAAAATGGAAAAGAGTTTTAGGATGAGATGTCTTTAATTCAGGTGTAATGGTTTTGGACAACCAAAGGAATGATCTCAGAAAGTTAAGGTCTCTGTACCACAGTCAGCTTCTCCTTCCTATTCTCCTCTGCAGGTAATAGTCACAGAAATTATGGCAGCCTTTCCAGTTGCAATTTTCTTTTTAAGAGAACAACAAATTTCCATTTCAGTCAAGAGCAAGTATACAGGGTCCGTACCACACAGTGGGAACAGATACTCTCTTAAAGAAGGAGAACACTTTCCACTCTTCCTGCTCTTCTTTCTGCCTGAAGTACCCCCCGACACGGAGCAGAACAGTTAGTTGGTTCAGATGGCACCCAGTTTAAACAGAAATGTTGCTACTGTGTCTTTAAAACATGCCCAATATTTTACTTTAAAGGAAATAAATAACTTTGTATTCAAATGAAATTTTGCTGAGAACCTTTTTTTTCTACTGAAAAAGGCATGACACTAAACTTTACAGTCATCTCAAGCTTTGAATAGTTTTTCATTTGTGTCAGATTAGCTAAGTTAAAATTCCCTCTCACGGACTCGGCATTTAGATGTATTATACTAGAAGTAGCTTAATAACTTTCACTTAAAAAAAAAAAAGAAAAAAAAAAAGAAAAAAAAAAAGAAAAAAAAAAAGAAAAGCATTTCTTGGCACCATGCAGAGTAAACAAAGAAATGCAATTTCACAAAGCAGGACCTGCTAAAGGGGATGTGCTGCAGCCAGAGATGAGGACCAAGGCTGGGCCTTCCAGTGAAATAAGCCTGCATATGAAAAATTCATCACCTGAAAAATGCAGACAGTGATCTCGTCTGTTTTTATACACTAAACTGGGTCAAACCCAGTTAGTGCCTGGGCAGGACACTCCATAGAAAAGGTATATTAATAAAAAGGTGTTGCGGAAAATGATTCTCAGAGAATGAGTGTAGGATTTTATATAGTTCCTATAGTTACATATATATAATATTAATATTTTCTATAGCTCCTTTTTCCTCTGTTTCCCTAGCATAGACCCCTCACAAAGGAAGAGTGCATTTTCACCTTTGTCTTAATTTGTGGTTGAAATATGTAATGTATTTGCTATCTCATATACTGACCTTTATTCATGCTGGAGAAGTGCACTTGGAAGGGAGAAAAGGGAGGTTTGTGAAGTTTAACAGTTTCTCTACGAGGAAACTCTATGACATTTTGTGACACCTGAGACAGCTTTGTCACCAGCGTGGTTTATTCTTAATGAATGGAGCCTCGTTGTGCCAGGGAAGTGGAAGTGTCGATTGTGGCTTTCAGCAAAAATATAATACTGTTGTATACCTTCAAACGGAGGAGTAAGACCTAGAACATGAAGAAAGAGAAACCTGGCTATTATACTGCTACAGGCAAGTGCAGAGAAAGGAGGACTGTCACTCCTGCAGTAACCCCTGCTGCTGAGGAAACATACACTGATGCTGCTGAGGAATGGGTAAAGATGAAATTTCCTAACTGAACAATCATACCTAAAATAGTATTCTGGCTTCAGGCTCTTAGAGATGGTGCTTTTAAGATGCGATGGAAAATTGATGTCCTGACCTCTTGTGGTCACTAAATATACAGTGCCAGATTTTCCAAGCATATTATTTTCAACTCACTATCTCCTTCCTAAATTGGTATTTGTTTTACTGAATAATGTTATCTCCAACAGTTCCTTCAAAATTTCACCAGGGCAGAAACTTACTCGGTGTTCCTAATTCTTTTGTAAAAGGCACAATGCGACATAGTTGGATATCTCCACCCCTGACAAATTCCTGAACGCTCTGCAATATAACCACAGACAATGAAATGGTATTAACATGTGATCTGTTGTTCTGCATAGCTGTTTTCAAGCATTCCTTGGAAGCAGGCATACCTTTTAGGGCATGGGAAATGATCCTTGAATGTAATTTGACAATCAAAGTTCAGAAGTAACAACAAGATCTTTCAGAATGAGAAGATGCAGGCTAACTGTAAGAATTTATTTTTATCATTGCCTTGAAATGTTTCAGGACATATTCAGCAAAGAAACCATCCTTGAAGAGCTGACATGAGTAGTAGGGTGAAGTATCTTTTGCATGGGTGTTGGCAGTCTAAATTATACAAGATTCAAGTTTCCAGTATATCTTATGGTTACTGTCTGTGTCTGGTGAGTTTTGCTGTAAAGAAATGATGGGTTTTGCGCCAACCATCTGGCATGACCACATGGGAAACCAGACTTTGATTCACACCTCTGCAGGCTAGAGTCAGATGCTGAGAACATTGAGGACCTGACTGCAGGGCTTAAAAAGTGTCATTCTTTTCACTCCATCTTTGCCTGGTGCTGTTGGGGAAGTACAGACACCTGCAGGTACGATGACCATTGACATTTAAGAAGAGGCTGAAAACTTTGAGGAGGAATAGCTTATATTGCTGGACGGGGGGTTAAAGACAGGCAGAGAGAGGAAAAAAAATCAGAAGTTAACATGATTGACCTACTGCCTTTTGGGTTGGCTTCTGTTTCTTTCTTTCATAAAGTAGTCCCTAGTGTTAGATATGGGGTTTTTTGTTTCTGTAAAGCTGTGGGATTTACTTCTTTGTATGGAAACGTGAGCTAGGGGAAACTGAATACTATTCATGTGGACGATTATTTGGTATTTTTTTCTTCCTGTGAGACCAAAAAGCTTGGTGTTTACTATGACCTTGATAAAATGTAGACACAACCCGAGCTTCCTTCTTCCACCTCTGGTAATGCCTCCTCTCTCAAGACCATCAGCATAATCTGACTCATACTTCCTGTGCCCTCAGATTCAGAGAGTGGATGGGAGAAATCACAAGATACCTGATTTTCTAATAAGATACTTGTCTGGATGAGAGCGCTGAATGGCTTAGCTTAACGCCACATGGGTTAAGGGGATGCTGGTAACTGAAAATCCAGTCTAGTTTTTAGGCTTCAAAGAGGGGAAATGTAAGGCAGACTGAAACTATCACACTGCTTCCAACTAGTGAACACATTTCCCGGTGTGTACTGAGCAAACCAAAGCCAATGGCATTTCACTTCTGGAAGGCCAGCTAAGAGAGACAATGACAGTAATGCAGTTTCATGGTCATAAAGGTCCATGTTGCTGCTGTGAGGTCATCACGGGATGAGGTGCAAATGCTGTAAATGAGGGAAGAAAAGGCAATTTCATACCATAATGAATTATGCACAAACAGTAAACAGATACCCTCTGAATGTTTTTGTCTGAGATGGGGAATAAAGCAAAAATAGTCTGCAAGGCAGAAGTAGAAGCCTGTCTCTCCTTTAACAATCTGTACTGAACCATGTTCAAAATGGCCACCTGGCAACAATTTTCTAGGAGGGAAAATGGTACGGAGTGCAGAGAAAAAGGGCATAGCTGTAACAGAGGAAGCAGAGTTGAGCCAGTATGTTGTTTTTGTTCAGTTCCCCTGAAGTCAATGCAGGTTGGTTTTGCCACAAGCCAATCACATGTTGGTAGTTTCTTTGAGAACTGAATGTTTTAAAAATGGC
>Ga0181612_130394_pt1 | contig 16163 bp, 8 predicted proteins | sample HoacroProtozoa21_FD_119630 | JGI IMG/M metagenome (GOLD analysis project Ga0181612, IMG submission 119630) | Hoatzin crop microbial communities from Cojedes, Venezuel. Combined Assembly of Gp0051906, Gp0051904, Gp0051908
AGGACCTTGTCCAGGCGGGTCTTGAATATCTCCAGAGAAGGAGACTCCACAACCTCCCTGGGCAGCCTGTTCCAGTGCTCCGTCACCCTCAGAGGGAAGAAGTTCCTCCTCATGTTCAGACAGAACTTCCTGTGCTTCAGTTTGTGCCCAAAAATCCCTTATAGCATTTAAACTAAATGTACGTAATGGGCAAAGGTGCATTATTAGTGAGACTATACCATGGGGAAAACGCCTGTCAACCTGGAAGTATTACTAAAATTATAAATTCTTATGAATATAAATTTTCATTTCAATAACATGTACATTTTTGAATCATTAAACTTAAATTTTACTGTTCTGTATTAATAGTCTTGAACAGAAGCGAAACACATGAACATATAAGTTGCCAGTTAACCAGTTATGAAATATCACACTGCTGGCTGTTTTATTTTGTGATTCCTTTTTGATCTGGGTCATTTATTCAGTGAGTTCATCAGAGTAGCAACCTCAGTCCTGCAGATGCCGTTACTCACACACTACTCATTTGGTATGGGACAACTATATTCTCGGAGAAATCAGAGAGTAAAAATAAATTTTTTTAAAAAAAATTTAAAAAAAAAAAAAAGGTTGCAAAAAACACTCCAGGAAAAATTCGGAAAACATTAAGTCTGATCTCCTAATGGTTTAGATGGTAAACTAAGCTTATAGAATTTACAAGTATTTGTATGGTAAGCTTTTCTTAATACGCATTTAAGAGAAGGAAAAACAAGGCAGCTAGACCTGGAAGTAAACACAATTACCTCATAAAAAAAGAATAAGAAAAAAAGATAACTTTCTCCCTCAGCATTAAACCCAGGTCATTTTTTGGTTTAAAATTTTAGAGACTTGATCTGTATGCTGGTCTTCACACACTAACTCCATGACAGCTCAAGTGAAAACGTATTATTACAGCTGTCAAGCACACAAGCAACAAGCATGCAATTCATGACATGCCAAGACACTCTCAAAAGCTTCCTCTCAAAACTGAACAAACACAGGTGGATCAGTAGCACATATACATCACATATTCAAGCTCCAGTGCTTTTTCCAGTATATAATATATTTGGGTGTCAGAAGTTCATAGAGGTAACCTACAATCAAGAGCTTAAGTAAAGACAACTGATCAACATCACCAGAAATACATGTCAGCACAAAACATACTAAATCACAGACACTGTGGAATTATTTGCTAATTAACCACAAAAAATTATCCATAATGTAACAATGAATTTAAGCTTCTTGTGCAAAGCTGGGAGTAGGAAGTTGCAAAGAACAAACTACTTCAGTGTGTTAGTGGTCAGGTACATACAAGCTCAGATATGGTACTTTAATATGTTTATTAAATATTCACATTGAACACTTCCACTGTTTATCTCACACAGAATACAGTCCTAAAATTGAAAAAAATTTCAGTATATCCTCAGTTATAAGCTGTTTTCTTAAGAAAGCAAAAATGAAGAAACTGATAAGTTTCTGAAGGCTGAAACACCCTTTGCTATGTGTATTTGATACAACCAAAGCCTTAATCTGCAAGTTTTCAAAGTTATAATAAAAAACCCCACACCTTTAAGGTCAGTAAGTAATTTTTTCCCAATAAACAACTGAAAAAAAAAAACCAAACCAAACCTACTTTCTGTAACTGAAGTACCTGTACTAGAAATGCCAGCTAACAAGGAGAACCAGATAAGCAGAAATTAACATAATGCAAGTTATGTTGGCACAGAATTTTTCTGTTTTGGTAAAAATAGGTAAGGTCTTTTCAAGACATTTGACACTGTTCTGAAGGCACTTCCAGAGATACTTCTGGGTTACCTTTGGGCAGACAAGCTGCCTATTCTGCCCAAACTAAATCAGGCTGTATTACACTGCTGCAGGGATCTTCATCGGCTTGCAGCTTTGCTAATATATGGATCTCTATGCTCCAAAAGCCAACTGCATCGCAGACTTCTCTTTTCTATGTGCATCTCTATTTTTAGAGCCTCTTAAGTCATAATTTATTTCCTTTTCTTTTTGCATTATCTGCGCTACCCCGCTCCTCCATTTCCGGCATAAACTGAGGGTGTACAATGTTAATCACAAGCTGCTCCAATGAATATAAATCACATCACATTAACACCAGTCACCAGGGCAAATAGGCTGATATTTCCAGAAGCCTATCATCAGCACTTTTGTGCAACGCCCCAAAGAAGCTCGCAACATGCCTGAAGACCACAAATTTAGACTGTTTCAGATTAAAAGGCAAAGCATTTCCTAAACAAGAAATCTGGATGAAAACTCACTTTGGCAGCTCCTCCTTTCCCTTCCCAGTATTTCAGGTGATTTGTTGACCTCACCTCCAGCACTATGGCACAGAAGGATGGTATCTCAGCAATACTGCAGGCCATTCAGAGCTTACCAGTTACACACTTTCACAGATCTAATACAGATCTTCAAGTACACAAAGACAATCCCATTCTATATGCTGCCCTTAAAGTACAATCTCATGTAAAGTCCACCACACGGCAATCAACGTAACATCTATGAAGAAAATACACATCTCGGTGTACTACAGATAGAAGAAATGTTTCCCAGGTATTGCAGCCATAGAAATATAGCCACCCATTATGAATAACTGGAGTTTGAAAGCTGGAAGCTGGTTAAATACATCTAACCTGAACGAATGCTACATTCTTCCCAGTGCTTTGTAAAAGTCAAACCCACCTTAATCATCTCAGTCCTTTAAATTACAGCCTGCCAGTTTGCTTTAACTCCTGTCTGGACACAGACATTAAACAACACACAGCCATCCAGAAAGAAAGTTTCCCTGCTTCACTTGACCCACTGAACGCACATCAAGTCATGTATCTATCTACACATTCAGAGGACAGCACAACTGGCCAACAGCATTCTCAGCAACCCTAATAGGTGGGAATTAAGTCATGAGTGAGCACACGTAGTGAGTACAGCAACTATCCAGGCACCTACTGTGATTCCTGAGACTGGACACAGCTTTATTAGTAAAGGTAGTAATTACTACCCATTACTAGATCAGCAATTGCACCAGTGTTTCATAACAAAGTTTGACCCGCGACAGCCTGGGGACACACATACAGCATCAGACATCCACCACAGATAAGGTCAAGATCTTTTCTTTCTTTTCACTTGAGAATGGGTGGGGAGTGATTGCAGACTGAAAGGCAAATGCAATGCATGCACACAACAATACTTCTACCATTTCTTCACGTCTAGGTGCATTGTGCAAAAACAGTAGAACAGTCTAGGAACACACCTTACACAGTTTTTAAGATTTACTTCCCCACCCAAGTCCAAGCAGGCACTCTTCTGCCCTTCACTTGCCTACTAGTTTAAATCACAACAGAGCCGAGGTGGAAACAAATCTAAAACTTCACCCCACCCAGTGTAAGATGAATTACTTTCCCCCTCTTCCATCTGTGTTCTTTTTTCTCATTTCCAGCTCACTGTCCACTCCGCTTCTACTCAGTTCTAGTCTCCCCGAGCTGACAGTCCCAGGCATTACCAGAAACATACTATTTCAAATAAGGCAAAACGGAGGTTCTAGACCAAGTAACAAGTGTTGTTCTTTGCAGCTGAGTCTTTGAACAAAAGGTTATACCAATGAGGCCGTATGCATAACTTTTTATAAAAATCACTACTTTAATTCAGTGTCATTTGCTTATGTCACACCCTGGGTGTGACAGCTTGTGCATGAACCTAAAATGTCAGTTTAAGAGATAGGACATATTATTCATAATCTGTGGTGCTAAATATTCTTACTTACAAATCTAATAAATTAGATTGATCAAAATTTTTCAAGACTTAACTGCTGTTTATTTAATTAGCAAATTTCAGTGTCTTGTATATAGACTGCTGTACTAACATGATGAACAATATTTCATATTCTTTTTGTAAAAACAGTATGTGTGTGAAGAGAAGTATGTTGCAGTCTGTCTGACTTGGTCTGTATGAAAAGCAATACAATTCACAGGGGCTGAGAAGCTGGGTTTCTTATTTTTAAGAAACACTTATGCATTATATTAAGACAACAATGACTGGAGGAAAAAAGTCCTATCCCTTGGCATTTTCACACTGCCTACAACAGTACTACTCAACTTTTTGGCAGTCTATTAGGCTTTCACTGCCAACTTTGACCACTGGAAAGGCAGTATGCATTGCACTTTTTTTTTTTTAATAAACCTTCATAGCAAATCAGTTGCTCATAAGCAATAGATCAGTACATCTGATCCCACCTGGAAAATTCTACCCTAACACTACTACAAACTACTATAAGCACACTATGCAAACATGTATCTACACAACAGACAGTAGCTAATATAAAGATGACAAAAGCCATATTAGTAAGAGAAGACACATCAGTTGGCATCATCTTTTCACCACAGATGGCAGTAAATATAATTCTAAAAGATCACAAAGCTTTAGAATTAATAAAGAAAAAATTCGTATTCCCTAAAAAGATGCCCCTACACTTGACCCATGCTCAGGAAAACCAGACCAATAAATAGCAATAGACCAGGTCATCTCACAATGCCAACAGATATCTAGTACAAAGTAGTGCATGCTGCACCGAGGACAGATGACTGATGTTTTGCATAGAGAGCCCAAATATTCTGCTTTTATGCGAGATGAGTGAATGTACTTTAACACAGACATTTCTGGGTTGAAGAAACTTGGCTATTTCTTATACAACACACTGGAAGTCCTCATATAAGGAATGAAAGACAAGAAAAAACAAACAACATGTTTGAGCATGCAAGTATCTGCAAGTCTGCACATGTGTATACTTGATATATAATGTATGTTATCCAGATACAAGAAGTATGATGGTTGAGATGCTTCTCTGTCTCCTGCCCAAGATCCCTCACAAGAGTAATTCTAATTTAGAAAGACATACCTTTTAAAGCTGGCAGTTTTTGAAGCTCCCTGTTATTGCTAACATTAAACCTTGAAGAACTCTGCCGCTTTTCCTTCTTCAGTACTGTCTGTGGTGCTGGTACTTTGATTTTAGATAGTTGTGCTGGGGGAGGAGTGCTGTTTGACTTTTTGTTTGACACCTGTTTAAACAGAAATGAAAGCAGTTAATTGCAGCTGAACTTACAGAGAAAATCTTCTAAAAAACTATTTTTGTTATAGAAATAAGCAAAATAAGCTTTTAATCAAATTGCTCTATTCATCACCCTCTGAATGTATAGCTATCTATTCTTCTGTTCCCTCTTTTCAGTGTTCATTTCTGTACCATAGCCCACATATAGATAGGAATAGATCAGCTTGTTACATGCACCAGCCCATTTACTTGATGTTATCAGTCAATTGAAAAGAAGTTTTCAAATAGTGTAGTTCCTTAGCTACTTTCACCTTTTCCCTGAGAAGTCCGGGTCTACAAGGTATTTGGCTGTCTTACTTCAGCTTCAGAGGGATTACAGGACCTTTTCTATTTACAGAAGGTAAACCTTTCACTGCCTATTTGTAGTGTGCCTTGTTGGTATAGTCCTAAGCTTGGCTCCGAGCAAGTTGCTTTTGCTGTAATAATCCTTATCAGATTGTCACTGTACCTCTGTATGTGGTAAATAACATAAAACCAGAAAAATGGCTCCCACCTATAGGTTTTCAGTTTGCTGCTGTTTCCCAGACTACACTTGACAGTGCTTTCTCTCAAGCTGAATAAAATGCATCATTAACAAAAGCCTGTCAGAACTTGTGATGCTGCCTTTCTCATTCCTTTTCTGAAGTAGGAAAAGCAGGTTTAAAGTAGGTAATAGTTAACTTTTGACGTTCTTTACAAGAATGATAAAACATCTAGGAGTGACCTACACTAAGAATACAGGAACAGCTGAGTAAGAAATCTTACTGCAAGTAATTCATTTTACAGGAGCTTAATTTGCTGTAGAAACCTTTCAAATTTGCAAACTATTTTACACTGAAGCACATACATGTGAAAATACACCTTGGCACTTTTCTCTTACAGGAAAGACCATATTCTCCTTTTCAGTAAGTGCCCATGTGATAAGAAATGGGAAAAAAAAGATCAGATGGAAACAGGATTCAGGATGGAAATCAACTTGTAATGCTGCTACTTTGGCAGCTTGAATGGATTTAATTAGAGTTTTGTTAAGAATAGTACATAGGAAAGTAGTGTTTCTTTCCTGCATGAAATAACATCAATGGAATTTTCACAGGGATAATGCTAAAACAACAGAAACCACTTTTCTTCATGTTCTAAAAAGCTTTCTACAATAGCTTATTCATCAGCAATTTCCACATGGTCCAGAATTGTACACATTCAGGACACGTGGAAATGTTACCATACATAAATTTATCTTCTTCTAGAGTCTAAGACAGTAATTTTATTCAAACTTTGTTCTACTAGCATAACCGGGAAAGAAATGTATAACCTTCAAGGATAGAGTAACAATTGTGTTATATTATACACACAGTGCTTAATATATCAAAGACATGACTGAAAGCAGCATTTAGTTTTCACTGAATACATTTAAGATGACCATTTTGCCAAATTTAGTATTATAATAGCAAAAACCCTTACAGCCTTATAGAACAAATAAGGTGAGACAACACACTGAACACCAAAAGTCTTAAGTTATAAAAAATACTCTAGAATTGGTTTCAGTAAAAATGGCATACATTAGCAAGTTAAAGCATTTATGTACAAGTAATACCTGTTACATTGCATTTTTCAGACTATTTCAATTGTTAATCCCAAATACTAAATGCTTAAAAATATTTTTGCTGAGTATACATGTGATCTGCAAGGTAAATTCTACCCAATAATCCAATTTTAAAAAACACTCCAAATAAAGTTATGAATAGACGAAGCAGAAAGAAAACCAGTACTAAAAAATAGAATGCAATGACTTACCATGTATTAAGTGATAAAAGCTAATTAAGATGCATTATAAATACTATTACTGCACAGGATTCTATACTTCCAATATTGTGCTTGAGCCTAACAGTGTTTTTCTGAACTGGCTATCTTCCACTGCCACCTGGTTTTTTGTGCATTATTTGGAACAGGAAAGCTACTTTCCTGTTTCCTCTATTCCCAAACAAATTCCAATTTCAAATTAAGAAGTGCTCACGTGTGCCTGTACACATGCGCACACTGCGATATCCTAAGGTAACACACACCTCAGGGAACCAAGTATTCTAAATTGCAGATAAATTCTAAAATTAGCCAAAAGTGGTTATTTAAGAGGATGGGTAACATTCCTAATTAGAAATGTTGAAAGAAAGCATTTTTTGTTGCTATGGCAACTTCCCATCTAGCAGTGATGACTCCAGTGTAATTCCAGCCTTGAATCATCGGCCAATTTATCCAACAGATTTCCTCCTCCTTTCTACCGTCAACCATGATCATCCCTGCTTTTCAGACATGCTCCAGTCATTCAGACAGCACATACCACAAAGCTGCCAAAACAGTTTTCATTTCATTATTATTTGAATACTACACTACACAGCTGTACCCAATAGCCTCTCCAAGTGGCACTATGGTGTTACCACGAGAGAAGTGGCCTCCAGGGCTCGCAGATAACCAGCCCTTGGACAGAAAGGCACCTGGAGCAAGTGAGTCAAGTCAATTTAAGTCACACAGCTCAGCAATTTTAACCTCCCCTCTAAAAGGAAAACAGACTAACAATTCTGTGTATTCATTTGCTAAAGGTTTCACGGTAACATACATTTTATGAAGGTAGAGTGCTCGTTAGTTCAGACTGAAGAGCCAACCAAGCTCAGCTTCTTCCTCCCAGTAATAAACCAAATTACTTCAGAAACCACAACTCCTGATGGACATTTTGCTACATCAGCGAACAGTTCAATTTATTTGACAGCAGAACAATCAAACTACAAATGCATTTTTAGCAATTCTCCTCCTATGACTAGAATGGGAAATACCTTTTCTTCCCCTTGTTCTGGCAAACAGCTCCCTCCCACCCAAACGTTTATACCCTCATAGACACATTCAATTCCAAAAGTGTTGATAAACCCCTAAAAATATTAATAAATTCCTCTGAAAACACATCATATTGAGAACATGTTTCTTCAGATCACAACTAAAACACAATCCTCATGTTTTCTAATCAATTTAGTTTCTGAAAGATAGAGCTTTACACACTTTTATGAACAATAAGACAAATAGGACCAGTGTTATTCTGACTTTTAACAATTCAAAAACAGAGTAGAGTTCATGTTCCCCAATTCCCTCGAATAAGCTTCAAATGAATTCAAGAGAGTGAAAGGCAGGCAGGAGAAGCTTTCTTGCCAGCCATAATAGTTCAAGATAAACATTCCTTGCATCCCTTCTTCCCGCGAGTCCTCCTGCATCAACCAGGATGCGGTACATGCCTTGTCTTAACACCACTGTTTGCTCAAAGTTGCATTCTTCATCACCTCAACTTGTACACAGGCAATTATAGATCCGAGCACAACACTAAGTTTGTGACCAATCTTTGGGAAAGATAGGTATGGGTAGACCAAGCACATCTACAGTTACAGTCAATTTTTCTCTTTGAATTAAATTGATCATCAAACAGCCCACACGGCAACTTTTACTTTTGGCCAGCCATCTAAGACATGAGAGAGAGAACTGGGATCTGGAAGGAGGGTCCACTCCACACCCCACAGATGTCAACGAGTCTTTCAGAAGACCCTATTCTTCCTTTTCTGACAGTCCCCCAAAAAGCTGGTATTCAAACTACCTTGACCAAACATGGGCAACCAGAAGAACTCTGTCTGACCTTACCTTGCAAAGCACACTCACTAATAACTGAATTAGAGCAAAGCACACACTCTTCTGCATCACAAAATCAAGAGGGCTTCCATGTCAAGCATTGAGTGGGGTTAACTCTACAACGACACAGCAAGCTTTCCTACCACTTTCTAAGATAAACTGGTGAGAGCAGGGTAAGGATTTGAAGATCATAATAAAATCACATGGATGCATCTGTCATTCATGATTAAAAAACACTGGATAGCTTACTAGTGACAAAAAAATTAGATCACCTCCTAAGCACAAGGCAAGAGAGACTGTCTCTCTCTGCCCGAAGAAAACATGGTGCTAGGCAGTATCCTACATGGCATTTCTTGACACAGATTTCTTCCTTCTAATGAGTATCACCACTGAATTCAAGTTTCTATCAGTGTGTACACCATCCCAGGATGGCAGCAGCACGCCACATACCAGCTAAAATCATGATAAAAACTCTGGACTACAGGATCTGGATAGGTGAACCTTGTACCAATTAACACGTAATTAAGACTCCCTGTGAAATGTGGGTACACAGAGAAAAAAAAAAAATCACAACACAGAACACTTTTTGTAAGAATCATTAGTCTGAATCCAAGAAGCAAGGGAGAATGCCTATATTAATTCAGAATTAATCTCTTCCTTCTTTTCCTTTTGGTACAGTAAGTAGCCTCCATGGATTTGTTTTTCATTAAGATAAACAGAGGTCTGATCTGTAGCACCCAGAGCAACTCATTTCTTGCCAAGGCAGCCTCAGAAGGAGCTATGAAAGCATTCTGGATTATATCTAATATGTACTTCCATTGAAACCGAAATACAATTTACTGAAACTAAATAAAGGACATGAGAAAACACCAAAGCGACATTTACAACTTCATTTTCAAAACTGTATGAGCGCCCAGTACGTAATCAAAATAATTTGGCTAAGAGGTTGAGGTCCAATATATATTCAATGTAATTAGGCTGAGAAGTTGAATTTAATTTAATCTCTTGAGATGAGAACTGAAATCAAAGATCAAGGAGTCAAAATGGGTGGAGAGCAGTTAAGAGCCTTCAATGCAGGTTTTTTCCCCTCTGCAGTAACTTCAAAGTAGCGTGAAAGTCTCTGAACACTCCAGAAATCTTCAACTCTGCCACAGAGCTCTCTGCTGATCTTCATTTGCTGCTCTGATCTGGGGGAGGTAACAGGGACAGATCACATCTGCCATATGGCCCAGTAACCATCAACCTGGTAAATATATCCACAGCATACCTGCAGGAGGTGGGCTGGTGGTGTTAATTAGCAGTTGGGACCAAGGCAAGTTGTTCAAGAAAAAACGCTACCAGGAGAACAGCATTTGTCACCCGATTTCAGTGCTGTGTTGTTAAGACCACCAGTTCAACATGCCTTCCAAGAGGACAACGCCAGAATAAACTCTTGTTATTACGGTATAAAAAGATGCAGCTTAATAGAGCTATCCAGACAGTCTGCAGTAATTCCAGTTCATACAAGTAGTGCCTAATCACTGATAAAGAGTTTGTTATGGAGCAACTAACTACAACCTCAAATATCAGCATTTTCAATCTATACAAAGCTTGATACGGATTCTTTATCATCTGGAAACATAAAAAGGGGCCATTTACCCACAAACAACCCAGTTAAAGCAGGGAAACAACATGACTGTTGGGTACCATTTTGGATGACACACAGTTTTGAGGTTCTCGCTTTGTTCCTACTATGCCATTATTGTTCACTTGTCTCACTACCATAAGATTGTTTGGACAGACAACTTCGGAAGGAGCTTCTGGAGATGCAGCTTATGGTGCTGAAGGCTTTGGTTGGTTTCACAGAGACCACAATTTAGATTTCTATTGTTTTTCCTCAACAAAATCATTTGCCAGAATGATACCTGGATTGGCTTGCTAGAATGATCTTTGCAGCTGCCTTTCTAGCAAGTACGTTTATTATCATTAAAGATTCTCTCAACGGTTGAGATATGCTGGGACTACCACTGTACTATCCAGTGTAACTTACTATGTTTTCATTTGGTAAGATAGCAAGACCTGCATCCTAAAGCTTTGAGGATCCATGTTATTACAATGATAAACAAAAAGCTTAACTTTTCAACAGGGTGGTGATGACAAAGTTTATATATTTTAGTACACTGTAACCAACACTCACTGATTTACAATGTGTTGTTTAGCAACCATGATTTTGTAATTACATATAGCAATGCTACTGGCAGCTATTGTTGATGCTTGACTATGGAGTTCTACCAGTGTTTTGTCAGAGACAACATGGAGTTTGTTGAATTGCATCAGACTGGGAAGTTCCCTACCAGCAGTGAAGGTCATCTGACCCTCTTCACTGTGGAGAGGTGCCCACAGCAAGTTTTACAGTCACAGACCATTTTAGAAAACTGATCTATAACTTGCTGAAGCTCTTTCACGTTTCTTGCTAGCATTTATTTTTCACGACAAAGCATTGCACGCATTCCCTGTCAGCTGCTTACACACATAGCTCAAATTTTATCTTTTAAAGAATTGTATCACCCTAGATTTGTACAACACACTTGACTTGCAACACATCAGCCAATCCTGACAACTGCCAAAGATGTCTCAGCTCAGTGTACTGCATCCTAGACATTCTTGCACTGTATTTTACACTCATAGTTAAGTATCAGTAGCATCAAGCTTGATTTCCATTTGCTCCTTGTTAAATCAAAATTAAGTTTACTAGTTTACTCTAGGAACAAATTGACATTTGATTCCTTTCAGTCAGAGGACTGATCTGCAGCCTGAGGTTGTAGCGTGTTGGCAACGATGACAGGGTGGCCAGGCTGGGACCATAAGCAGATTCATGCTGTTCTGCATTTGCTGTAACACCACCACCAGTAAGCACCTGGTACTTCATAAACATCAGCAGCAAAGCAACATTTGTTTCTTAATGCATCTTCTATAATCAAACTTCAAAGAAACAAATGCCCCTGGGAAAGTAAAATTTGTTACCTGCAACCATCAGTTAGCTAATTAAATATGATTAAAACCAGATAAAGTCCTAAGCATTATTTCAAAACATTTATATAGATACAGAGATGAAGAATCTGAATAAGTGATGGCTTGGCTTAAATTACTTTAGTTCTTGATTTTCATTTGTAATTTCTCTCTGATCAGCCTGAACCACCCTTTTACTTTCAAAAAACCCAACAGAAACTACCTTTGTGCTGCTTTATATATATACACACACATACATATAAGGTTCCCACATTTGAAGGAAAACACATAGGCACAAACTAATCTCACTTACTTCAAGCCCCAACTCCTATACTCTGCTGCAAATTTTAATTATATAAAGCTACTGATGAGCTAAAACTACTATATACGTGGCCTTATCAGTGACATCTGTATTTTTGTGCTCCCCGATCTATTCACAGCAGTTTCTCACTCCACATACTCATATTGGAATCTTCGCCCCCTGCCCCCCAATCTGGTATTTGTATTACATGCTATATAAGAGAGTTACAGCCTGTGACAAGGTTCCTGGGCATTTTAGTAGTGCAGTAACAACCTTAACCACTTCCAAAGAACTGTTACACCAAATCATTTCATCTTTGGCCCTCATCATGCTTTTATATATTTTTATTATTTTATATTTTTTTATATAAACTAGAAAAGTTTACTTTTCAGTACTTCAGACTGCTAAACTGAGCAGTGATGAGGAAATGTATTAAATTATAGTCACTATAAAGGTGTAGCAAATTCTAATATTTGGCAGTTCTCTTTTTACAAGTATATATGTATATTCAGGAATTGGGCGGGGGGGATCCCCATAATTTTGTTTCTAATTGGCCCCCAAAGCCAGGGGAGGAGGGCGCAAACAACACACAAATAAAAACCCAAAGTCTACCATCCCACTTGTATAATTATTAATTTATTCTAGCTTTAAATGAAATTGAGGGAGAAAAAAAACCAAACAAGATTTAATATTTGTAAAGTCTGAATATATGGGTGGATTCAACAGGTTTTTCTTACTATTTGTATTCTCTACGGAATAATTATATTAATAATTCAGTATTACTCATATGCATTAATGAACACCTGAGTTCTCTCAAAGTTTAAGGAGCACTAGGTCTTAACCCTTATGAAAAAATGTAAGAGAAATTATTTGAAACAAAGGATAAAAGGATGTCTTCAGTTTACAAACTGCTGATATCCATTTCTGAAGACCACTTTGCTCCTTCCGATTAGAACAGTCTTTGCCTTCATTGCCGTGGTTCCGTTCAGGAAGGATTCAGAGAGTTTAAATGCATGATTAGAAAGTAAAGAATAGCAAGTACTAAAACAAACTACAAACCAAAGACCTCATACATACATGTTACACAAGTAGTCATCAGCTTTGTGTAAGAACTAGAAGAGCCTAGGATCCAGTTTTCAGAGACATCTCCTTTTAGGTAACAAATAACTTTTAGATATTTAGTTATACAGCAGTGTTTGGTACATTTCTTTAATCAAGGCAAATAGTTTTAAAAGCATAATATTAAAGTCACATAACAAACACTGTTAAGGCAGCCTCTTTCACTATTCAGTATCAAGGTGTATTTGCTTTGGATGCAGAAGGAAATTCCGATTACCAAAAGTAAAAAGGCAAGATGTCAATAAAAATTGGAAATAGGAAATACAGAAGGTAAAAACAAACAAAAAACTGTGTAGCTGCTTTAAGAGTAGCACATAGTGCATCTTTCTAGTCAGCCAATAGCACCTCATTTAGTACTAAGGCTCTGTTTACTTCCTACACTTAAGTATTTTTCAATGGTTGTATCAATCCATTAAAAAATTCTCTCTAGGAATGAAAATCAGAACTGCAGGCCACGAAAAAAAAAAACAGTTTTCAAATTATTTTTTAAAGAAGTTGGCATACCAGTTTAAAGTCAAGAAAACAAAAAAACCACCGAAAATCCACAAACTTTATTTATACAGCCGATACAAGAGAAATCCATCTTGATTTTACACATCTTTTTGGTTTAAAGTCCTGTTTTGCTAATGTCAGAAGTAAAATCCCAGTCCAACAGCCCTAGAAAGCTTCAGGAAACAGAAGTTCTACAATTATGCATTTATAGCCATTCTGAGATTAAAACTTGAGAGTACTAGTTGTTCAACATTTCAAATTCATTTCATAACACAAGTACCTCTTCTTCCAAACGAAAGACCACCAATTTCCAAATCAATTTCATCTACTGCATGCGACTGACTCATGAAAACACTGGCTATTCAGCCTATCAGTCCAGCAGGGACGTATTACTGAATACATACTAAAGAAACAGCTAAGGTACAGCTAGGTTTGTTATGTGCTTTGTACACCTGACAAACAGAGCTTATTGATTTGGCTCACTGAAAACCTGGGGGCTTGGGGATGCTTTATTACAGGCTATCAGCCATTCCTGATCTAGATGGCTACATAACTGGCATCAAAGTGACAGTATGGTAGGGAGTACTACCAAACCCCTTAAAACACCGATTTATGTTACAAATAAATTAATACTTAACTTCAGGCATTAATTAAAAGAGATAAATCAAAACTATGCTAAATGTCTAAAAGACATCTGCTTCTATGAAAAGCAACAAATACACAAAAAGATGTTAAATCTTAAAGATGCTGAACTCAGTGCATCCAAAAACGCTGTGCCACTGCGTGACAGAGATTGCCCATCTAATAACAGCAATGGAAAAGAGCTTTAATGACAGCTGCTTTATACAAGTGACAATAAATATATACACACACTGAATCACATGCATGGCAGAACAGAAGCATGGATCACTACTTAACAAAGCTTTTAAAATTGGTTTCAATAGTGATTATAGTCTCACATTGGCAACACATGTCATCAATAAATCACGCAATTTTTTGCACCACAAGAGAACTAGCCAATGCAGTTTATATTTTACTACATTTTGATTTGTCTGTATTAAAAAAAACCAACCCACCTGTAAAGCAGAAAGAATCACCCAGGATAGCACATGGAAACAATGAGGTAATACACACACACTCTCCTCAAACCACACTGGTCTTCCGTTTGCTGCTCTGTATAGCAGAAGAACTTGAAGGAAGAGTTACGATTCCTGTTCTCATTTGCTGAAAGTCACCAAGCCAATACTTTCTTAAACAACAAAAACAGTTTTTCTCTACAGACTACTCAGCACTTAAGATTCAAAATGAATACAGTTTTAAGGCGGCATGAAACTTCTAAGCTTAAACCAGTCCAGCTAGACCTAGAAGATGCTGTCGCTCCCAGTCACCTACTACTGCCTTGGATGAAAGGTTACCAGCTACTTCTGACCCTTCCATCCCTCCAGTGAACCACAACAGTGGTTCAAATAGGAGCACTCAAAGTGCTCCCAGACCATTTCAGGGATTGGTGAAAAGCACAAGTTTCAGCACATATACTCCCACAGACAAAACAGTCAGAATTACGAGTCGATAGGGTTAAAATTTTAACTTCCTTCCCCTGTGGTTGTATTTCAAAACTACTGTTAAAGTACTGTAAGAAACACTTGAATTTTTAGAAGTGTTAGGTTTTTGCTAGAGATGGAAAAAGGTAATGTTTCTCAATCATTAACTACTAGCAAGCCACCTCCTTCTGAAGAAATTAGACTGACCATAAGTCACTACTGCCTTAACGCAGAAGACCACCTCCACATCTGTGTGACATAACAGAACTCTACAATAAAGCTTATGCGTGAGGGAAGTAACTTCTGCAAAAGCCAGTTAGGTCACAGGGAATACGTCCACAAGTTATGAAGTTTTGGCATAGCCAAGACCCACACCCAGTTTGTTGTTTTGGTTGGGTTGGTTTTTTTTTTGTTGTTATTTGTTTGTTCTGAGTACATGTTTCAGGCACTGGTAAACAAAACCCCGAAGTACTCTACCAGAGCAGAGACACTATAACAACAGAAAACCCCAATACACAACAGATTAAGCCTTTGTTCACAACCTGAAGACACTAATATCCTGGACTAATTACTGAAGTAAGAAGCTGTACTTATACTTTAAGGAATAGATTCAACTTTTCTAGTAACTATTTAGTCTAATTCATTAATGTCTACTAACAGGTTAGAAACTACAGTTAAATAAATGGGAGCTTAATCATATTACCTCTTTTCCTAAGTGTTAAAAAAGTGAACAATATGTGCACCTGGAAACTTGAATAACTGCACTAGGGTACAGAAAAACAAGATACCCTCACCTCATACGTTCTGTGAAATTCTGGCAGCTGTGTCACATAAAGGAGAACAGAACACAGAGAAGGACAATCAAAGTAATGAAAGTCTTCACACCTAGGGGAGATTAAGCAGGGCTTGGGGGGGGGGGGGGGGGGGGGAATCTACTGTTGACACTCTA
>Ga0181612_142535_pt1 | contig 16163 bp, 13 predicted proteins | sample HoacroProtozoa21_FD_119630 | JGI IMG/M metagenome (GOLD analysis project Ga0181612, IMG submission 119630) | Hoatzin crop microbial communities from Cojedes, Venezuel. Combined Assembly of Gp0051906, Gp0051904, Gp0051908
CAGCCTCTTCTGCAGACTAAACAGCCCCAGCTCCCTCAGCCGCTCCTCGTAAGACTTGTTCTCTAGACCGCTCACCAGCCTCGTTGCCCTTCTCTGGACACGCTCCAACACCTCAAGGTCTTTCTTGTAATGAGGGGCTCAAGATGTGCTACATCACTGGAGACCCTGAGAGCAGGATGTTTGCGCTGCTGCTGCTGCCAACAAGGGATAAGGCAGTCCAGATGGATACATGCTGCTGGGTATTTTCTCTGCTCAACTTACCAGGGGAAGCACATCTACATCCTTCAGGGATCTTTTCCACTCTGAATTGTTCCAGGGCTTTTTCTCGCCTCATGGCTCATTCCTCGCTTGACATTCTTGGACTGAATGATCAACTACAAACACTGCCTGGAAATGCTAGGCTTTGGAAGCAATCTTCCTAATCTTGTTTCTCTGTTACCCTCTGGCATAGAAAATCTAGATTTTCAGGTATTAGGAGCTAATAACTGAAGTTGTTAATGTGGAGAGGCAGGAATGCTTGGGTGAGGGTGTAAAAAGATTAAAGACAATCCCTGTGGCGATTAGCCTTAAGACGCTACGGAGATCAACAGAGATATGCTGATGGTGAGTCCACCGCTCAGTGCCTCACAGCTGGAAGCATCTCCTTCCCAGCTGACATGCTCGTGGCGCTGTTGACTCCTCGCACCTAGTTTAGTTCATTGATGTTAGATCTTAACAGAGAGATTGCTGTTCAGCAGAATGCATTTTCAGGCAAAGATGAATGTTTCTCATGAGTTTTAAAGGGAAGCAGCAGAACGTCTCTAATTCATTAGACACGGTTTTAATACAAACATATCTCCTGCAGCACTGCACCACATGCAAATGTTCCTTAGTGACTGACCATGGTCACTGTCTTGGGTAGGCTGTCCATGCAGCTCTGGGGCCCAGGGGTGCTTCCAAATTAATCCCCAGGTTGGAATTCTACTCCACAAGATTTGAATGAGGCTGTATTGAGAGCCACAAAGCTCTTTTCTGCAGAAGCAGCCTTTTCTTTTAATGGTCAGCTACAACCTGAAAGTGACCGTAAACTGAGGCAGCCTTACCTGGCAATGCTGCAAGACAGCTTAAGACAGGCAGCAAACACAAGCTCCTTTTCCCTGCTGCTGTCTTTCTCCCTCCTCAGAGATGGGAAGCCAAGGGAATAAGTACCGCTGCCAGGCTCTGCTAGGCTGGGGATGAGAGGAGCAGGCAGGCAACTGAGTGGTTTCACAGCAGATGCTGCCCCCTCAAGTTTTCATTCAATACATTTAAATTCTCATTAAGGGCTTGTCAAAAGGCATCCAGAAGCAGAGAATTTGGGTTAGTCTTCATGCTGCCCTTCTTTGATACGGACTGAGCAGAAGCAATTAGGGAAGCTCTTACACCACCCTAACGGAGGCTGGGACCTGATTTTTGAACACTCGTCTGTGCTGACTGACAAAATTCTTGCTCACTGTGATACCCTGCAGGCACCCTGAAACATCACAACCAGCCGGCAGCGTGCTGTGCCAGCCTCTTCAATCAGCTGCAGCAAGACACGCAGTGGGAACCTCCTCGCACACTACTCCTGGTTCGCAGGAGCTACCCCCAGAGCCAAGGGGTAGCTCTTAAAGCCTGGTGGGGTCCCCTCTATAAGGTGTTGGTTTCCTGACACTACCATTCAGCAAATCCTTGACACAACTCCGTATCAGCCCTGTGATAATATAATAGGATCTCACGTCAAGTTAAGATAAATGACTAACTGTTGGCCAATGTTACACTCAGTGGTGAACTTGAGTGGAGATCGGGGACAGGTTTTCAGAGACATCAGACGGGCAGTAGTTTGTAGTTAATGCATGTCTTACGCATTTGGAGCTACATAAAAATAAAAAGAGTTCTACCTTAGCTCTCATCCTGAAGACAATGGGAAGATTAAATCCAGCAGAACTTTACTTCCTCATCGTTTGCAGAATTCAGCCTCTAGCAAACCCCTGGTTTTTGCCTTGCAGCAACCAAACCCAAGCACTGCTGCAACCCACTGAAGAGAGACAGGTCACAGCAGAGCCTACCAGCTGAAGTATCTGAGCCACAGCTAAAGAGACCAAGGAAGGGAGAAGCTTCAAGATGCATACATATTGCTGTTCACCGATTCAGACGCAACACATGCATAGTTCCAGAATGCAGCAGTGATACGGCTTAGTATTGTGTGGATCCTCTGTCCAAACACGATGCCAGTAACAACCAAATCAGCATTCACTTAAAGAGAGCCTGCTGTGCTCACATAGCCTGGCATCACTCCAGTGGGTCAAGAGTTTCAGGAAGAGAGTTACCTACAGTCCACTGTGAAATCTTCACTTATTGATGGGTTTCATTGTCATTAACTGCATTGGTAATAACACTGATATTAGTTGAGGTTAAATTTTACTTGCACTGCATGAATGTAAATGGCAGATGTCTTAGCAATAAACATCGTTATTGGGTCTTAATGACCTTATGCAAATCCAACCAATCATCCTGAAGTCACAGCTGCTCAGCCAAGCCAAGCAGAAAATTAAAATATCTTTCATGAAATGACTGAGACACTTTCTCCACCAGGTACTTGGGAGAGAGGGAAATTACTTGATTTGACACAGCAAAACCTGCCCACAAGGATGGATCCTTGCATGCCAGACACTTGTGTTAAAGACAGAACTGTGCTTCATTTGCAAAATTAAAGTTATGAGCAGTTTGTCATCTGTGTCAGTGCTGGGGAGAAATAGGAAGAAAATCTACTTCATCACGCTCAGGTAAAATTTAATAGGCTCCAATGCCTTTTATTTGGTTAAACACTGTCTAAGGTTCATCGAAATCTGAAAAGTAATAGCAGTTAAGGAGATATGTACGTGAACAAGACAGAAATAAAGAGATTCTTACTGTTCCTACAAATGGTGGCACTTAAAAACCATTGAGCTTTTTTGGAATATGAACAAATCTCTGCGGCAGTTCCTTGAAGCCCCTACGTCATTACCAAGACCAGCACCAACTAGCTAGGGCTGCTGTTTGGCACAGAGATGGCGTCTCTCCCACACAGACAGACCTCTCCTGCAACAGAGCTTTGACATCTTCCTGGGCACATACATCTCAGAGGGGGTGAACACCAACAGTGCCCAACCTGCCTCACCAGATAAGCCACCAAGCTTCCTCCAGCGCAAGCAGAGAACCATGAAACACCACAGCTCACTCCTGGTGCCACTACCCAGTCCTTGCGTGTGTCTGTGTGTGGATGTTTGCGCAGCTGATGAGCGGCTTCCACATGTCGCACGATGGCAGGCAAGCCTCTGAGCCGTTGGGAACTGGTCCAGGACTAGTCGGTGGATGACCTCAGGGTCAGCTCGAGCTTCCAGGGACAGCTTACAAGCGGGCTGCAAGCCAGATGAACATGGGGCTGGTGGCCACAGCGGACTGTTCTGGACAGTCTGAACCTTGAGGGACCCTCTCCTGTCCCATGACAAACGCACTGAGCTGAAACAGCCCTCAGAAGACAGCAGCTCAAACCATAGAAGTTAAAAAGACCCCTCAGATCTTGTGCTGCTCCAGCATCTGTCAATCTGTATGGAAAAGCAAGAAAAGCCAAATTCTTTCCGCCTGTCTTGACAGCAGCCTGGGAAATCCTGACTTCTGATAAGCTGAATATCCCCGGCTGCCTTTGGTGAATCTGTCAAGGGCCTCACTCTCTGGGACAGCCCTGACAGGGACCGATCTCTCAGGGCTTCTCAATTTCCCTTGACAAGGCACAGGCTCTGCCTTTTAACTTTGCCATTTATTATTTTAAGAACTCCTCGCTCAGCTCAGGTAATTACAAGGATCCTGCCACCTGCCTGTTCATCCTCACCGGTCGTGATATCAATGAAGCATCATATATTAACGTGAGAGAGTGATGCTGCCTTATTTGTATTCATCTCTATATTAAATTAGGCTGTAGATCCATCTCTGACTTTCAGCAAGATGCCACTGCAGTCTCTGCATGTTTCCTGGGAGACATATCCACATATGTTACACTAAAGAAGAGAGCTAGCCTGGAGGGTGAGGTGTTCACCTGGGACTGAAGCAATACAGTCCTTGTTCTGCCCCCAGCCCTGTGGCCTAAACCCAGGTGAGTTAATTAAGCACTCTCTCCTCCTTGTACAGGAGATAAAGCATTTTTTCAGCCAGCAGCAGCACTGGAGAATAAATGCATGTGGGACTGCATCAGACTGAAACCCTTCAGAAATGGAGGACCCACAAATGTCACAGATACACACCAAGCTGATGCACCGTGTTCATTTCTCAGTCATACCCACTGCTGCTGCAAACCATTCATTAGGCTGCCCAGGAGTACTTGGAGGCCTCATTTTCACCAGTGTCATTCCCACAGCAAAACATGGGGTTGTACCTGAGCTAAGAGGCATGGGCTAGAAATCTCAAGATACCCAAGACTTCATACGGTTTAGAGGGTGGTGAGTTTCTGGTGGCACTTTGACCCACTCCACGATTCAGACACAGGATCAGCCAAGCAGGTCCAGCAGGATCTCAGAGGCTGCCCATCGGTCCTCAAACACCAGAGGCTCCCAGCCCTCACCAGTAGGACATTTTTCCTGTCGTCTCAATTGCATCTTCCTGGCTGCAGCTTTCACCCATGTCTGAAGTCTGCCACATGACTCCTGGCCACAGCCTTCCACACTACTGGCCTTTTAGGGGTACTTTTCCAATGCATTTCACACCTCCTCTGAGGTCACTTGATCTCAACCAGATCTCCTTCACCTGTAAATGTCCCACGAACCAGGCTCACAATCCTTCCTGTCGCTGAAGAAGACAAATCCTGCCAGAAGGGACAGCAGTATTTCGGCCAGCTCCGGAGGCCGGCACTCCCTGTCGCCCGGCAGCCCGCAGCACCTGGCAGTGTTCGGCTGCCAGGAAAACCAGCAAAGGGAGTGCTAAAGGTGATGTCTGTGATTCAGAGGCTGCAGACTTTGTGCTGTTTGAAAGGTCACGACCAAACAGAAGGTAGGAAATAGCAACTGCGTGTTTAATATTCTGCACACACTCTCTCTCTCGGTGTTAAGTGTATCATCCTATAGCAGTTGCAATGAAGGCATAAGGCAGGAAGGAATTTCTTAAGATAATTACTGCCATCTTCCAGCAGTGTTTACGATGAGAGGAACTGCCTGACCATCAGGACACACAAGTTAATTTTCACAAAACTTCCATTGTTTTAGGCACTATTACATCCTACCTGCAGTGAGCGATTCAGTCCATCAGAAGCTAATAATCATTAGCTGCAAATCAAATACAGCAGAGATCACAGAGTATACTTTTCCCCCTTGCTGCTCCCCCAGTGATCATCTGTTCAGACTCAGACATGAACCTGTGAGTCGATCACACTTATTCCCACCTTACAGTCCCTGGAGGGAAGAGAAACATTGGTGAGAGCAAGGTCCAAACATCTCTGGATGTTCCGTGAGGAGCTGGGGTCAGAGAGCTGCAGAGGTGTGCGAAAGCACAGCAGAGAGAAAGCTCTCCACCCTGGCTGGAGCAGCCTCCTGCTCCGACTGGGACAGCCCCATGGTGCAGGTGAAGGATAGGCGAGGCTCGCTGCCAAACTGCCAGGAAAACGCACGAGGGACTATCTCACGACAGCACAGCAGAAGCCCCTGATCCCACGTCCTCTCCCAGCATGCTGAACCACTCAGCATGAAATGCTGAAATTTCAGACAGATTCCTGCATGGAAAGGCACTGCCGCCTGTGCAGCCTTCCTGGAAAGCACAGTAGCATGCCCTGGACCGAATGCTAGGGAGCAGATGGAGACGCTCCTTTCTATACGCCACGGTGATGTCTCCCTGCTGTTGACATACGGGGCTGACAGCTGTCCCAACATCCCAGGACACTACGAGTATCCAGCTCAGCCCCCTGACCATAATTTTTACTGAGTACCTCCTGGCAAAGACGCCAAAGTCCTGCAAGGTAGCGTTGGGGCTTGCTTGGGGCTTTGACCAATACTAAACACCCCTCCCACCCGAACTTAAATGAAACATAAAATATGAGCATAGGTCAGGCCAAAAAAATCCAGCCCTTAAAATACACGTCTCTCTAAGCCAGTAATTGCTGAGCAGCTCTGATCTAATAGACTCACTGGGAGGAAAGCTTCCTTCCAATTACCAGCCCCCTAATTTTACCACTGGTTAGCCATTCTCTGCATAGTTCAACCGTCACTCCGGCTCCCGGTTCGTGCATTGCGGACCAACTCAATTTATTCTCATTATTTCCCCAAGAATATTTGCTTTTTTAAGCAGCTCTTGATATTTTCATTACTGTGGCAGCAATCTGTCTCTGTGACATTCTCAGAATGGGAACAGCGAATGCTCTCCAAACCTCAGGACAAAGCCAAAAATATTTCCGTGCTCAATTGGTACTCATAATAAGCCGTGAGTTATTCAGATCATTGTGTCTTTCTAGCTCAGACTCCTACAGAGCCAAGACAGCAGCACCCCAAAGACCTGCGTTGGCAGACATTTCCTGGACCACGGATGATTCTGTGCAGGATTTGCAGCAGAATTCAAGGACAGCTGTAGACATGGTACAGGAAGGCCTGCACAGGGTAAACATTTCCCAGTCTCCTCAGACTGGCCAGTCCTTGTCAGACGTAAAAAACGATTTTGTGATTTCCCTTGCTTTAACATTACAAATGATTTAAGAAAAAATCCTACCAATAGTAAGTCCAAAGTATCGGTCTGTGCGTGAATTTTGACAGAGCAAACGAACACAAACAGTGATCGTGTTTAGTGGTGATTAGGAGCTGGTCTTGATTTGATGCTGGCAGGAATCCATTTTCAACTCTTCTGACTGCCTCCCCTATTTGTATCTTACTATTGAATATAACTCTGTGAAGAAGGTTTTGAAATGCTGATATAAAAAATTCACAGGAACTTCTATGATGGCCAGACCAGTCCTGGATCATTCACCATCCAGACAGCAATCCTGGCACCGATCTGCCCATCACACCAGTCTCCATCACGTCTTCCTGAAGCAAAAGACAGTCTTGTATCAGTACCGTCATGTTGTCCCTGGGCCTGAGAGGAGCTTCCTATAAACACCTCACCAATGCCAAACCCTTCCTGTGCCCACACAGCCCATAAAGCTGTCATTATGTGTTAAGCAGCTGGCTTGCTGCATCCACGTTGCTGCTCCACCGTGGTTTCCTTGTGCTTTCATGTCTGCCCACTTGGTCCCTCCTGTTGTCTCCCATCATACACTCCGATCACCATCTTTTAGGCTCAAGAGCTATGTTCTGGCTCTGTATTTGCATAATGCACAGTACGGTGGAGTTTTGATCCACAACTCGGACTGCTAGGTCCTATCACAACAGCAACAAGGACTTTATGAGGGAAAAAAAAGAAATCATCAGTAGGTCCAATCTCACTGACCTTACTGTGTGTGGTTTCTGGTTCAATTTAGAGGCAGATGCCAGGCCTGTGACACCATGAAGTCTAGGCTTGCATGCCTCACCGGACAGAAATGACGCAAGCAGCCCTGCTTCAAGCTAAGCATTTACTAGCCACTTTGCTAAACTGGTGCCCAGTGCAGGAACACTGATTTCATGCATGCTACTGGCCTAGTTCTGCAAAATAAAGTTACTTTGGGAATGTCAAAATGCTTGTAGAGCTTGTCAGACCTCTCCAAAAAGAAACCAAAAGGGTTATGGTGTAACAGATACCTCTCACAGAGTTATTCACCATGCACAGGTTGATGCTATGTAGCAGCATCGTGGAGATAAAGCATGATACTCACAGAGAACAGGACAAAGTCACCTTCAGCATTTTCTGGTCAACAAACAGACTGTATGGTTAACAGAAACTGAGTTTGCTCGCACAACAGCTTCAAATTTGCTGCAAATCCACAAGCGTCCGATTCCCAAGACAACACCATGTGTGTTAAAGGGGGAGCTGGAAAGGAATCTAATCAGCTTTATCACTCGGAGTCGCCCTGCTGTCTGCCAGCGCCAGACATCCCAGCAGGAAAACCCCAGGAAAAAGGAGCACTCTGCTGCTTTTACAGCAGGCGAACATCCTCCCCGATTGCTCGGGGAAGCAAGATGCTTCCCTGATTGCTCGGGGAAGAAGGATGCGAGAGGCACAGGAGCTCTTTCAGCTGCCTGCCCAGACAGCAGCAGGGAAGGGAGCTGAGGCAGCAGGTAACTTGTGCTGCTGACCCAGCGGCTGGGAGCACCCTCTTTATTCTGGGGGTGCACAAAGACTTTACTAGGGCATACAGAAAGGCTGCAGTCTCTCAACTTTGAGGACCCTTGGGCGGCATCTCTATATTAAGTGATGCCTCTCTGTCCTGAAGTCCATCGACATCTTTCTGCCCCGTCTGCAGCCTAAGCCGCTTACTGACTGAGTGACTTTCTGCAGGACAGCGAGAATGGCACTGCCCGCATCCTTCCTCTGCTCTTCCGATACCTGTGATTTCACATACACATGGCCATTCCAGCAGCTGTATGTTCCCATCAGGACCACAGCCTTGATTTCTGGGACAAATTCTGTCTTCAGCTGAAGTCTTGGTGCTGGATCCTGGTCTGGCTTATTACTCTTTCCCTTTCTTGCTTTCAAGTCTGTATCTCGCTTCTATCAGTGAAAGAGCAAGCCCACAGTCACTAGAAAATGTTGCCAGCACAAAAAACCCCATTGTGGCCCAGACTACAAGAGTAGCATACAGTCCCAACAGTTGGCATTAAGCTCTCCTTAAACTACTTCCCCACAGTTTTTACATGTCATCCACCGATGGTCACAGACCAGCGAAGAAAAAAACCAACATTCCAACTCTCCCCTCCCAAAACTCCTCCACAATCCAGGAGAACAAAAAAAACCAACCTCATGAATGCAATCATAAAGCCAAAGGTCAGTAATGACTCCAGTCTGAATTACTTGTTGTCAGTGAAATTAAAGCTTAAAAGATTAAGACGCATGCAAGCTAAGTGTATAACAGAACTAGGTTAAAAACAGGTTACAAAAGTCTCAGTCTCTTCAGTGTTCTACCTGGTTACTAAATCTCTGTTCATTTTCCTCGTCTCAGCTTTTCACTATTTGTAACACCTATTTCCCACATATATTTTCACATTGAGGTAAAACTCAGCACGTGTAAGCTGATGATCCTGCAAGGCGTCCCCAGCTTACACAAGGGGTTACCATGACTTGGATAGAGGACAGCCTCCTGAATCTCATTTGTTTCTTCAGGTAAAAGAATACCACTGGAGCAGAAGGCGGCAGGTCAAATGGTCAAGGCAGTCCTTTTTTACTCCACTGTACTGCGGAATGACACTTGGCCACCAACTAGACCCCTTTACAGAAGAAGTAACTGGAAAAGCCTCTAAAAAACCAAGAACGTCTCTGGCACAACCCAGCATTCATGTTCCCCCCGCTTCCCCCAGAGCAGCCTGTCTTGTTCTGGGCAAAGGTGAAATAGAGAAACTAGAAATGAACTGAAAAACACAGCAGTTAATCGGTAATTAAGAAATCAAGCTATGCAGATTAAAAATTACTGTAATGCTGGACTGACTTGCAACTTATGGTTATACTGCTTTCACTTAAGCACTTTTGACTAACCTCATCCTTCATCCTCTCCTGCAACACTACAAAAGGCTGCAGTCTAGCGCTGGATGACATGCAGGAGAGAGCAGCAGAGCTACAATAAAGAGAAGAATCCACACGGGGGAATTTTGAAAACTGAACAAACTCTGCTTGTGCTGGCTTGAATAAGAGCTGAATTAAGCAAGCATTGACCGCTTCCGAGAATCCCACATCCTTGCCGCCAAGGATGACGAGAGGGCAGTGGAAGGAAGGGAAAAATTGTGAAGCACAAACATGAGAGTGAGAGAAGACAGGACAGAGACTGAGGCTTGGAGGGGACCCTGGACTAAAGCAAATCTCCCCATACACAGCTGGTTTGCAGTCATGGAAAAAGCCTAATACAATCCATCACAGCACAGATAGCAGACTCCATGCCTGTATCTCTTCCTTGATAACTAGCATGCATCCCTGTGAAATGCTGCTGAACTTAAGTTTGAAGGGCTGCATCTGCTACCATTTCATCTCTTGCAGCATTCTCTCACTTTCTTGTACCCTCTTGTTGCCTGTAAAAGGCAAAACAGACTCAGCAGCTGAATAAACAATGTTTGGGATATGTGACTTATCTGTACAATTGAAAGAATATGCATTAGTGTCATAGGCCTACGGACAACTGAGGAAACAGCTGTATCTCTCTAAATACGCCTTGGTCAGAGATTTCAAAACACATCAGAGGCTGGTTTCTTCAGCTTGCAGAGACCCAGTTTCAGATATTTTAAAAAGAGATCTGATTTTCAGATTGTGGATGCTAGTTTAGAAAATCCAGCCTTTGCAGGGTGGCTTTTTTTGGCCATCAGAAACGCAGGCAGCCTACATCGACTGTCACTTTTTGAAAACTGGTCCTCCTGTGCCAAAGACAAAGACCTCGGGTGATTTCATTGCTCATATCAGCAAGAAGAGACAGGAAAAAAAAATAACCCCTCCAGTCCACAGTTCTCCTTGGTGATCCGCAAAGTGTCATCAGCACTAATTGGAAGAGAAAATCAAGTCACTTTGAGGCTACTGAAACAAACATTTCTACTTTTCAGTAACAAACCATGGCATAAATATATTGTATATAATCTAGAATCACCTTAGTTTTGAAAACAGTAAGAAGCCCACCAAGTCTTAAGGGTCAGATGGGTAGAGGTGTCTCTGACTTATGCTGGATTTGAAATTTTTTTCCAATTTTCAGCACTGTTTAATAACAAACAAGGGAGACAAGGGGTTTATAATCCTTGACACTAACAGAAATGTCTTTATGGTTGTTTAAAGCAATTTTGCTTGCTTGCATTTGTTAATCCTTCCCCAGCGTTTGTAACACACACAACTTCAGATCTGGGCTGGCCAGGAGAGCCACATGGTTCATCTACCCAGTCTGTTGACATTGTTCAAACCAATGCATTTTAAGCCCAACTTTGACATTTCCACCTGGGTCACAAAGCAAAAAGGAACAAAACGATTCACTAAAGCTGATTTTCATCTACGTCAACTGTCTTTTAGCACAAGAGTAGCTCTTCAGGAGTGCTACAACACTACCACAGTTATTTGGAAACCCTGAAGTGAGGCATAACAGCAGACGGTATAAACAAGTTTTGTGGCTTTTAGACACCCACCCTGCCAGCACCTCAGTCTTCCGAAATGAGTTTGGCTGCAGTTGCTTGCAGGACTGGGCCTCTAGCTACCAAGGTGATAAATTCCTTCAAATTTCAAAATCTAATACATGAAAAAAGAAAGAAAGTGGAAGCTTTTCTCATGACTGCCTTGCTTGAGGGCTTCTGGCAGCCTGCTCCCAAGCTATTTCAGACTGACTGCTAAGCATTAAGCACTTCTCTCCTTCACACAGCACCAGCTCCCAGCAGCACCTTCCCACGTGAGCCAGGGCAAGAGACAGGCAGGGCTCAGCTGCAGACCAGCGAAACTGGAGCGGGTGCCTGCAGGCAGGGTGGCCGAGATCTCTATGGATCTTAACACTGATTTCCAGCATGTTCCAAGCATGGATGGGCAAGCCTCCTACTGTGAAGGCAGAGGTGACAAGCACTGTAGGAGTGTGTCGAATTGAGATGCAGCATAGCCTGAGACCTGTTGGGTATCTGGAGGAAGGAGAGCACGCGGGCATGGAGGAACTTCCCATTTTAGACTTGCTGTGCCACGTAAGGGAGCCTTGCTATAGGCCTTTTAATGACTTCAGAGATGCACCCAGAAGGAAGCCTCTTGCGGTAGCTGCATCTCTGCTGGGATTACAAACCAGGGGTGCTGGGGTCCTCTAGCCGCAGGCAAAGGGTGGATGTGTCGCAAGTGCTCCAGCATGAACTGCCCATGGGGTACACCACGTCTGCAGCTGGCAGAGAAGATGAAAAAACAGTGGAAAACGTGATTGTCCTGGCTCTAGAGCAGGCTCCTGTACCTCCAAAGGCGCCTCGTTGGCACGGATAAAGTTAGCCAGGAGGAGTCGGGTCAAGGAGCCACAGAGCAGAGAATTGGGGAGAGGAGAAAGGATCTAGACCACTGTGGGACTGGGGGAAAGCTAAAGGCTTGAGAAACCACTATGGGGTGGATCTGTATTCCAGCCAAAAAGTTAAGAACAGTCCTAGGGACGAAGGCAGGGCTCATGACGACAGAGGTGTTTTGAGTGTCCCCTTGCAGAAGGTGAAACATGAGCTGGGACCTAGGAGAAGAAAAGAGGCTCATATGGCTAAAGCAGCTGAATGCTCCCAAGGAGAGCTGGGCTGTATGGGCATTGAGATGGCCACTTAAACCCTTGTGCAATGCTGAGGTGGAGCAGCAGAAGCAGTGAGAGCAGCATCTGGAGCCAGAGGGAGCTGCCCTCTGAACAAAGAACATGCCACACGATGCTATACATTCAGGGAAAAAAATGGGCCCGTGCCAGCTCTAATTGGCCCCTAAAATGACAAGTTATTTTGTATTTAATCTCTCTGTGCTTTGTTTCCTCATCTTTAAAACATCCCTTCATCTCATAGACGTTTGGGGAAAATTAATTAATTGTTCATCAACTGCTCAGATACAATAGCGATGAGATCGGCAGAAGTTCAAGAGTAAATTAATAATTCTGCCTCTGGAACAGGGCTTGAATAGGGCCTGGTAAATAAGGCAGAAGGGCACACACTGAATAATGAAGAGAAAACAAAATAATGAATAGCTGCTCATTAAGTGAGCAAAGTCCATTCTGTGCACTGAGGGAGGCACGGACCCTGTGGAGAAATCAGCATAGGACCATGTAATTAAAGACTGTATAATAATGCTTACACACTGGGGGGGCAAATTAAGGTTGCACAAGGAACCTTAACACTGCTATTTTCTAACTTTTCAGTGTTTGACTTTCAACCTTAACACTGCACACCTAAAAACTGTGCTAAAAAAAGCAGCATCATATAGAGGTGTGGACATCATACTTTCCTTCTCGAGTTCCAGTAGTGGGATGTCCATTCTGATTTATTCTGAGAAGTGTGCCCTTTTTCAGTCATTAAAGGCTTAGAAAAATAATCAGTTAGAGTTGGTGTTCAAGTAAATGCATACCAGCTTTTTGGGGCTGAGGGTTTATTTCTTTTTTTAAACAAGGTGCATGTAGCCAAACCCAGTATTTTCCTAAGCCAAAGAATAATAGATCCAACATAGCCCATACATACTACAACCTAATTTACAAACATGACATACCCTGGAGGGACCTGGTCAGTATTTTTTAATTCAACATTTTACCAGTCAAAAAAGCCCCAAAGTCAAGGCTGTTTCATGATACCAAACAGTTCTGCAAAGATAAGGAGTCCTCATGGAAATGCTGAAGTTCCCTGCAGCTTTTACTTCTGGGTTTCCCAACCCGTGGGCAATACAGCACTCCCAAGCACCCTGCCACCAGGCAGCTGCCCCATAATCTCCAGCACAGAGACATCTCCTCCCACCGCTCGGAGCTGAGCACCCCAGGAGGGGATGAAGCAGCCCTGCCACAGAGTTATGGCTTACAGAGCGCTGCTGCCTGGGCTGCTCTCTGCCCATCTCCCGGACTGCTGGTGCCTCCAAGCCACCCAGCATGCAAACAGCAGCTCGTGCTGTTGGGTACGGACCAGCTAGTGGGATCCCAACCATACTACCAGAACTGCAGCTGCAAATTGCCCTCATTGACACATAAAAACTCCTGCTGGAACACTGCTGCTACTGTTGGCAGGTGTTACAGGAAAGCAAGTATAAGATTACCTCCACCGCCTCCACAGTTCTCCTCGTGGAAATTGGTGGTGTGATCACCTTTAAACCGTCCCTCCCCTGCCACAGGCATCCCACGTGTAAAACAGACAGATGGGGAACAGAGCATCCACCCTTCTTGCCCACCCTAGCAATCTGCAGCAGCCACCACCCGACAGCAGAAAATTTAATGACAGGTTTTGACGAACACAAAGGCCACGTGAGCATCATCAGGTTGAAACTGTCACAGGCATGGGCTTAATTCTCTGCTTCTCTCCTTCCACGTGACAAACCTGAAATCCTTCCAGTCTGACCTGAGATTCCTGAACGTCGCTTTCCACGGCAGGAGTCCCAGAAAACAGGTCTGTGTCCTGAGCAGCCTCGGGGGAGGCTCACAAGACCACAAAGTTGGGCTGGTAAATCCCTGCCCATTGACTTATTGGTCTCACCTGAAAATCAGAGGACTCCAGCTGCTGATGCCGCAGGTCTGAGCTCAGAAGAGAAAACCGTGCTCTAACTGAGCTGGAGCACAGCAAGCAGCTTAGACTGACGGCCTGCCTCCAGGTCCACCTGGCCCGTTACAAGGCTACTCAAAACTGAGATCCAGGTCCCCAGCAGAATTGAAGTCCAACTGCCAACCAAATTTAGCACCTGTGTTAGTGCATCTACAGAGACATTATCAATAATAAAACCAAATTCCTGTTAATACTAATACAAAACAAAAAGATGAATCACACCAGGAAAAGTGAATGACTTTTTGGTGAAGGGTTGGGAGTGCGAAAAAATGAAAAGCACAAACCAAAACAGAGTCTTATCTAGAATATCGGAGTTATTTAAACTGAGGTTTCCTATTTACTCATTTAAATAATGATTCCATGCAGTGACATCAACCATTTCAGTTCTCACTCACCCTCTGTGGGTTAAACTGCAGCAAACAGAGGTTAAGTGACTTGACGAAACCACACGCAAATCACTAGCAGAGTCAGGGAAAACAAAGTTGGGACAAATCAGTCCATATCTCAATTCTTGGCTCGAAAGAGACTCGTAGACCACGCTTAGGATAACTTACAGCAGCCCATCCCCACTTCAAACTTCTGAAAGCTACTGCTCCTGGAAGACTGAAGGCATTTACGAGCATTTCGGCTGCGTTATATCCTTCAGAAACCAGTATCTCCCACCTGCAAACGATCTCTCAAGAAGACTGACATTCTCCATCAACCCCCAAACTCTAGTAAACCTTTGCCACTGAAAGCTGTGATTTGTAGCTAGATTTTTAGCAGGTTTGAGGCATGCAATACCATGGAGAGCAAAAATCAGAAGAATTAGCTCCTCTGCCATCATGCTAAACAGTTAATCATCTTCCTTTGCTCAAAAAAAGCACCCTGAGCAAAAAGCCCTACTGATTATAGGAGAACACCTCTGGGGAACACAGCTTCACACTCCGGGAAAGCTTTGGTCATTAAAAATTGGCCTGAATCAATTGAGCTTTCACAGTAGGAGTTACAGTAGAACCACTAACATACTGAGCACGTGTAGCTTCCAGCTGCATGTTCCCATGCAAATCTAGGGAGCTTTGGTGGATAAAAAGCACCGCTGTGGGCTTTTCCTGAAGCCTCCCCATAGTGAAAATGTTCACCTTCACTGCTAACACAAATAAAATTGGATTACAAACTTTCCCAGGAAAGCCCAATCTCTCTGCATGCTTTCTCATACTGACCAAGTTATACAGGCCCCTTCTCTTAAGTTCTTCTTCCAGAGCTAGTTATCCTACTGCCCTGTATTGATAATGTTATCCTGCTTCTCCTCTTCACAAATAAGTCTGCACAGTAACATTTCAAAACCATTTTATGAGACTGTAAAAATACTGGGCATGTTGGCAAGTGCTAAGGTGAATGCAGATTCAGGTATTTAATTATACAGTCAATCATCTGCAATTCAGACAGCAGCTCCGATCTCACAACTTAATTACTTTGATTTCAGATGAATAGCTTCTGTTGTCGTAAGTAGTTTGACATGCTGGAAAACAGTCAGAACTTACACTAGGAATGGACAACCTTACTGCTAGTGAGGAAAAAAGTTGGGGCATCCTTGGAAGTATTCAAAACCTGACAGGACAAGGCCCTCAGCAACTTGATCCAACTCTGAAATCAGCCCTGCTTTGAGCTGGGCGGTCAGGGTGGTGAGGGCTTTGGATCAGAGACCTCCAGAGGTCCCACCCCGTATGAACCATTCTGTGATTCTCGACATAAATACCGAGATAAACTACAAGCAAAGACTGCATCTTTCTTATATGACTTCACAAGTCACGCCAGTCACCAACAACGTTGTGCCAGCTCAGCACATGTATCTGAAAC
>Ga0181612_142754_pt1 | contig 16163 bp, 14 predicted proteins | sample HoacroProtozoa21_FD_119630 | JGI IMG/M metagenome (GOLD analysis project Ga0181612, IMG submission 119630) | Hoatzin crop microbial communities from Cojedes, Venezuel. Combined Assembly of Gp0051906, Gp0051904, Gp0051908
CCCCAAGAAAATTAAAATTTCCCCTTTTTTTCTCAGGGGAAGTTTACAAAGTTCCCCCGCTAACCGCACACAGGGAAAACCCCCCCGGGCTTTTCCATCTTTTTTTTTTTTTTTTTTTTTTTTAAGCCAGAATTTATGGTAATACCAGAACCTCAGTCCTCATTTTTAAAAAAGCAACTACCGTCTAGAAAGGAACATTTTGTCTCTCTGGAGACGCACTTTATGGAACTCATTCAAACTGAGTCTTGTCCTTGAAAGGGGCTGTTTGAATTTAGCTCTTTTCTCTCCTGGCCATGCAAGTGGCTAAACACTTTTTTTTTCTACTCAGATTTTAAAAATTTGTTCTCCTACTGTGAAATTAAATTCAATTTAAATATCAGTAACTGAAGTGATCAGTGCCCAGTTATGTGTGTGTAGCCATGGCATCCAAGGAAGCAAGAGAAGAGCGGATTCTTTCTTTCTCGTGTGCCACATTTTGGAGATGCTATGAAGACTCTTCATGGACCAAGCTCTTGAGAGACTGCTGTGAAGCAGTTTGTCCTGTGGGACACACATTGGTGCCGAAGTCCATGCAAGACAGAAAACATGTGTTTTTTTCTGGAACATGCTGTGGAAACCTGCTAAACAGGAGACACAATTTCCATCATGTTCCTCCTTGCTGCAATGGCATGGAGGCATTGCTCAGCCGGGACGGGAAAGGCACAAAGCCCACACAAGTGCTGAAATGGGAAATGACTGCTCCTGGTAGCAACCTGGCACCTGAGGACATGGCTGTGTGTGGACACAGGAGGAATCGCCAGCCCTGGAGACAGAGATGGCTGCAGCTGAAACAGCGGTTGGCAGGGCTGGGTGCAGCTGCTGGATACTGGACATGGCTGCTGGACCCTGGGCCTCAAGGAGCTCATGGGAAAGCAGCTGGGCCTGGGCTGGTGCCAGTGCAGAGGGACTACATGGAGACAGACCATCCAAAAATCCTGCTTAGGCATTTTCAGACGCCTGCTTTCTCTTCATGGCGGGCCGGCCTGGAAATGCACAGAAGTAGGATGGCCCAGAGCCCCCCGCCCCCTGCCAGTCGGCCTCCAGGACCTGGAGCAAGACCTGCTCTTGCACAAGTTCAAGCGATAGCCACTGGGGCGTTGAAACCTCCCTCTCCCTCCAGAAAACGCTGTTTTTATTTTAGCTGTTTTCCAGAAAGATTACGGGCCTCAGTGCCTATGCTTGAAGAAGCCCATGCCATGTCTGGGCCTGGCTTTGCCGGCAGCAGTGGCTGTGCTGTGACAGTGGGTGTCCAGCATGTCCCCGCGCTGTGGCTGACAGGCAATGGGTGGTGGGAGCGGAGCACGGGCCCATCACTGCCCGAGCGCCCTGGCTCCCCGCTGGCATTGCCACGGGCGGATGAGATGAGCTGGGAGGTGGAGAAGCCACGGGGCCTACTGGAGGTGGCTGGAGGCCTGGTGGTGCTCCCTCCTTTCTCCAAAGACATGAGCCCCTGGCTGCAGGGCTCTCAAATATCCACTCTGCCTCACGTGTCCCGAGCGCTGGTGAGGCCGACGCTGCCCTCTCCCTCCAGCGAGGCAGCGCTTTCTTCTTGGAGCCGTGCTCTGGATTATCTACTTGTTCATTTGACAGAACTACTTTTTCCTATAGAAATCTAACCAAAATGGAAAGAAAAAACACTTGCAATCACACAACTAGTTATCAAAAGTCTTTATTTTTCATTATTATTTGTTCTCCAGCCAAAAATTGGAAATATCTTTCCAACCTGCTGCTGTCTTCCAGTTTAACACCTGGGTTATTCATTCATATCTTTCAATTTAATCTTTTGGTTAACTATTCTGTAAGAAGAAACTCTGCCTTGATACGGAGCGTGTTTCTGTGTAGTTAGCCATCTGCAACTGCACGTTAACTCTCTGATCATGAAAGTGAGGACGACGGATCAGACACATCTCAGGACTCCAAAACGGCTGAAAGCTATTTGGTGCCTATTAAAATCAATTACATATTTAAATAGATTTCATTGTAAACTGAGCTGTGTGTGTTTTGGGGTGTTTTAAAAGCATCTTTTGCTATAATGCTGGTTACCAAGATAGAAAATGAAAACAGTGTCTTATCATGGGGGGGGGGGGTATGGGTGATAGCACACGCAGTCACCTAAAAAGTTAAATATTTACTTCATGGTAGTTTTGAGGACAGGCTCAGGAATTTGCATCAAGCAACTATTGATCATTAAAATGCATTTAAAATGTCCCCAAAATTTATGGCAAATTTTAAGGAAGATTGCTGGATTGGGGATTTATACTACTTTGTACTGCTGGAGAATTAACAAACTCTTGAAATAAATTTTTCCTGGGACTTTGATTAGATTATTTTGCTTTTTGCTGACCTAATTTTTACAAGGTTGAATAAAAAATTTGGGAAATTTCACAGAAGAGCTCTTTTTCACACACAAAACCATCAGCTGAGGTCCTTTAAAAATGCTCTACTCATGAAAAATAGGATGTTTGGAATATGGAATGAGTAAGTGTCCCATGTGTAGATTGTGCCTGGCTCCTGCAAGGTGAACTCTTCCAACACAGTAAGCAGAGACTTTCTGGGAATTTTGTTCTTCAGTTTCTCTAGGGAAACAGGTGGTAAATATGATTTTCAGGCACAAGCACCTCGTGCTCTCCAACAGGTTATCATTGTGTGAAGTATGCTGCAGAGAAAAGCATACAAATAAATGTGTGAGTTTCACCAACAGAAAGATCCTTTGTCAAAAAAGAGGAGTACTAAGAGTGAGGAAACAGGAAGGATGGAATTAAAACTGGTGCATGCTGGAAGCAAAGGCAATGGACATGAATGGGGAAGACGAATGGTTGTAAAAATAGGCCATGTAACTGAAACAAATTCAGTTAGAAGTGCCATGTATTAGCTCTATGGCCAAAACCTGTTCATGATCCTATGCGTGCTTTTAAAGTCTGACTGTTGCTTTTAGCTTCCCTGGCAGGATCCAGATAAATGGGACATAGTGATAGAGACAGAAGGGAAGAACAGGTTTCCTTTCCCTTTTAGGCCAAACTGAAAGACTAAAAAGTTTTTCTGAGGGAAGGATTTTTTTTCACTGAATCTATCAGGGGTTTGGATGTTGGTTTTAATCTTTTGAACAAAAAGAAAGAAAAAGCAGGATTGAGCTCCTGCCTGGGACACCCAATTTGAGTGTCTCCCTTAGGTGTCCACATGTGCTTTAGGAGCCTCCCTCAACCCAGTGGCCCTACACAAGGGCCTGCACCATTTGGGAGACACTGGGTCATCTCCACATGGCTGGTGGTTACCATGTGGGAGCTACTGAATTCCTGTGGCCTGCTGGAGGCAGCTGGAGGCTGGGTGGACACCCAAGGCACCGATGGTGGTACTGGATGCCTATGTTTAGGCAGTTGAATGGAACTTCAAGTCAACCCAGTCAGTGGAGCCTGGTGGTCCAGCTCACCCTAAAGTAGACACTTGTTCACTGGTCAGCTGAGCAACAGTGCAGGCTCTACCAACTGTGCTAGCTAGACGTCTACTGAAGTGATTTAGACACCTAGGGCACAAATAGGCACCCATTACACATTTAGGTGTCTCAATTTTATGTCAAAGTGTCATTACCAAATGAAAAATTGCAACGATGCAATTAGACGAAGTTAAGGTTAAAAATTTTTTAGTTTTAAAAAAATATTTTTTTTCTTCTGAATCAAATTGGATAGACTTCATTTTAGTGTAAGCAAATGAATTGCTGGTGGCAACTCAGATGTCAATTTTAGGTGACAAAATGGTAGATTTTTTGCCTCCACTAACAGAAATGACTTTTTTTCTTCATCCTGTATTTCAATAGTCTAATTTTAAATCAAACATTTTGTTTCTCAGCCCTTTCCTTCATATCCAAATGAGCTGAAGACATAGCTCTGAGGCATTGGCATACTATCTGAGATAGCTTATTTCCAAAAAAGCCCTGTTGTTGAGTAGCTTGCACATGTATGGAGAAATTATACACGTACTTGGAAAGAACGTCAGAACTGATGTACAAACTGACAACTTGGAGAACTGGGTGTCTTCCAGTAGGAAGGTCAGTAAACATCTCATGCATGTTGTTGTGCTTAAAGTAATTTTTTTTTCTCAGTAAAGCTGATTTTATTGAAAGGAAAACAAGGTGTACTGCTTTGTGCATGTGTATGGCGTGTACTCACTGTGAATGAGAAAAAAATCTACTAGCAAAGTATATTTATTTCTTCTATAATCATTTCTTTGGTAACAATATATGCTACTGAGGTAGCTGACAAATTTATCTAAAAGAATGCATACTCACTTGCAGTTTCTTTTTGCATGCATGCACAGAAGCAAATCTGTCTAGCTTTGTTGTAATGTAACTGGAGCATCAGTAACTGTTGTGGTGCTTACACATTTCCATTCCAGGCTCCTGTTTTCATGAAGGGAACAATTGATACTTTTAAAAAACATTTATTTTTCTCTTTGCTAGTGCCTTCAATTTGGCTTCCAAAAAAAAAAAAAAAGAAGAAAACAAAGAAAGACTATTGGAAGTGTTTCTCGTTTGTTGACTGAGTTTTATGGGAAGACTGAGAAAATAACTTCCTCATGGTAAATTCACTCACAGTTTCTTGAGCGAATCTGGCACAAAAAAAAATCAAAAAAGCATGGAGTGAGCCAGACATAAGCCCCACTGAAGAGGAACATCTTTTACTGTGCCAATGAAAAGTGGGCTCGATTTCATTAGTTACAAGCCTCTGAAAACCTGCCGCTTGGCAGGCCCACGAGGCGTTGGCAATGCGGCATGGCATTGCTGGACAGAGCATCCAGACCGAGTGCTTGGCAAGCTGGCAGAGGAGGTGACTGTCCCTCAGTACATGGGTCACAAGGTCATTGGTGATGTTGTCCCTGCTGCAGGGGCATTTGGTAACAGAATGTGATGCCAAAAATGTCCGACTAATTTTTAGATGGACTAAACTCTGGCACTTACAAAGGCCCCATTAACATGGGCCAAAGGCCAAATCCCTCACCAGAATAAGGAACTGATGCCTGCTGGTGCCAGGCTACCGTTCTCACTCTGACTAAGATTTCCTCTCTTCTTTTTTTTCTCCCTGATTAGTAATCTTCCTCCCATCCTTCTGTGGCAGATCCTTTGCCCCACCTTTTCCCCCTTTTTGGGATGGAGGGGGTTAATCTTAATGACTTCAGGATGTACTCAAAGTACGGTATCTGAACAACCAGCTGACCTGCAGATCTAGAGAATATCCTTTACAAGGCATTGTAGCTACTGTAATCGTGGAATTAAAGCTATGTGCAACTGGAACAATAGTAGTTTGGAACAATAATGTGGATTTCTGTAGCCTGTTCTGGACTGACTCTACACAATATGTGTTTACTTAGTACCCTGTACTGTGACTTTATAGTGACTATAGTTCTGGCATCCTCTCTCATAAAGGTGTCCTATTCATTTCAGTGATCTCTGTGGAGAAGAACTGAAATCACAATCGCTATCCCAGATTAAATTGTCCATTGGGTTAAGGAGTGGCCTTTGTTTCTTCAGACCGAGTCTATGTCCTCTATTTTTTGTGCCTTCAAAATGAATGTCTAGGGAAAATCCCACCAGTTACACCCAGTGCTGCTTTGGTGAAGCTGAGAGGGAAGCATTTTGAACTGTCAGTAATCCATAATTTAAAGGGGAATGTAAATGACACACTGAAATGACACCTAGAAGAAGGATATTGTTGGAGGAATGACGTTAGAGCAGGTCATCCAGAGTCAACCACAGGCTGAAGCACTTGGAAGAAAAGGACCCAAAGAGATTGTCCCATGAAATAGTTGGATACAGCTACCAGGAGTCCAGCGAGTACCATGAGGGGAGAATACATGACAGTAGAAGAGAACAGCTTACTTTGAAGTAAAAAGCAGCATGATGCTTCACTTTGCCCTACAACTGGCACTTCATCTCTACTTCATCTTTGTGCGAGGAAGGTGTTCTCTTAAACTTGCTTTTACCGTGCAGTTTTCTATGCTTTAAAGTGTTCTTTTAAAAAACCTCAAAGGCTCTGTGTATTCTCTGACTCATCTTCTGCATAACTGAAAAAAAAAGCAGGGAGAGATAGAAGAGGTAAAGAGAAGAGATCAGTGGGCCCAAAAGGAAAAGGGAATATCGCTGCTCAAGACATTTTGATCGCGCTGATATGTTGGTATGCCACAGTTTTTCTTCTGCTGGGTCTAATGGTTTTCTGGAAGAAACATGATATTTTGCGAACATGATAACTGAAGACTTCAGTCTTGGATTGTGACCATATTTATGACGACAATATTCTGACAAAGGAACTCTTTTCAGAAGCTCTTTAAAATTTACTTGGGATAAATGTAGATTGCTAGGCTTGTGAGATGGGACTATAAGCACAACTAAAAACAGGTCATCAGGGAAGAACATTCTTGGGGAGGTGATTTTCCAGGGATCTAGGTTAGCCCTGTTCAAAACAGGCTGTGGAAAAGCCTCATTATGGAAGTGTGATTCAGGTATGCTTGCAGACTTGCTTTCACTTCTTAAAGCAGTGAGATAATAAGGCTTAAAGTGGATTTATCACTGCCCAAGTGCCAGCATTTCACAATCTGAAACAAAATTACTCAAGGCTTCCATAGCGCACACTCTACGCTGCATGCACCTCCAAGGTGAAAGGCAAGTGGTTGAAACAATTAGAAAGTAGAGTGTGCTTGCATCAGCCAGGTAAGAGGCTGCTGGAGAGGAGCCCCAGCCCTGTCAGCAGAGCGTGACGTGGTGCTGGCTGTGCTGGAAGTGGTGCAGAGCCTCCCTGCCTCAGCAGCAACCTCAGCGTTTTGGCTGAGACAGCTCTCCTGACACCTACTACCTCTGCAGTTCTTTCCACATTTCCACAAAAGGTGCAGCTGTCTCCCTTTGGGGAACCTTCCCTAGGATGCCCTGAAGGATAGGCATGCAGTTTTGTCCAGGTTTTACAGGGATCGTGCAAAATGGATATGGGAAGACAGGAGGAAAATGGATGTGTGTCTGTCCTTGTTTCTAAAGTGTGCATTATGGTACCTAATGTGACAAATTAATGTCATGGAAAGACTAAAGACCTTGGAAATTATTGTAGACTACAATCAGTGCAGACTGTTGCATGGCCCAAATTCTGTATTTTGCAAAGCAGTTTGCTCTGAGTTGCTTGGCACATCTGCTCCATGGACTATAGGATAAGAAGGCAAGGGAGAAGCAGCCTTTATTTTTACTCATGAGACCACAAGGGATGGAAACCAGCTACTCTTACAGTAGTATGAACAAAGCTGTAATTCTCAGCACCTTGCCCTTTACTGCTCTGAATGGGAGTATCCATGTCAGCATGGTTTTTCTTTTCACAGAGCTGCATCAGAGAGCAAAAGTCTCCATCCAGCAAGACTGGTACAATATCTGCTGGTGGAAAGAAGACAGCTGCAGTATGCTCGTTGCTCCAAGGAAAATGTAATCTATGAATGAAGAATGTGTATATGGGGATTTCAGCATTTCGAAAGACACCAAAGTCAAGAATTCTGAATGCTACCCTCTTAAAAAAGACATAATAGCCCCTCAGAGCACTTTTTTTCTTGCTCTCCTTGTACACCACAGGACAGGGACAAGTCCTTTTAGTACAACTTACATAAATGAGCGTGTGCGAAAATTCAACCCTTTGAGAAATTTCATTTCTTCAGAAACCTGAGCAACTGTTCAGACTAGTAACGAGTTACTGAACACTTTCTTTTGTTCAGCCTTTTATGGATTTTTCTAGATGTGCTGCAACAGCCCAGGCCTCTGACCATGTGAGACAGCAAAAAAGGGTGATGACAGTGCTGGATTGTGAATGGAGGAGTCCAGCCACAATGCCACCAACCTACAGAATGCAGTCTTCAACAGTGTCATGAAAGATGCTTTGTGAACCAATAGAAAAGCGGAGAAAGGACCGGATGGGTACAAAAGCTGACTCTAGCTATATATCCCAGTGCTGCCTACATGGGGAGACGTCATCACACTGAGCATAACAGCCTCAAATGATTCCTTAAAACCACAAAGCCTGCAACTGTTCATTTTCTGCATATTTCTCCCACATCAGTGGAAAAGATATATTGAGGAGAACAAATACCACTTAAATTAGAAATGTTAATACAAATATCTTTTCTTTTTTTTAGCTGCTTGAATGGTTAGGACATGCTTTGAGTGGTTACATCCACCCTATTTTTGTGTGCTCAGACTCCTTTGTCTCCTCTCCACGTTCAGAGGCCTGCAGATTTTCCGGTATTGGTTTACATACGTTAGTGATATAATTTATATTGTTTCTGCACTAAGTGCTAAAATTCTGTCTTATTACTCCTAATGTATGAGCTGTCTTTTAATTAAAGACAAATGCAATGCAAACCACAATAGTAAAATAGATGATAGACTCCATCCCTAGTACCTAACCTTCATACAGCAGGCCACGCAAACACAGCATGGTTGCTCATCTCATCTCCTGGCACGACAATGTCCTGAAGACTTCAATTTGTACAAACATAACTCTTAAAATGTGTGAATATTTCTTGTTTCTCCTGGCTTTTTGACGGCCTCTGAGAAGGCCCTGTGAAAAGAGCCAGGAGAAGGCTGTCATTTTCCGAGTGATGAATTCAGCCCATTCCCAGCTGTCATCCTACGATGGGAGGGATTGTAGGTCCTGGTGGTGGGAGGCTGGTGGCCAGCGCTGGCTCGTTCTGCCAGACCAGTTTGTCTGGCACTACGGAGCAGTCCCCTCCTATCCCTGGGAACTCTGGGAAAGAAAGCAGGAAGAGTTGGTCCAGATTAACCAGTTTGTCAAGCCAGATCTAGTGGGTTGGTTTGAAGTTTGACACCTCTGTACTAAGTAAATTAGTATAATACCCATTTTAGGCCATATTTAGGAGCTAAATATCTTAGGAACACTATAGATGGAGATGTTTCATGATACATGGATGCTTAATTGATGCATATTTTGAGTTAATAATGGTAAATTGTCAGTACCAAAAAATTTAGCTCAATCCTTATCCTGTCTTTGCTAGCATTATCACAATCAGTCCCATAACTCTCTGGCTGAAAGAAAAAATTCAAGCCACATTACATAGCTGGAAGTCTGGATATCTGTCTTCATTTTATCTATATCACCATGTAATAATACCTTGCTGTTTTGTGTAGTTCTTTTGGTCTTTAGTGACATATTAGGTTCTCATCATGGTCACTCTTTCGTAGGTAGGGAAGTAGTATAAGGAATGTTAGTTCAAGTGACAGTCGAGAAAGTTGGAACACAAAGTAGGTTTTTATAGTTTTTTTGTTTGCTAGTACAACCACTTAAATTACAGCAGAATTTAGGGGCTTTATGTTGAAATTATAGGAGGGGTGTTCCATAACATATGTTGTGCAAGTTAGATCAGAAATTAGCTGCTTTTTGGCTTGAGAAATTTAAGAACACTGCTATTGTAAGCCCTGGGGAAAAGTACTGTTTGGATAGAATTTGAGAAAGGCAATTATTGCCTCCTGTGACGAAGCTGATGGTGCCCAGGAAGATGTGACTGTGTGTCTAAGTCCCTTTATCTAACCAGCTTTTGCAGCTGTAGGCTTGCAAGGTGGAGAATCTTGATGCAAAAATTGACACTGTCATCCCAAGCCACAGAATATAAAGACAAAGAAGAGAGTCTTGTGTTGGTAATGTTTGCTGAACCATTTGTTTTGCATCTGGTTGATTGACAGGGCTTTTGAGATTATTTAGGATTTGGAAAGCTTAACAGTAGCTCCCCAGAGGTAGTTTAATGGGCAGAACTGGAACATGGCATCATACAGGTGCCACCTTCTTCTGTTTGGGATATTATTAGAGAGGAAGAAGTTTATTCTCTTCTTTACAGCATGTTCAAAAGGGTGTCACTTCAATGTGGCTTTTCCTGCAGATTATTCAACAGCACTTGACCTGTGAATGAAAAGGGAAAGTACAAATATATGCTTTGCAAAAGCTGCATTGAAAAAAAATGAAGGCAACTAGTTTCTCCACAGTTTAACTGCTATCTTTGTTCTGCACCCCTATATAGGAGTCACATCCACCAGTATGCTTGAATGTCTGGAGTATAGTGGATCTTTAGTCAAAATCTCAAAACGTACCAAGCAAGTGCTTACCTACTTAGAGAAGAATGTATGAAAAGAATGTGAAATAGTTCTTCAAGTGTTTTTTAAGAACAGGTCAGCATAATAAGAAGATGTAATTCTAGGAAACTATGACTACATTACGGGCTTGTGTTAGTTAAACTATGCATTTCTGTGCTGATCCAGTAAACAAGCACGAAGAGACAAAAAGCACTTTGTCATTACGAGTGAGGCAGCTGATGCAAAGCAGCAGCTTTTGAGTTTTACTGGTCTGTGAGGGATGGAGGCTAACAGTTGTCCCTGTTGGGTTGCCTGATACCTGAAGTCTGAAGTCTCTTCCAAAGCCAGTTCAGTTTGTGGTTCAAGTTGAAGTAAGACATAAACAAAGCAAAATTTAAAAAGGCAACATAATACTAGTGAGTTAGAGGGAAGAGGGAAAGAGATAGTAGGTGAACTTGAGAGTGATTTCTCCCTAAATCTTTATAAAATCCCAGTTTAATCCTGAAAGATTAGGCTGAGAAATACCGCCAACAGTATTTTTTGTGGGTGAACTGATGTTTTCAGAGGTTTTGGTAATGGGTTTTACAGGTTTCATTAAACTGTACTCTGTCTGGGAAAGCAGCCATGAATTTGTGACTGACTGGAAATCCAGATGCAAAGCTGAGCCATTTTTTGCAGTTGGGCTCCAGTGAACGTAGTGAACAGTTAAGGGAAATTACAAAGCGTTCCTGAGGGAACATTTGGGGAGGGAGGAGTGTAGACTGTCTCCACTTTGGCAGGAAAGAATGTCACTAGGAAGTAAACAAATCTTACTTAGAATCAAATGGAGAATTTTTTTCTGAAGGACAGTTGCCATTTTCTTTTCTATAAAGGCAAAAAGTTGTGTTTGTCTCAGGAAAGGAAACGAATGTGGGACCACTTACTATAATGTTGTTACTTGCCTTACTTGCTTTCAAAGCACTATAGCACATCCAAATGAAGACGTCCTTTTGGACATCCTGCAGGAAGGACTACTCCTACGACCTCATCTGGTGAACAGAGCAGCATGGCATCAAAGCAAAGCAAGAGCAAAGAGTGACAGCCCGCTTCCTCTTCCTGTTAACAAGCCAGGCCTGGTTCCTCAATCCTCTGCTACAAGTACGTATGTTTTTAATATATACAAACAAAGGACTCTAAAGTAACAGAACATAACCCAGAAAAGGAACATAAGGCAAAAAGAACAATGCCCCAATGTATAGTCCAACTCTGTGCTAAAGAACATAGTGACTGTTTTAAATGTAAAAACCATTTTACCGCCTATATAGGTTAAAATAAAATTAGACTGATGTAGTTTTTGCTTATTGCTTTGTATCTTTTTCTTCTAAAGGTTCTTCTTCAGCGCCCAATTTCTTTGACCTTCACAGCAAACTATGCCACACCACGTGCTGAGCCTTTAAATGAATTGGCAGAGACACACCCTAGGAGTTTCAAGTCTGTTCGTATGGATTAATTTAAAGATTATGGGCTGCTGTAATCTCGTATGAGAAACAGAAACATGTCCTTGAAATGAGACAGCCTTTGGTAACTTCTACAGAGTCCAACAAACTATGTAACTTTGCAAGTCCTTCGGTGTTTTGCACTGTTTTCTAGCATCCCCATTTTGTTTCTGTTGTGCAGAAACATTTCAAATGCCCCTTGTGCTCCTGCTGCAAGGTGATACCCGATGTAGGGTGGGTAAGGGAGGACTACTCCTGGAGGAGGAAACAAAAACCTAGTCCTCACTCACGACAGGAGCAGAAGCAGAAATCCCTGTTCACCATTTGTCTGCACTCTCTGTCCTTTCTGCTCATTCAGATTTCCTCTCTTCACTTTACAATATGGTGCACCCTGGGTCACAGTCTGGCCTTTTTCTTCTCTATCATCATTCCTCTGGTGACCTCAACAGAGGAGGGTGCACTGGGGTAACTGGAGGAGCAGAGGTTCACTGCCCTAGGGAGAAGCCACATTTGACGGCTAACGGGTGGGGACATTACATGCAATGATGGCAGGAGGAATAAGTGTTCGTGGAAGGGAAAAGAGGAAATGACCGTAGAGCTTGGGAAGGCCTGGGAAAACAGGTGAGAATCACCTTCTTGCCACAAATTCTATTCTGCTTCTAGAAGCTTCTAAAATAGTGCTGCCCCTTCCCATTTGCCCATGTCTTTCTGCAGCTTCCTCCTTATTGACTCCTCCCCCTACCCACCTTGCCTAAAACCTTCTCTGCCATGACCACAAAACACAATTCAGCCCTCAGGGTGTGCTGAGAGCAGTGCTGAGGCTTGACTCTGGCTGTGTGACTAAGGACCCTCAAGCAGACCAGGGCAGTGTCCCATCAGCTCTGATGGGACAGCGGAAGGTAACCATCTCTCTGAGCACTTCCGTTGCTTCATGGAGTACGTGGAGCTGCTACAGGTATGGACTGTCTGTAGTGGCACCTGTGTGTGAGAATTTGGAGCCACTGGGCCACCACCTGTAAAGCAAAAAATGAAGTTCTGTGGAGATACAGTTATGAACCTTATGATCTCCTTATCAAGCTATCATGCAAGTAAATGACCTCAGTTTGTGGTAGAAACATTGAAGAGGTTAATTTGCCTACATTTTGCCTGTCATAGGAAGCATGCAATCAGAACAGCTACCATCTCCTTTGAGGTCCCTGTGGATTGCAGAAATCCTTGTCCAAATACTGACCAGGCAAAATCTTCTCTCCTATAAGGCAACAAACAGGGTACAACTCAGAAGTTAATGGCAATTCTGTAAAATAGTTCAGCTATGTTACGTTCCTCCAGCTCTTTCCTTACCCCATTAGCTAAAAATCCTCAGAGAATTGCACCAAGGACAAGTTTCTTCACTCAGCATGAGTCAAAGGGTGGATGGATGCATCTCAGAAAGGCTGACACCGAGGAGGAGGTCCCTACTAAAACACAATAATAATTATGACAATTATATGTCAAGACTACTTTGCAAAATACTGTTAAAATATGGCAAGGTTTTATTGCAGGAAAAGAGATGGAGAGTCAGAAACAGTTGCTGTATCTTGTAAATGAAAGTCTTCATTGCCAAGTCCTGTGTTGTTACAGTTGATAAGAAATCTAACAATAATAGATTCCTATAGTAATAGGGTTTACTTTACAATAATATTTTGTTACTGTAACAGCAGAGAAAATACTCTATGAATTGAGACCCACTACCAATAAGGGCTGTCATAGGCGTGAACTTTTGTAACTGATTTTAGTCACCTGTGACCTGATTATGAAAATGCTAGACTTTTGCAATGCACTTGGAAATAGCAGGCTGAGCATGAGAATGCTGCTCTAAGTTGATGATTACATTTTATCCTCTCTGGTGTGACCCTTGGCCTACTTAAAGCAAGTATCAGATGACCTTTTCTGATTTGTCTCATCAGCAAAGAAGACTGGATATTTTAATGAGCCTTTATTAAGCAGTTTCATGCCCCAGCTTGGGTTCAGGAGGGTGGATCAAAATGATATTCAAGGCGGAAATTTATTTCATCCAACTGCCAGAACAGAAGTTGCCTCAGTGAGAGCCCAGCATGGCCACTGAGGCTCCCTCTATGTGCAATGGACAAGAATCCCACCGACCCTAAGCAACCGTTTGCAAATGGGATCAGTCATTCCCTAGCGCTTTCTGGTTTTCTCTGTTTGTTATAGAGAGAGCACAAATGACTAGATTATACCTAGACAACTGCCAACAAGACTAAGAGGGTTAAGGCAAATTAATTCTGCTAGGTAAAGAATAAAGGTAAACTGAGATCTAACAGTATGCTGTCTCTGGATGGAGTACTGCGCATTGCTACCTAAATGGCCTGTCAAAGTGCCTCACTGATGAAAAATAGTCTAAAACTGAGTCAGATCAAATAAACATGTAACTGAGGAGAAGTCAAGAACTTGAAGTAGACATAACTCAGTCTTGGACAATCCTTTGACAGGAGGCACTTACTCCAAAGGAAGGTAAATAAATCATGGGGCTCTTCTGTAACCAGGTTTTGCTGACACCTGAAGGAAGCTGGTAAATGGGCATGAAGCCTAGGGGGTTTTCCACGTATGTCTTTTTGTACTTTTTTTTTTTTTGTAAATGTACAACATTATTCACCTGTCTGATAAAGGGAGAATATGACTTTTCATTTACTTTTTTCTTGAAAGAGATAACACGCTTCATGTATTCACTATGGTCTTCAGGAACTGAGAGGTGATCAATTCCTGCTGCATTTCCCTGACATGCCCATGGAGTTCTGGTCCCCATGCTAGGACACTTGCCAAGCTACTTACTGCTCTCCTGATGCAAGCCAGGAGCGTTTCATCCTTGGTGACGTCCTCATGCTGAGGAGCATTGCGTCTCTTCATTTTTCATACCACCACACCCACTGGGCTTTCACTGAAGTCTTCTCAGGGGGGTTATCAATGCAACACAATACTCCTACAGCACTGCAATGGCCTAATGGAGAATGGGGGGAAATAGTTAAGATTTCATCACTGCTCCAAGCTATCTGAATCTCGAAAATCTGGAAAGCAAATGTTGAACTCAGGAAAGCCTTTATGTTGCCCATTGTTAAGTGAAAGCCTAGGAGAAAAATGAAAAAAATACAATGCATGTTTTTCTATATATTGTTGATCTCCTCAGAATAAATGTTCTACAAATGGTCTCAAGGAAGAATAACGAGTGTAATAGATGCATTTTTGTTTGGACACATTCATGAATATGAGGAATTATCCGTTTCCTGATGATTTCCACTCTTACTAGTATATACTACATCTTTCCAAGCATGTTTGCCTTATTGCCATCTGATCTGTTCATTGAGGACAAGCGTTTTAAATTTCATGTTTGCAGGGTATGTGGGAAGGGTTACATCAATTAATTACTGAGAAGGAAATATCTCAGTTTTCTTGCAGAAGTGTCAGATGAATGGAATATTTTTGAGGTCTTTGGCAACAGCTTGCTGAAGGTATTACTGGTTTTAGACACAAACAAGGGAGATGAAACTTTGTTCAGAAGCAAATGATTTAATATACCATGGTGGCCAGAATGTATCTTTTTTTTGCCTTCATAATAATGTAAAATATTGAACCATTATTTTCCTAGACAACGACAGACATGTTGATTTTTAGATTCACTCTTGATCTTGCACAGTACATCAAAAGAGATCATTTGCCTTCTATATTTAACATTGAGATTTTCTTTTTCTTGCACAGAATTTCATAGAAGATTTCAACAGGAGTTGAGAACTCTGACTTATTCGCCAGCTAGGAATTTTTTCAAATGCTCATGCAAGTGCTCTCAGCTAGAATAATCTGGCCGCATGCTTCCTGATGGGCATGGTGTACCAGGCTGTATCTTCCGCAACTTTCCTGGTGACCATTGGTCTTACTTTTTAGTGGTGACACCTGTGAATCAGTGCTTCAGGCATGTCACAGTCAGCTCTCCCACCATTACCGAGATAAAAAAGTCCCTCAGGCAACTGTCTGCCAGGCTCACCTCAGCTGCTCACTGGTTCTTCCACTCCCTGCCTCATGTCCTAGTTTGCTCCTTACCCTCCATCCATGAGTTTTCTCCTTTTTTCATGTCTTTTTGGAGAACATGACCATTGGTTCTGCTGTGGTCCTGGAGCATCTGAATTAAGCAGCTAAAACGAGCTCCACGAGCCTCCTCTCCATCCCTCTAGATTACTTTCCACTTTGTCCTATCTCTGGGATATTTTTACTTGATCTGAAATTTTCTTCCTTGCTCTAGTGGTTCATAGCACCTCAGAGAGGAGATGTGCTCTATATGTGCTCTGCCTGGGCCCCATGACTACTCTTTGTCAAGGCTCAATGTAGGATTTTTCTGTATCTGTGTTCCTTGTCTGTGTCTTTCTGTCTTTTTCTTAGTTTACGTCTTGAAAGAGGATCCTAAAGTGTGCTCTCCATCTCCCAGGCCTATTTCTGGTCTCTTCTTTTTGTTTTCTATCCAAGTTGTTCTCTTAAAACCCGGACATATGTTTCCCACCATGGCCAAA
>Ga0181612_115230_pt1 | contig 16162 bp, 19 predicted proteins | sample HoacroProtozoa21_FD_119630 | JGI IMG/M metagenome (GOLD analysis project Ga0181612, IMG submission 119630) | Hoatzin crop microbial communities from Cojedes, Venezuel. Combined Assembly of Gp0051906, Gp0051904, Gp0051908
GGGGCTGTGGGGGGCTCTCCCAGCCCACGGCCGGCCGCCGGCCCACCTCTACCTGGAAGGCAGAGCCGGCAGCAGCGCAGTGATGTTTCGGGGGGATGGGGGGGGGGATAAAACCCGACCGGTGTGGGGGTTGCGTTGTTAAACCGCTGTCACGCAGGGCGAGGAGCGGGGAGAGGCTCTCCCGCCGGGTCCTGCCCTGGGGTCTGCGCGTCTCATCCCCGGGACGGACACCTCGCTGTCCTGGGGGCATGCGAGCCATCTTCCCCCATCTCCGAAGGCAGAAGGAGGCAAAACCCGAGCGTGGACGAAAGGCAGGGGAAGATGAGCCACGTCCCGGGGCTCCCTGGAGACCACCGGGCCCCGTGGGGGCCATCTGCCCCATCCTCGGGTTAGCAGACACCCCCAGCAGCCGGTGCCGACCTCCAAACCAAGGCAGAACAGAGCTGTGGGTGCTCCCGGTGTGCCCGGTCCCGGCTGGCAGCATCACCCCACGCAGGGCCGGATGAGGTGTGGGTCCCCCCGAGTCCCGCCCGGGCGGGTGGGCACATGGGGACAGTTCCAGCCATCCCTCCCCTCGCCCCTCAGCACCTTCCCCTTCCAGCGCAGAAGGGGGTGGAAAGCGCCCGGCTTTCCCCGGCACAGAGCAGTGCCGGGGTGCACGCGTGGGCTCGGGGCTCGGCCGGGCGCCCCGACGCCTGCTCCAAGCCCGTCCGGGCTGCCCGACCAGCTCAGCGGCGCTGGCAGCCCTCCCGCCTCCCCCATTAGCCATCCACTGACGTGTTCCCTGTCACTTTATCCTCCAGGAAGAAACGGGGTGAAGCAGTCTGCTCCTTAACCCCCCGTTTAGCTGGTTTATGAGGCGCGCTCGGCTGCTGGCCGGCTGCGGCGACCCGTGGGCTGTGTTTCCACAGCCAGCACCACCTCCGTCACCCCCTGCCCACCCCTCCGGCCAACCCTCGCAGCCACTCAGCAGGGGCCTCTGAAAACCCCATCAGTCTGAGCAAGACCTGATGCTTCAGAAACAATTCAGGAAGTTAACAAGTGTCAGAGAACTATGTGGCGGAGTTTTTTCTTTCTGTTTCCCACCCCGCTTTGCCTTGTTCTTTTGAGTTATTATAAAAATATTTCCCATGACACTGGCGAAGGCCAGCAAATCCATGAGTCACCAGGAACAAGGAGTCACGCACACACGGATCCATCACCCCCGGCCAGCGCACGGCAGAGGGGCCCTTCCCTGGGAGGAGCTGCCTGCTGATAAGGTCCCTGCAGCCGGGCTCAGCCGGGCAGGGCCGACGCTCTCCCTGCTCCGTCCCAGGGCTGGGAGAGGGTGGCCGGGCTCCCCGGACCCCCGCGGGTCAGCTGATGCTGGGTTGGGGGGTAGCAGCCCTGCTTGCTCCTTGTTGGAGCATCAACCCGCAGCCTGGTTCGTGCCGAGGCTTTCTGGGCTGTTGATTCACAGCCACCCCGTCTGCCCCCCGCCCGGCGCGGGGATGCGCAGGGAGCGATGCCTCGACCCATCGTCCTGCGTGGGATGAGGGAATTCGCCACGCGGTGCGGGGCAGCCCCGGCGTACCGCTCCGCTCGCTCATCCGGTAACACCTGGGACATACCGGAGGGCAGGGAGGGGGGCACGGCGATGCCTGGGGTCCCCCACGCCTTCCCCCCCGCCGTGCCTGCACAGGGGCGCGGGGACGCTCCCGTCTCCCTCCCGATCCCAGGCGCAGCCGCTCCGCAGTCCCGGAGCCGGCGTGGGGAGCTGCTGCCCGAGGGGAGCGCCCGGGGGAGCGGGGACCCGGCCCCAGCCCGGGGTGAGCTGGTTTGGATGACTCAGCCACCACTGGATCCAGACCCAAACCTAAGATGCAATTATGACTTATAAATATTTGAATTTTGTTTTCCTTTTTAGCAATCACCTCCTCTCCTACCGGCTGTCCCACGAGCGTGGTTCTCCTCTCCGGTGGCGCTGGCCTGTTGCTGGAGCGCGGACAGCAAAGCCATTGCGCCTGCCAACGCCGGACCAAGTCCACGACATCACCTCATCTTCGCAGAAGATGCCAACGTGCAAATTTAAAACGGCAAATAGATACTCTCTAAACCCAGCCTCTTATCTTTTGGGCTCGGATTCAGGAATGTGCCCTCGCAGGGCTCTGACATTAAACATGCAGCGCTGGCGATAACGCGACGGAAGACCAGCCCAGTGCACCTCCGTGCCCGGCCGCGAGGCCCTGAGCCTGACGGCCACCCTCCGGCCGCCCGCCTTCCTCTCCCTCCTGCCCCACTCCAAGCACCCACCTTTAAACAGTCTAATCCATGATTTTTTTGTTACCCAACCAGGGACTTCAGTCTCTCCCCTGAAACTTTTTTCCCCAGGTGGTTCTTTCTCTTCACTTTTAAATAGCACCGACAAAACCCACCCCGGGGAGAGGAAGGGGGTTACAGACACTGAAATCCAGGTACTTTCAAATTAAAAAAAGTGGCACTGAATATTTCTGGTGGCTCAGTCTCGCCATGATATTCTAACAAGAAATCAAGATGTGCTCAGGTATTTCTGTGCTCTCTCACCGACCATTATGCAAGTTTCATCAGGAAAAAGGAGAGTTACTAGAGGCAGAACGCTGTCACGCTCCTGAGTAAGTGAGTACGTGGCTCCTTCCCCACAGGAGTGCCGATCAAGCTGCTCCGCAGGGCTCCCGAAGCCTTCCTGCCAAGTAGGACGGTGCTTTTGGGGTCCAGTAATCGATCTGAGTCCTGACCTCTCCAGTGTAGCTGTGGATTTACAACAAAACAGCTATTCATCTCCAGCCAGATTTATTTTTAAGCATCCCCTTGGCAAGCATGAATAAGTTTTGTCTAATGGATTCGGCTCCTGGGGCTAGCTGCGTTTTTTTTTTCACTGCAAATTCCAAATATATTTGCACAAATTATTACTATTAATAATGTAATGGTTGTGTCTGAGATGCTGGACAGACGCAGAAGCAGCCTCGGCTCTTGCCCTGAGATTTTATGACCACTGAGCTTTACAGCCCTGCAAATAGCGAGTGCGTGATGGAAACGATCGGCACCACCAGCCCCGTCAGGGAAGCTGCAGTTACGAGCTCAGGAGCCGATTTACTAAGGGGGATTGACCAGAAGAACTCCTGCACTACGACCCATTTGGCAATATTTCATGGTAGAAACGCTAATTCTGGCCGTTCTCTCCCGCACCAAGCATCAGGGCTGCAGGAGCCGAGCAGCTGACGCTGGCGTGCCGCAGGTTGTAGGACAAAAAGGGGCAGCTGAGAAGAAGTCACCAGGAGGGCTCAGGACAGGTCAGGACCCATCGTGTCCCTCAGCGGGGTGACAATCTGCCATGCCGAAGGGGCCCTTAACCCCCGCCAGGAAGTGTCGCTGCAAAATTCCCCGGGGAAAGGACGGGGGGAAACCACTGACTCGGTGACGTGCAAATGTTTGATAAGGAGGCACCGAGTTCAGCAGCTGTGGGGGGAAATTATCGGCATGTTCAACAGAGGCACGACATTTCCCGTCCGGTCTCGGACTGATAATATACGACGTTTCGATACAATCTGAATTAGGCATCTTGGAATAGCTCATTCGGGCAAAAATCCGACACTTTCTGCTTCTTGCCTCAGCTCAGCAGAGAAGCCGCATGCAGAATGCTAGCCTTTCCCAGCGGTATCAATTCGGCTTTTTGGCCAGTCTTAGTATCAACAGGAACGAGCGGTTCAGCAAAGCCCACGGAAACTCGTCCAGACGAGGTTTTCAGCCCTCGCTCCGTCCCGCTTTGCCGAGAGGGGAGCAGAGCGATGGCCGGCTAGCGCAGAGCTCCGGTGCCCACGTCCAGGCCGCCCTGCCCTGGGGCTGCGGCGTTCCCGGGCGGAGGAGACGCAGGCAGCAGCCTCCCTGCCTCCCTGCAGCCTGCGCCCAGCCCAGCTGGGGCAGACACAAGGGTGTTTCCCCTTCATCATCCAGCCATGGTCCTTTGAGCGAGGGATGGGCTAAGGAGGCCAAAGTCTGAATCTGAGAAATTTAAACCATATGACGTTTGGATCCGTGCTCAGTCTGAAGTAAGCTAAGTAAGGGGGGAGGTAGGGAGCAGAAAGGGCTGAGGCTTTGCCCCTTCTCTCAAAAGCTGCTCCCGCTGCGATTCCCTTCACCGCGGAGCCCTGACGCTCAGGGACATCAGCTTCAGCTGCCCAGCACCAGGAGCAGCTGTTCCATGGAGACCACAGCCGCCAGGACCCTCTCCTGCGCAGACCCCAGCCAGCACGCGCCGATGTCCCAGAGCTGCCCTCGGCGAGCGGAGGGACGCGGCCCCGCGAGCCCCACGCCAGCAGCCCGGCTCCTGCCCGCGCGGCCGGAGCGGAGGCACAGAGCACAGCAGGAAGCGTCTGGAGCCGGCTCCCTGAGCGGGGGGAGAGGCTTTGCCCCGTGAGCGCTCGCCGGTGCCTGTCGTAGTCCGGACTTTGGCTTTTGGCGAGGTGAATTTGCAAGCTTGGGATGGCGTTTGCAGAAGCAGCAGCCAAAGGGAAGGCTGTAGGAACTAGCTTTGGAGCCAGGGACGCCTCAGCTTGGGCAACATGAGACGTCTCAGGCCAGCGCTGATGCCTCCCATGGCCCCAGTCCATGAACTGGGGCTGGCTGAACTTGACCCTTGCAGGGGTGGCACACCAGAGGCTCAGCCAGCCTCCTGGAAAGAAACAAGGGGACGGCCCAGAGCGCAAGTCTCACAAAGAAGGAATGCTGCATTCAGCGTGTAGGGCGGGCTGCATGGTTCTAGGGACACAGCTCCTTGCCTGGAACTGAGGATAGGAAGCAGTTCGAGTCCTCCAACCCCCTCCACCCACAGCGGCCCACTTTGGGGGCCGAGCTCTTCAAGCGCGACAAGCGACATCAGCCAGGCAACAGACACTTATAGAAAGCCAAGATGTGACCCAAGGCAGGTTTACCTTGTACCTACCAGCCAAAAAGGCTGGACTCGAGCCACAGAGGAGCCCGTCAGCCTCTCTGCTCCAGCCACCCGCTCTGCGTCGCTGCAGTCCGCGGCAGGACCGTGGTTTCCCGGTGCGTGGCTGCTCGCGCCTGCAGCAAAGCAGGGTGCGAGGAGCATCGAAGCCACACCGGGGCCTCCGGGCACTAAAAGCAGCCAGGGAAGCTGGGAGGAGGGAGGTGAGCACTGCGAGAGGCCTGGGATTGCACAAGACAAATCTGCGTGTGCTGGCGAGGAGCAGGATCTGAACGGGTGTGCGAAGCACGCCCAGCACCGTAGCGCTCACTTAGCACAAGAGCTCGGAAGCGTAATATTTGCTCGATTTAACTCCTCGTGGCTCAGGGGTAGACTGATGTACATGGCACCCCTTCTCCAGTATACCTGGGGCTCCCAAGGCAGAGAGCTGTCCTTCCCTAGCAGTTACATTTGCTGGTTGAAAAAATCATCAGGGAAAAGAAACTGCTGAAGGGGCTGATTACAAGGGGACACCTTTCTCCATCCTGGATGCCTCTCCACATATTCTTTCCATGTATCAGACCTCGTAACAGCAGGAGATACCCACAGTCTGTCACTGGCAGGTAAAACCTGGCTGCAAGGACAGAAGAACTGCAATGGACGTGAGTCTACCAGAAGCAACAACAGGGGGCGTGGGGATGAAATACGGTGGCAGAAAAGCCACAAAGTGGGGAGAATCAACATGACACAGGAAACCCAGCCATATTTCAAGGGAGAGGCAGGAAGCCGAGTTCATCACCCCGCAATTGCCAGCCCCGAGCAAGAGACATTTAGAGCAGCTACTGCACGCTGGCCTGGGCACGAAAAGCCAGAAAACACCCCCACAAATAACCGCTCAGCAGCCACAAAATGTCAGAGGAGAAGAGCAGGACCTTGGACCTGCAGTAACCGCCAGTGTAAGAAGAAATACAAACACTGATTACCACCCATATCTCTGGCCAGAGAGAAAGGGAATGCTCGCCAGCCGAATCACCCCTTCTGGCTGGACGAGGAAGAGGAGGGTCAGATCCCTTCCCAGGGCCAGAGTTGGCAATCAGCTTAATCACCAAACAAGCAGCCATGCTCTGTACTCCAGCACTCCCCAGTCATCATCCCATTTTCTCGCTGCAATCAGTCTTTGATGCCTCACGAGACTCATAAACAAACAACTAAATCAATACAGTCATCTCGATCCCTGCGGGCCACGGGCTGCGACCAACGTAGCTTCTCCCTGGCAGAAGTATCAGTGTGTAAGAGAGGCTCCCGAGAGAGCAGTCCAGCACCCCAGCTCTCAGCTCTCCAAAAATTAACACACACACAGAGAACAGTTCAGCAGTGCCCTGGGAAACCGAGATACGGAGCAGGTCCTCCCCTCCTACAGCTTCCATATTTTCTCCTCGAGCATCATCACATCCAGCCTTCGCCCTCCCAGAAATTCAGGCACCGAAGGAGTATTTTCACATTCTTTGTGACAGGCTGGGAAATGATCTTAGCTTATTGATTTGACAAGGGGGCTGCTCTGCACACATCAGTCCTCTCCAAAGATGGCCTCAGGCTCTTCAGCTCCCGTCAGCAGGGAACCTCACCAGAACATCTCTGAAGCAAAGAAAAGTGTGTGTATGAGAATGAAAGTAAATTAGGTCTGAACAAGATTAACAGGGATTTAATTGAACTATGTGAACCGGAACTCCAGTCACAAGCTACTTATTAGCCTGTCTCAAGGGACTGTGCTGCTTGCACTGGAGGAGCACAAGGATGCATTGTGAGCGTGGGACAGCTCAAGGGGCCGGCAACAGCCACAGCTCTCGAGCGTGGCCAGGAGCCAGAGCTGCTCCAGCACTATCAAAAAAGCAGCAAGGAGTTCTCAACTCCCAGCCACGCTTCTCCAGAGATGAGGCTTGGGCTGCTGAGGGAAGGGAACTTCATAACACACCTCAGCAGAGGACACCCAGCTCAGCCCAGCTCCTGGGCGTTGGGCGGCAGAGCAAGGCGCTGTTTGCCGAGGTGGTGCCCACTGGCTGGTATCCTGAGGCAGACCTTTGAAAACCTCCCCTTCAATAAAATTGACTTAATGAGGTCTTCAGCTCCCTTTGGAATGTTAATTACAAAAACCGCCTGGAGAAAAGTGCTTGGGAATTAAAGGAGTCACCCCACTAGCACTGCTCTCCTTTTGGCTTCCTGGTGAGGGAACCAACAGACGCTTGCCAGAGCTTGGCTACCACCCCCGGGCTGACCGCAGCCAGGAAGAGCCACCAGACAGCTCTGCGCTCCAGCCACGTAAACCTGAGCCACAATCACGCACCGAGGGGCTACTGAAAATCCCTAGTACCAGTCTACCGAATCCCCGTCTAATCCCGTTTGTATTATTAACAAATGATGTCTTTATTAAAGCTACCTTCATGGGGGCTCTTGAAGCCAAAATCTCTCATGAGAGGCAAATCAATTTAGTGATCGCACCATTTCCTCCTTCCTTCCAGGAAGGTGAAGCTGTACTGGGAGATAGTTTGCTACTTCCAAGTCAAATGCAGATACAGATGCACACATGCCTGACAGCATTAACTAACCAATTTCTCACAGATTAAAGGATCTGAAAGGCTTTCCCTTAATGGGTCATTTTTATGAACAGGTTATTTGTGTCCCTGTGTTCCTATAGTTAGAGTTCAGGCAGCTTTCACAATAAATGCATGGAAAGATACAACACAACTTGTATTTATTACACATTTCAAGAGAAACTAAAATACATAGGATGCTGGTAATCTCTAAAAACATACTATAAGTTCAGCTAACGAGCATTCAAATAGATATAAAGCTGTTTGGAACAGACTGGGAAATTGATCTTAATCCCTCTTCCCCCCAACAAAAACCAACCCCCATATCCATAATTTCTACTTAGCAATGAGTAAGCCAGCCTGCAAATAGCTAGTTGCAGATGTTGATGTAGTAGCCTGCCATTCCAGGTAGCAACCACACAGTGCTCATTGCTAACTGGTTCTTAGCTGTAGAAGCGCTTCTGTATTTCGGGTAACGTGTGTGCTACTCTTTCAATAGTTACAATTCCGTTAAAGCATTAAACCCCGCTTTAGGTAACTTGCGGAAAGCCAGAGCTCTTGGGTAAAGCAACCACCGTCCTCATTTATTAAGATGGAAGAAGTGATCTGCAGTACCTACCCAAGGCACTGGCAACGCAACCTGCAGACCATAGACAGGAACACAGGTCGGTAATGGAAACTCGTAGCACAGTATTGTTCTTTGCTATTTGTCTGGGAAATTTTTGTAATGTTTCTTTGTATTGAGAACTCAACGCAACTTTAGAGCGCTTGTGTCTCCAATGCTTTGTTCTGTCCTCCTAGTATTGCCTTTATGCAGCTCAAAAAAAAAAAAAAAAGAAAAAGAAAAAGCTGAAATGAAAGCAGAGCTCTAAGCTGGATTGTAAGCACTGCAACTCAGCGTCAGCATGCTGGTTAAGAGAAGCAGAGAGCCTGGAGCAGGGAAGCAGCGAGAGGTTCAAATCAGACTGGTACTGGGATCCATCTGTCTCACCCACCAAAAACAACAGTGAGCAGAGAACGTGGCCATTCCCAACACCGACTGTTCCTGTAACCGTGGTGTTCAACTCCTCTTAGAGAACACACAGTACAACACAGCAATGATATCCAGGCTGACAAGGACTGGGAATTGAGGACGGGAGTCTCTGAATGCAAAAAGGATCGCAGACTTGCAGCCCTGCCAGAGAGAACCCTTTCCTTCAAAGCCACTCTGAACCCTGGGTGCGCCTAAAAGAGCCAGTTCTCCTCCCATTGACTCATTCGTGATCAAACAAACCAAGATGTGAGCTGGCAGCAGGAAGCTCGAGCTGCCCTACAGAGACTCTGTGGCTACATCACCACCTATCTCTTTCCAGTCCTGTCTAGCCATATTTAAATCTAATACTAGATTGTCCCTGGGCCTGGAGAGCCAGAGCCTGAAGGAACATAGTGTATGTGTCTCTTGCCATACAGTCATGATACACAGCCAGCCTGCCACCCCTTGGATCTTAAAATACCACATGTCCTCGGGCCGAGATCATATATAACTTCAGGAAGAATTCAACAAGAGGAGATGCAGCAGGCTGTAGCAGGTAGGGCCGGGAGGGAGTCTGCAAACGCGACGCACCCCAGCTGTGTTGAAGTGGAGCACACAGTTAGGACTCAGCTAGCTGACAGCAGGGTTTATCAACAACACCACACAGTGATGTTTGCGACGCGACCAATGCGGCACTCCGAGATTCCTGCCTCAGAGCCACTTTTCTCGAGCACGCAGTACCTGGTCTTCCCAAGTTCCCGTGAACACTCCATTGGCACAGGCATTAAATTCCACACCTTCCAGAATCAAATTGTTCCCCAATGCTTGTAGTCATCGCAGTCCCCACCGCGGCCTCAATTCCCCGAAATGTACCTGCTTGCAACGGTGGGAATAGAAAGGAGAGGTGCATGGGTGGGGAACAAGAAAGAGGCAGCGACGCTGGGGAAATGAAACCTTTCATCTACAGCAGTCTGGAATCTGATGAGTTATTACCTAAAGAATTAAAGAATATGACAAAGACATTATTATTAAGCCATAAAATGCAGCTATGTATTTCAGACTAGATGACAACAGAGATGAATACAAAGCTGTGTAGTGTGGTATCCTTGATCCATTTGATCCCTCTGCCTTCAAAAAATACAACACAAACCGGTATCCAAAGTAGCAAACCCATGCTCCACCCTCCGGAGGGACTTTACTAGTAATCCCAACCAGCATGGAGGAGCTAGGACAACAGGCCTCTCTACCCATCAGAAATGACAGAAATCACTTTAACGGTGACCGACACACTAATCATGTCAAATGCAGTTCTAGACATGTGAAGTCCTCTTTGCTTGTAAGAAATCTACAGCAGAACCCCACGCCTTCCACTCTTACAAGTTCCTTCTCCCTTGTCCCTGAAAGGTAAAGCATGGCAATGCCAGAAAACCATTTAATGTAGTTAGTTGCCTTCAATGTTGTCTCTGAGGAAGCGTGATTACAGGTGATTATATTGTCTTTTGAGGCTCATTGGTCATGCCTTTATCGTTTCTTTTTGGTTTCCTTCTTGGGTTTCTTGCTTATCTGTGGAGCAGTTGCCTTTGGCTTCTTCACTGTCTCTGAACTCTTAGGCTCAAAACTGTCCGAGTCCTACAAGAATCAATTAAGAAACGGTCAGTAACTTTTGTTTATCCTTCACAATTTGCTGACAGCTCACTCTGAGAATCTGAGTATAAGCAAAAGGAAACAAGTGCTGGGTATCTCTGTTGGAACACAGCTATGTCAAACTGAGTTCACATTTAATGAGACTCGAGCAGCACCATCTCTGCTTCTTCCGCATGTGCTTTATGATGAGTGTGAGTTTATGCACAGAAACAGCTTGTTACCAGAGAAGCTGTTAAAAGCTTAAGTGTCTAAAACAGGCTTTGGAGAAGAAAAACAAAATGAGCTTTAAAGGCAAGGAGAAAATCAACACTTAATGAAAACTATTCATATTAGGAAAAGGAGAAGATACCATATAATCACTAGTGTGCATGGAAACATTCAGTAGGTATTTTTGTCAAATGTTAATCATTATCATGTGCGAGACAAAAAATATTCCCCTAAACAGTAGTAAGAATCTAAAGTTCAGAGCCTCTAAAGCAAGCCCAGAATCCAGGGAGGGAATTGCAGGCAAAGCTTTCTTCACCTGGACTAACAAGCAATGCTTAGATACACTGCTTGGTTCCTTCAGGGGAGATGACAGATAAGATTTCAGCCATGGGAAATAAAGTCTAGTTATCTTGTAAAAACACAAGGGAACAGCGCCAGTCTCATCTGAGAAAGCGCACACATGCAGATTGCCTCCTTTCATTAAATGCATTTGGGTATAAATATTGCTTTAGCGTCTTGGTTTCTATCAGTCAGAGCGTGCCAACTGGAAAAGGACACACAAAAACGGCTGAGCAAGACGTGCTAGTTTCAAGCTTCCAAGACAGCGCTCCAGATAATGGAGGGGGAGGCGAGCATCTGACAGTATCCTTTTCATCAAAGAGCTTGGTTCAACCGTCTCTCCAGTTACTGGGCTATTACACAGTTACATTTGTGTGGCTTTCCAAGGAAGGAGGCCTGGCTGGCGCTCCAAAGGCTGCAATCGGCGCATGGGGAGCTGGCAGGCTCTGGAGAAACGGAGCAACAGGCAGTTATTGCTCAGGGATGCAGCGTGCTGCCGCCGTAAAGTGAACACTGCTGCCTTCTAATGTTCAAACCAAGGTAGACTTCAAAGCCTGAAACCTCCAAGACAGAGAAGCTCCTCAGTATCCTACCCAGACTCAAACATCATTCCCAAGATCTGGAGGGGTAGCCTCTAGCGTTTACAGTCTTCTAAATTAGTCATATGGACAGTAAATCAAGAGGACAGTACACATATGGAGAAAATAAAAAGTAGAGCATGCAAACACCAAAGCATGCTTGCAAGCTTAAACAGTAACAGGTCCTTGAGCTTTATTGTTTTAATTGGGTGCCTGGTCTTCAGTTTCCCACTTCAAACTAAAGCTCTCACTCTTTTCAGCTTTCAAGAATCAGGCTACTCAGTATTTCTCAAAAATTTATCAGGGGAAACCATGGACTGTGGCAGATGGGCGCTGGTGGCTGCAGAATAACGGTGCAAGACTTGCAGTGCCACTGCATCGTGACCAGCAGCCGCCTGCTTCATCTCCCTGCTGGAAGCTGCAGCTCCTGCGGCAGGACGAGCAGGAGGGAGCACCCATGCCGGGGCAGCGCCGCTAATCCAGTACATCAGCGCAACCTCACATCACGCTGACAGTTAAAGGTGAAAGAGCTGGGTCATGAACCGTATCCTTCACACTGTACCCCACCCTCAGGCATTCCCTTCCCCAGGCAGGCTGAAAATTTCCATGCTTCCTCTGCACAAGAGGGAGCAAACGTGGCAATAAAGATAGCCTGAAAACAAAGCTTCCCACGCCGAGTTGTTACTGAAAATAACCATAGACAAAATCTGTATCAAACCACCAGACCCACAGCCTGATCACCAACACTGAAATATCTGTCCTCAGCATCACTGGCATGACCAAGCAGGTGGAGCTCTTTTATCAGAAAAGCCAGGCAGACCCGGGTCATCCCACTGTGGCCCAGCCTAGAGGAATCCAAGTCCTGTAGCTCACCTCTGCCTTTCACTTCAACCTGCTCCTGTACTAATGCATCAAAGGACCCTCCACTTGCTGGCACAGGACTAGGTGTCAGTACTGAAAACTGCCTTCCTCCTGTTAGAATATACTACAATTTCACCTGTACCTTGTTTCCAAAAAATCGCACACAAACCAGAGCCAAGGCTAGTTTCCTGAAAGGCAGGTCCTGCAAAGGGGACGCCTTGCCTGGCAGTCAACACAGCAAATCAGCAGCAGGATGGCAACACGGGGTTGGGACTAAAGCCTTCTCGTGTGCAGTCAGGAACAGCACGTACATTTAGCACACCTTGCCAGTGATGCTGGTCACTTTTTTGACAGATATTCAGAGAGACCCTGGCTCAGGTATTCATTCCTGACTTTCTAATCTGGAGGTAAATCACAAAACAAAAGCTGGAAAGTCAGAAGGAAGGAAAGAGAATGAACAATGAAACTGTCATCAATCCCAGGGGCAGACCACTGTGTCTCCATTAGCTACTCAAAGCTCCCTCCCATCCTATTTTCTCTGACTCTGCCCGTCTATATCGATATTAAAGAGCACTACTTACTGTCTTATGGGACTTTGAAACTGGCAGGATTATGGCTAGCACACAGATTAGCTGGAAAATGGCTCCAAAGAAGAGTCCGTAGCGTAGCACATTCTCCAGGAATGTGGGCTCAGGGATCTCAGGTGGGGAGAAATCCAACTCGGCAGCCATCGTGAGTGCACCCTTCTCCTCTAACGCTCTCAAGAAGACTGGTTACTACAAGCAGGGGGAAAAAGAGCAATTATTTGCATCATGCTTTCTGGTATCCACTGCCCATTATCAAAAAATGACAGCCTACCGCATGCAGGTTTTTTGAACACGCCCTTGACCTACATATCCAATAACAAAGAGAATGAAAGCTGCATTTTATTTGGATGCTTGTCTTCTGCCACCTGCCCACAAAAACACTCCTCAAATGCTAGCACTAGTCCATTTGCAGGTGAGGGGAAGACAAGGGAAATATGAACAGTATTCATGAAACAATAAGGGAAAAGCTTAATAAGCAAGAATATACTTCTCCCTGAAGTCGATCATGCATGCAAGATGACTCTTATTCATTTTCACTTACATTGTACATGTGGTCACAGCCTCATTGCTTTAGGTAGTGTACAAAACCAACTACTACTTAAATAAACCACACAGCAGGCAGATCTGCTGAAGACAGAGGAATGAGTTACATGTTTAAAGTTAAGCACGGCTTTAGTGGCCGGTTACACCAAGCCCTATATACCTTGCGACAGTCACACAGGTAGTTTGTGGCACAGTTAAAAATTGATCTCCTGGGTCCCAAGCCAGTTTCTCAGCCACAAGGCTATGCTTTCTTCCTTCCTTTATCTTTTGCTAATGGAGCTGTCACTTCATTCTATGAATGACTAATGGCTTTCTACAATAACGGAGAACTCTCCTCCCACAATTGCCGGAGTATGCCACAGAAAATCCCAAAAGGGAAATGCAATTAGTCTGGGATGCCACCAGAACTCAGTTGTGATTACCATCTTACTCAGTTTTCCTGACCTGTACGATCCTGGTGTGTACTTATTGAATAAGCACTACTTACTGATACTTACAATTCTCTGTACTACTAAAGCCTGGTTCACTGTGCTGCATGCATGTTTCAGTTGAATGGTATTAATGTGCCTCCTAGAAATTATCTCCAAAGCAGGCTGTGTATTTCTCAGCCTAGGAGGAGATTTCTGCAATCTGCAGATGTGACCCAGTTCAGCAAGATGGTAAACTTAAGAGTATAATTTGAGTAAAGTTATAGCTGATAAATCTGAGAATCAATCAGCAACTCAATGCCGTTGCACAAGAGGCAAATGTCAGTTGGGGACATACTAAAAGGAGTGGTATATAAATTACAAGAAATAATTACTTCAATTCAGCTGAAGTACAGGATATTATTTTGAATTTTAAAAGACAGGAAAAAATTCCCAGCTGCACGGACTGCCAGCCACTGGAATACAGAGACTGCAGAATCCCTGTTACTGGTGATTCGGAATAGCAGATCAGATAAGCACTCGCCTGGGATGGGGTGCCTTTCAATCAGGTGATAAGAACAGGTGACCTCTCATGGTCCCTTCCACGTCTGTATTTTGGTGAAAGAAAATTTTTCAATTTCTGATTCACATTCAATAAGCGAGGGCTGCACGGGAGCTGTACGTGAAACTGGAATATGCACGGGGCCACTGAGGCTCAGCAAGTCCCAGTGGAGACCCAAAGGCTGCACCAGACACACAACGGTGTCAACAAAGCATGCACAGATGTGGCTCACCCCTAACTGCTTTTAACTCTTAAAATGCCCTCTCCCCCACTCCACTAAGGCAGCAGTTCCCAAGCAAGAAACAGAATCACGGGAAACTTCACCCCCGTGTTGCATTTTATCTCAACTTTGTTTATTGGGATCGCTTTTGAAAATGTTATTCTCGCCCACCCCCTTCCTCAGAGCAGGAAGGGAAGTTGCTTCATTCCTCACCTGGAGTTTCCTCAGGATAAGCTCCCACTGGTAATCCTGATTCATACACCTGAAACACAACACACAAGAATGAATCAGAAAAGGGAACTGATACAATGAAAACAAAAAAAATCCCCACCCTCATCTTCCACAAGTCTCTGCTCCTTTGCCCTTTTCTATTTCACCTCCCTTGAGGGTATTAGTAATTTTCTAACAAATCCCAGGTGACATGAGCAGCATCAAGAGCTCTCACACAGGCTGCTAGCAGCTGCCACCACCATTTTAAGCACTACCCCATGAAATATGCTCAGAGAAAACCTGACATCATGCTCCAGCTACTCATGGCAGAGCGTCCTTGCTTGCACAGTAGCCACAGCAGGCAACCCCCATTCGCACCATCAGTTTTCCTCCTGTCAGTGGAGCTGAACCGATATTAGCAAAATCCTTCCCTGTTTAAAAAAAAACTCCTATGATTAACAAAAAGCTGAAACCTGCACAGAGACTAAACCTGACACAAATGAACAGGCCAAAGTTGAACGTGGAGGAGCCAGGGCACGGTGCCTTCTGCACTGAAGGCAAGACTTGCAAAGTGAGTTTTCTCCCCCAGAGCACTACCTCCTCACACTCTGCCTCGCAGCTAATCCAGCAGGGCCCTGGATGATAATGGAGTCTTCCTCCCTGTTCCTGAGCAGCTAACAGTTTCACCACCTCTTCCTTGGCTACATCTCTTCTTCTCCACACGTATCAACCACCTTTTTCCTCAGACTGCCTCACCTATTAACACAGCTACACTTACAGTAATTGTTCTTAAATTGCATTTAAAGATCAGTACTGCTCTTTCAGATCCTGAGAGGAAGCTTCGCCCCCCACACCTCCAGCTCACTCATTTGGTCTAACAGCAGCTATCACCTCTCCCCACAAGCCTGGCTGTCTCACTGGAATGTAAGAGCAGAAACAGGTCACAAACAGTTGCGCTGCGCTACAGGAATTGACTTTGACTATCCATCTGTTTAAAAACATTCAGTCTTGCCTCTGTCAGGGTTTTACAGCTAGCTATCCTGCCACACAAGGTCTTGCTCCTGCAGCAAAGCCAGCGCCGTGCCACAGCAGCAGTGAGGGGCCGCACAGAGCTGCAGGCTCCAGCGTTTGCTCAGCGACACCTCTGGAAGCCGACGCAGGGGTCTCCCTGGCGCAGGATCAGGCCCTACACTAAACAGCCGTGTGCTTGCAGGGCCAGGGCCAGACAGCAGCCAGCTGACAGAACTACGACAGGCTCACACCCGTCTTTGTGCTGTCCTGCGTTTCCCAGCTGGCATCTTCAAGACCTAGCACTATGTAAATAATGAGCACAGGACAAAGCATAGTGAATAATCATAGAGAATAATCATAGAATCATAGGTTCGAAAAGACCTCTAAGACCATCAAGTCCAGCCGTCACCCGAATACCACCACGCCTGCTAAACCATGTCCTGAAGTGCCA
>Ga0181612_121091_pt1 | contig 16161 bp, 9 predicted proteins | sample HoacroProtozoa21_FD_119630 | JGI IMG/M metagenome (GOLD analysis project Ga0181612, IMG submission 119630) | Hoatzin crop microbial communities from Cojedes, Venezuel. Combined Assembly of Gp0051906, Gp0051904, Gp0051908
AATGAATTCCTTGTTTTGCTTTGCTTGCATGCACAGCTTTTGCTTTACCTATTAAACTGTCTTTACCTCAACCCACGAGTTTTCTCACTTTTACCCTTCTCTCCCCCATCCCATTGTAAGCGGAGTGAGTGAGCGGCTGTGTGGTGCTTAGTTGCTGGCTGAGGTTAATCCACGACAGTCAGTACAGCCATTAGTGACAGCTATGTTATCAAGAGGTTAGAGAACAGAAGCTGGACTACAGAAAGCCAAGGACAGCAGCAAAAGGGACAAACTAAAGATATCGCAGTGAAAGGGCAGAGGAAATTGTCAGGCATGATGACCTCAGGTAGAAAAAGTTAAAGCATGGGAAAGAAAGAAAACTGATAAGGTGAAGGAGAAGAGGAAAGGCAAGAGATTGGGCAATACAAAGGAATAAGCAGGGAAGGGAACACAGGGCCTAAATCTGGTTTTACAAAGTCTCAGTGTTAGCAGAACAAGTCTCTCTTTAACATATAGTCTGTATGGCACTTCATCTTTGGCCAAATGGCTTGCCAGACAAGATAAATTTGTTTTCAATAGTATAATCATGCTTTCTAAAACTGTTTATAAACATGACAGCTCCCAGATATTTGAGAGGAAATCTTACTCTATGAGCAATACTTCCTTCCTGTTGTTTCCTGTTAACTGCTCCCACCTTACCACACTAAGTATTGTCATTTTTTGTTGTATTATCGGCAACTTGAAGGATCAGCCCAATTCATTGTTATCAGCGGTCCTTGCAGTGAATACTGGCCTAGAGGATTGTACTAAAACACAGAAAAATTCCCTGTTTTTCAGAACTGCTTGTATTACTGGGGATTTGCAGCTTGGCTTGCTTATTACATCAATCATCCTCTTTACACTCCTCCTTGTAAGTAGCAAAACAACCCTTAATATGATTTAAGTACTTACCTGTTTGTATATTAATACTAATCACATGTAAACTTTTTTTTTATAGCTTATGGGAAAAAACAGATAAATTTTGCTGTGATCATGTTTCTGGTAGGTTTGTTGCTCTTTTTATAAAATGCTAAATCATGTTGCTTTATTTCTTATGTTGTATAAATGGAGGAGTAAGTAGGATAATAGATACTGAGAACCTGAACACTTGGGACATGCTAATAAAGCTGATCACCTGCATCCAGAACAGATAAATCTGCCAGTTTTTAATGTGATCTTGTACACAAGGGAAGATTTTGATTCAGTATCCATTCCAAGACTGGGATATTTATCTGCTGGGATGATCTCTCATGATCTTTAAAAGAAGCCTGGAACTACCAGCTTATGACACTGTGCTTAAAAACCAGTGAGTTTGTTTTGTGTACTGTTTATTGAGTGTTAAGAATCACCAGAGATCATAAAACTCAGAGAACTGGCCAACTAAGAAAGTATGTTGCTGGTAATTTCGAGGGATAGAGGTTCATTTTGCTGGGATTCAGAAATTTTTTACAGCTTTCCTTATGATGCAAAATTCTTAAGCCACTGTCTGTTCATTCTCACAGTTCCTAGGAATATTTCATACACGCAGAAGCAATGTTAGCGTAGCCAACAAAGATGTACTCATCCTTCCTATGCATGCATAACTTGTTTAGAACATCAGCTGTTCTCTTGCTTTGAGAAACTAATCGTCAGTGACTGCAGGATGTCAAAGCAGCTTCCCAGTATGAAAATTCTAGGAGTTCATAATCTATTCCCATTTTATAGAGAGACTATGTAACTGAAAGCACAGAGCTGGGAATAAAACTCAGGAGCTCTGACCACCAGTCATTTGCTTTAATAGTTGTGTTTTGCAGACACTGGAGACTGTCCATGATCATATAAATGAGTCATTTCAATACACTTTCTGCATAATTGATTGGGGAAGCATTATTTAAAACCAGTAGAGGAAGCTGGGTCGATTATATTTCATGATTCTTTTCAATTATACTCGAGAAGAAAACTTTCTTAAATTCCAACCTGTATCTTCCTTGGGATTTTAATAACTTCTGAGAAACCAAAACCATCCAAAACAATTCCTTGGGTGTTTATAAAGACATAAGAATAACCAAAAGATTCGGTTTACTTTTATCCCCTTTGATTTATTGCCTTTATATCTCATGGGGATTATATAAGTAGCAAATTTGATCTTTTGGACACTGAGTCCACATTTGCTGGCAAATATATAATATATAGAATAATAAATATATAACAGTATAATACGCACTCATGTTTGAACAAAGATATTCCATCCGCTTGTCAGACAGCAATCTTGGTTAAGAATATTTATTATGTTTATAATAGATTCTTTTTTTCCCCTCTTGTTTTTTTGAAGTATCCCAGGAAACAACAAAAGAAAGACAAGTAAATAGAAAGGAAGCACATTTTTAACTGCCATGCTTTTTCTTGCAGCTGTGTGAAGCTGGAAATTTTTCCATTCATGTTGCACTCAGTGACCTCCGGAGAAATGGTAAAAATTGCATTATCATTTTTGACTTTTGCACAGCCATTCAGTGCTTCTACAGTTACTCTACCTCATGAAAGACCTGATCCTGGAGGGCACTGATATCTGCCAGCTGACTGCTGCAGGAGCGCAGGTTGCTCAGCAGTGTAAAGACTGGATTCTAGGGGAGATCAGACAGCTCAAGGAATCCAACACCAAACTGTTAAACAGCACTTTGTATCTTACTGTAATTTTTATGAGTTAGGGCCAGGTTGTGTTGGGGGGAGCAGTTATATTAGTTATACTGGTAGTGCAAAAGGAAACAGTGCTAGTATAAGCTATGCTTGGTGAGTAAAGGAAAGCAATTTCACTGGCTTCTGCAGGGGACACGATCTCTGTGCAGGCCAGAGTTCCTTGGGCACAAGCCAAACATCTTATAGCTATCAACTATGACTGCTAAAATCCCATTCTGTGACAATCTGAGAAAACCTTTAACTTCTAAACATAAAACTTGAGGTACCTTTTCCTACAGGAATGACTATGATCAAAAGCATATGTACATGACTTTCTAACGCCCAGAACATTTCCTCACAGTTATGCTATTCCTTCTTGTGGGTCCAGAGGACATCCTGTTTTCCCAGATCCTGCTTGTCCCTCTGACAGTGATGAGAAACAGGAGTAGGCAGAGTTGGGCTGTCTTTATAGGAAACAATGTATGTAGGAGTGTGAATATTTTGTGATTTGTTTTCTAATCTATAGGATCCAAAACCCGTAAGATCCCATATCCAACAAAGAATCCTTTCACATGGCTGTTTTTCTTTGTATCTTGCCCTAACTATACATATGAGGTATGTATTTTCAAACAAGATGTTCAGATTCTAGTTTCGATAAATATATTTTAATTTCATTTGGAATGTTAAACATCTAAGAAACCTCTGAAACAGTTCAGCTCAATACATTTCCCCTTCTCCCCTCAGTCCCATGAAATCAGATTGCAGACAGGAATCCAGATTGCCTCCGTTGAGGCAGTGCTTGTGGGGCTAACCTTAAACAGCTGGCCCAGAGCCTCGGCCTGTGCCTCCATGTGGCTGCTAGACGAGACAGGTACACTTTAAAGCAGCGCAAATTTCGCAGACAGGAACAGGGAGATTGCCATTGAATGTGTGTTGCAATGAGAGAATGGGGGCACCTGGTGGATTTGTAATATAAGAGAGCCCAGGAATATCACAGTACACAGGGAGATAGTGGGCAGATGAATAGAAGACACTGTGGTAGAGAAAATGGGGCAATAGATGAATAGAAGATATCATGGTAGAGAACATAGGCCCAGGTCTTCTTCCCGATTTTCTTAAGTTACACAGTCGCTCGTGTAGGTAGTGACTGCTTTAGGAGCTCGAATCAGTTTATCGCTTCATATTCCTTAATCAGGAGCTAAACTCCTGACTCAGTTCAAAAGCAGTTAAAACCAGTGCAACTCAGTGTAAAATTCACTCTTGCACAGAAGGACAGCATTAGGTTTTAACTTCAGTGGAGATTAACAGATGTTAATGAGAACAGGCTTTGGCCTCAGATTACAGAAAGTTACCACTCCCAGCACTGATGGAGGTGTGACAAATACAATGGCAAGGACACCACGTTTTAATGCCTAAAATTTTGTTGTGATAATAGCTATGGAAGCAAATGCAAAGGTTTTGTTTGTGATAATACGGCACTGTTCACCTTTTTGGCTAAAGGTTATTAACACTAGAAATTGATCTGGCTGACCTTGGCTTTTTTATTTACCTACACTAGGACAAGGTTGTTTTTGATCAATAGAGACATAAATGCAAATGGTGTCACCAGAAATATTTAAAATTTCCTTGGCCAAAACAGGTGGGGACCTGGATCAGTTTCACTATCATGACTCAGTGTGTTCCAGGTGAGTAATGTTTTGGTACTTCACCTGTCAGCAACAGAAGTGTGTTTTTAGTCTGGTAATGAAACATATCTTTTTCTCCCTTCTTTCCAGTGGGGCTGTTCACCTTGCTTTGCTTCATTCAGATGACAATCTGGGCAAAGGATAAACACTGCACCTACCTGCGAGAATTCAAGGATTATCCAAGTCTTCGAATGCCAATTATTCCCTTTTTGTTGTAAGAAAAAAAGGTTTAATTTGAATATTGCACGGAACTTCAAGAGGAAAAAGCTCATAAGCCTCCTGCCAAATAAGTGAATTAATTTAAAGGATTTTTGTGCATGTTGAATCTCCACTGCTGAGGGAAATTGTATGTACTTGAAAGCTACGTTTCCTTACATTCAAGAATTCTCAACTCAGAAGCACCTTCAAAAAATAAGACTTTGTTGCACAGCTGGTAGTCAAAAGCCCCTACAGTTCATTGTAACCTGATTGACTTAGATTTTCCTGTACTAGTCTATTTAGATTGATGGATCAGAGATACTGAGAAGTCTGTGCTGAAAAGCAGCTCCAAATTTAGCAGTGGCATTCTGCAAGACATAAGTACATCGGAACGAGGACATACCAGCTAACTACTAGAGAGCTCAGCTCAGTCAGCACGGCCAGCTGGCCTGCAGACAGTTGCATGATCTGGCTTCTCTGACTTGAAGAAGAGAGTGTGCTGCCTGGAGGCAGGTGCTTTGTAACAAATAACATTACCAAAGAATATGAATGGTTGCTGGAATAAAGAAATAGGCAATATCTCAAATAGCTGATTTGGGTCTAACCCCTAATTTGCCAAAACAATCTGAAGAAAGAAGTATTTGTAGTATTTGTGGATGTAACATCCTGCATTGTTGGGTTTTTTGTTTGTTTTTATTCTTCATTAGTAAATTGCATACTAGTAAATAAGGTTGAGAAGATCTGATCTATGCTATATCTGTGATGTTTGGCCTGTTTTCATATAACAAGTCCTTATGATACTAAAGGACCTTTTACCTAGCATTTTATGTTAGCGTTCTTGGAATAATTTTTAATACACTTTGTAAATACATGAAATGACTGCTAGTCCTCAGAATGCTAGCACCCTTCCTATTTTCAGAGCCAGGGAGAAAAATCAGCTACATTTTGGACTTCCTGTGTTTTCTTTCTCACAAGATGTTCAGTGAGACTTAGTTGGGTTTTGTGCAAATCTAGTAAAAAAAGACTATTGCAATCTATCTGAATGGCATTTTAAGGAAGCTCTTTTAGAATATGAAGAGAATGCATAGATACTGTTTTGTTTCATGATTAATTTATTTCTCTGTAATGGATGTATAGAAAGATTTTTGCAACTGTTTGAAATATGCAATATATTCTAGACTATATTTTTAAATCAGTTGAAATAATTATGGCAAAAGAAGACGACTACAGCTGTTTGCTGAAGTTTGTAATATTTTGTACAGTAAAAAGCAAGGATGTCCTTGTATAAAAAAACCCCACATCAATTGAAGAAAAAAACCTAACAAAGCAAAAATACATGACTCAGATTTTGTTTCTGTATAACACATCTTAGAGAAGATTTGTTAGAAATGGTTAGATCTGGTGGGTAACCGAAGCAATACATCGTTATGAATTTGTTTTCAGTATTGTTATTTTCTGCTAGTTTAACTGTGAACCAGAGAAGAGAGCTAAATGTCAAATGATTTCCCACTGAGTACTGTGTGGAGTACAAGAAGGTTGATATTTTCCTTCTGAGCGCAGAGAAAGCACATACCCTATTCACACTTTACACCCACTTAAGGTCCAGTCACAGGAAATTTGATCTTGTTTAGTAACAAAGATATCTTTCCAGGCCTCCATAAGAAAACAAAACTTTTGGCAGAGTTGGACATACTCTCCTTCCTTTTGATCTCCGTTCTGACATGCCGCTTCTACTTGAGAAACCTGAAGATGAGCATGAGATAATTTTCATTAATATTTTTCTTTTTGTAAAGCAAATTTCTTGCCTGGGTCTGAGATCTGAATTATTGCTTCTCATTCTTGCTGAGTCAACCATCTGTCTTCACTGGCAGCCTGGTGAGACAGTGAAGCAGTCTCCCAGCACTAGCCCCATCAGCCAGCACTGGTGTTCTGACCTTGGTAGTCATGTGCACTCAGGATGTCAGGAATCTGCTTCTACGCTGGGCAATGCTCTCTGTCTTGGGACCTGTCTGCTGGCTGGCAGCAGCTGACTTAAGAGTTAAACAAGAAAATCCTACCAGCCTAAAAGGACCAGATAGAGAAACTATCTTTGGTGCTCTTTGCATGTCAACAAGGAGGAATGAGACTTCTCTTCTTGTATCTTATAATGAACTTGTGTTAGAGGAAGATTTTGTTTTATAGCAAGGACCTGCCTTTCCTTTAATACTTTCAGCACATAGCGTTCTTGGTAGAGCAGTAGAAGTCGGCTGTTGCTATGGCTATTGCTGTTGTGAGCACAGTGCTCAGAAAGATGCAAAAAACATCAGTATAATACTGAGAGTAGGAACCTTTGTTTTACCCTTGTACTGCTCTGGTATGGCACATCTTTGCACTGTGCACACTCTAAGCGCTAGTGACTGTAGGAATAGTCTATGCAACTGCCTGCTGATGCAACGCAGGGGACACCTTTGCTTCTCGGCTGGCTCCAGCTGCACGGGGATGCAAAGCAATTTCGTCATCCTCCATCTGCTGTTTAGCAAAGTTCACAAAAACCTGTGTGAGGAAAGCAGAAAATGTCACCATCTCATCAGCTGAGATGAGTTAGTGGAATGTCTCTGTACATTTGCATCCTCTTGGCCTCTCTGCAGGGAAGAGACAGAAAGGGGAATCCATAGACATGAACTGAACTGAGATGCTGTGCATCAGCAGCGATCATTAATTCCTTCTTTATTTTGATAAACTTCCTTGCAACTTCGTTCCTTTGGATGCACTTACTTGCAACTAAAATGCTATTTTTTCTTACGCAGGAGATGGTTTCAGCAAGGTTTACACAACGTAAGTGAGTTTGGTTGTGATAGGAAAGATAATATTTTAGTCGGTAGCTGTAAGGCAGCCAGGAATGTCTCTCTAGCAAAGACAGCTTTGCATATGTGGACCCTCAGCTACTTAGGAAAGCAGGCAGATGGGGCTGATACCCTCTAGCAAGTCAGTGCTGCCAACGGTCCCAGGGGACTTTCCAGGTTTTGTGTGTCTAATTGTTCTTGTATAAAAGTACATGACAGAGACTTATAAACATTTAACTAGATATTACAGTATCTCTGTTGTTATGACACAACGCAGTCCAAATCTCTTATTTAAAATAAAACGTTATTCCCAGCTTAGCAAGTCTCATTCTGAATAGCTGACTTTGGTCAGAGTGCTGCTCCTGAAGGAATGGGCTGTGTGAATTCTGGCGTCTGAGAAACTCTTACCAGCTTTCAAATGGCACCTATTTACACAGGGAATTAGTTACAGATTTCATATCTGATCCACCCTCCTTGATAAGGGGTCTGGGAATTTTGCCTGGGAAAGAGGTGTGAGATAATTCCCTACTCTGAACAGTCTGGTCCTTCAGTTGTTTGGATACATCCCCATTCCATTGCCTAATTCTCACCAGACAGGCTTTCTCATGGATACTTTGTTTTTCACTCACAGAATCACAGAATCACAGAATGGTAGGGGTTGGAAGGGACCTCTGTGGGTCATCTAGTCCAACCTCCCTACTCACCTGATCTAAGGTTGTTTGAGACACAGAATATTCTTCAATATGCAAGTTTTCCTTATTGGAGATTATTAACCGAAAAATCTTAGCCAGAGAGGAGGAGCAAATCTGATACTGCAGCATGTTGTAGTGTTTCTCTCTCTGTAAACTCCCTGGGAAGTTCACGTGTATGAATTGCTCGGCAGGAGTAGGATCTGGAGGCATGCCACACTTTGGAGCTTTGATTTTCAGAGTGACAATGTAGCCATCTCCAAACCTGGGAAGCACATGTGGATTTGGGAATTGGATGAAGAGATGGTTTCATTATTCAGGAAGGAAATTCATTTTCAGCAGCTATGAAAACATTAACAGTATGTGAAAGACAATGCATAAGATCTAGCTTTGTAGGAAGCTCTGTATTTGCCCTGCAGAAGTGGTGTGCAGCACAACAGTTGAAATGAGGTCTGCTCAAATTGTCTACGATACACCCTTCTGAGTTGCACCTAGAAATGGGTCTGTTTAAACAACAGCTCTTCAGACTGGATTGCTGTATTTAGAATGGTACATGTCACATACACTAAGTTTTCCCATTAAAAAAAATCATAAAAATACTCTACTTACTTGTATTTTAGCTGCTGAATTGTGCCCAGACATTTGAAGGTACCTTTTACCATGATGGCTAAACGAGTACAGAGGGCTTCACATTCTTCCATACTTTCAAAACAGAGAACAGATATTTGAGATAAAAGACAGCAGATTAACTTCAGCTGCTCTGGGATTCTGATTTCTAACTCTGAATTCAGATTCTGAATCCTAACTCTTTTTACCTGTGTGAGGTTAGAACAACAGCTCGCCTATCTCTGAGCACGCTGACAATAGAGTCCCAGAGGAGCCGCCGGGACTGAGGGTCCATTCCAGTAGTCGGTTCATCCTGGAAGGGAAATGTTAAGACAATCAGAGTCAGAGAAGCAGGTAAGAAAATTTGTTTAGAATCAAGTCATTGTGGTTTTGGGCCTTAACATATAGCTGCTTCCCTACCAAAATCTGTGCCTTGAGAAAGCATGCGCAGCTTGAAAAGCATGTAAGTGAATGGGTACTAATGTATTTCTTTGCACAAAGCAGCAAGGAAACAAGTACAAGAAACTGCAGGTAAGAATGTAATGCTGTCTGTGTAGGGCACAGATACAAGGAAGGGAATCAGTGACCGTTATGACAAAGGCAGTCCCCAGTCAATGGTCCTAGATATCAAAAATACAAGCATTAGTGATACCCCATCATAAAAACATTTAGGACCCAAAATGGAAATAAATGGAAAGAGGTTCATGCAGTAGCCGTTACATCAAATTGTGTCAAGTTTGGCTCCCATGTTTTGATGGACATTAGAGATGCAGGTCAATATACTGTGGAAACAACGAAAATAATCTCGTATCTATAAAACTAGGGTTAAGACAGAGATGGACCCTTTGAATAAAATCTTCATTTTCTGGGGCAACAACTCTTGTAAGAGGAGAGTGAGTTCTCCCCAAGTAACCTTCTTCCTTACATAAACATATAGGACAAATTTCTCAACCCAAGAAGCCAGTGAAGTCACCCTGATTTACACCAGATAAGGATCTGGTCCTGCATAAATCAGTTTAACCCAGTTAGTAACAAAAAAAAAAAAAAATTAAAATCTTGAAAAGAAAAGTTTTCATTCAACATTGTCATAAGAAATTATGAGAAAACATTTATCTGGCTGTTTGCTACGTACAGGCAGACTACATGTAAAGGCATATTAAATGGCACAAGGAACCATGTTATTAAAATGTTATTAAAACATATCTTTTTAGCTTACAAATTAAGGTGGTGCAGTATAATCTAAATAAAGATTTTTTGTAGTAATTTCATGTAGAGTTTCCCTTGACATACATAATTATCTAATATGTTACTCGATGAGAACTACATTTCAGCATTTGTATAGTTGAGTCTAAACTTGTATAATTTATTCCGGGTAGCTATCTTCCTCTGTTCTGCTGGATAAAGCAGTAAGGTGTATGCTGTAATATCATCTTTTACATGAGTGGTTATACTCTGACGAGAAAAGGCAGACTGAAACCAAACATGGATTTAAATTCAGATTTGTCTGGATTACAGATTTTATCTCAAACCACTCTTTGTTGGAGATATTTCTTTCATGATCACTTGGGGTCCATTGAAAACATAATTATGCATCCCAATTAAATTGAAGTAGATGTAAGTTGAGGGCAGAAAGGAGCTTGCAAGGACTGTCATAGACATCCTTGTACCTCTTTAGCATGTAGTTTTATGAGATGTTATATTCAACTACCACAGACTTATGTTACCATGACACTTACTAGCAAGACGAGTGGTGGGCAGCCTATCAGTGCAATGGCAGTGGAGAGCTTGCGCTTGTTGCCACCACTGTAGGTACCAGCCAGGTGGTCTGCATACATAGGAAGTCCCAGCTTCTGGATGCCCCACTCAGCAACCTACGAGAAAAGACCATCTTTTTCACACAGCAGCTAATGCATAACAGGCGAGACTGCTGATACATCCCTCTTCTGGCAGAGACATGGTAATCCCCTGGGTTTTAGCACAGTCATTTTAGAACTGGAGCAGAGGAGTCCAAAAAATTTATGATGATGAGGGGAATTCTAACTATTTGAGGGAAAACCATAAGCCAACCTCAGGTATAGACTTCCTATCTGTGCAAGAATTTAAATTATTTTCTTCTGGAATCTTCATGTTTTCTTTCTTATACATGAACAACTTTAAAGACGAGAACAAACCAGCAACCAGTGCAGTACTGAGTCATAGCAATTGCGTCTTTAGCCTTCCACAGTTGGTGCCACAGTTGTGCAAGTACCATTAAAGCCATTTGATAGTGCAGTCTTGTACTTAACTGTCCAAATGACAGGAACCACTCCCAGGACTTCAACACACAGAATGGCAAGCCCACTTTGGGAAATCTGGCCTTAGCATGTTACGATCCCAGTTAATCATCACAAATATGCACTGTAACTATGTATACGTCACAAGCAAGAATGCTTTACCCTCTCTATTTCCTCTTCTGGAACTCCCCGCAGGCGTGCATATAAGTAGAGATGTTCTCGTCCTGTGAGCAGGTCATCAATGGCATCAAACTGAGGGCAGTATCCCATGTTTTGATGGACGTTAGAAATGTGGGTCAATATACTGGAGAAACAAAGAAAAGAATCTTATATCTATAATACTATCTTTAAGACAGAGATGAACACTTTGAATAAAATCTTTCTTTTCTGGGGCAACAGCTCCTGTAAGAGGAGAATGAATTCCTCCTGGTACAACATCCTACTAAAACCTCTGTCTGTACATAATAGCAAGGAATTTATTCTCATCTACATCAGCTCAGTCCTGGTTAAGAGTGCAAGCCCATTTCCCTTAACCCATTTTCATGTTCAAGTATAGGCTAAATTAACTAGAAGTTCTTTGAACAGCCACTCAGATCATATTTTTTGTAAATGGTTTTTATTTCTAGAAGAAAAAAATCAGTCCATTTCATCTCAGAGTGTGGTAACTGGGAACAGACAGGCAAGACACAAGGCTAACGCTTCGCTGGTAGTAATAGTAGGAGAAGTATAGAATCACAGAATGGTTCAAGCTGGAAGGGGCCTCTAGAGGTCATCTTGTCCGCCCACCTAGCTCAATCAGGGTCACCTAGAGCAGGTTGCCCAGGACCATGTCCTGGCAGCAAAATAGCTATTGTTCAAATCACATAACAGAGAAAGAATCAAATCCCAACTACACTTAACAAATGAAGACACACAACCTGGAACTAAACTAACATAAGTGAATACCAGATCACGCTGTATTAACTTACAACATTATGCTAACACTGTGTAAATCAAGATGCTAGAAACAGCCAGAGAAAAGTCCCAAAGCTCAGATCAAAGTACCCTGTTGGACTGGTTATCTTATGTTTGTGAGCTCTTGTCATTAGATCCAATTGCCTTGTCCCACTGTTAGCATTACTGTAACCTACTCATAGATTTTACAACAGAGTGTTAAAAGTATGAAGTGCCAGTGTGTGTTAGCTGTGGTCTCTCTCAGTGCCATAAAACTGGAAAAGAGCTGCTGGGTCATTGAGACTATGATCTGAGCAGTTCTACATGGACTCTCTCAGGTTTTTTTTTAAGGTACTTACCTACTGCCAGCCACTACAGCATCTCCAGATGTCACATCAGTATCTCCAGTCAGCATTTTGAACGTTGTTGTTTTGCCAGCACCATTCACTCCCAAAAGACCAAAGCACTGAAAATTTATTACATTCTTTAGTATTTCCAACTTGCAAATCAGCAGGGGCATGAAATCTGAACTGATCCATGGAACGTAATCTGGTGTTATTGAACAACCTACCTCACCAGGACGGATGCCAACACAGAGTCTGTCCACTGCAGGCTTGTGCCTGCCTGCATAAATCTAAATTGACAGAAAAAAAAAAAAAAAAAAAGAAAACTCCTATTTCAAGACATCTACAGCAAAGAAAGTCTTCTGAATTTTTTAGTTTAATGCTATTGGGATGGGGCAACCTTAGAATCAAGACAGGAGTAAATAAAAATTCAAAAGAAAGAGTAAGCATTCTACAAGGTCAGACATTTAGTTATATTAAATAAACCCCTAAAAATACCAATTTTTCTGCATGCAGGATTTTACTTTGTATCTTTAGCACTAGGAGGCAGAAATGATGGTTTGCTGGGGCAAAGTATCTCTGACATATCAAACCAAAGTGGAAAAATACAGCAAGACAGTCTGAAGAAAAATACTCCAGTCCTCTGTTCCTGAGATTCTAGCAATGTGTGCAGTCTTTATATTTCTGTAGCTCAAGCTTACATGCATTCTGATAGCATAACTCACATGCCTTCAATGTCTGGAAAGAAGATAAATTAGCAGTAACTGTAGCCCTCGATGTGAAAGCAACCAAAGGGTTAACATGAGATTGAAACTGACCTATGGAAAAAACAGCACTGTAGAAGAAAAGGCTAGTAGTAGGAATGGACAGTCAATAGATAACAGTCATGTCAGACAACCTGAGGCAAAAAAACCCCAAACCCTAATCAGAGAGGGTTGCACTGTCCTTGTTGGACTTCCCTCTGGTTTAATTTCTAATCAAATGAAATAGCCAAATAACATGTCAAGCCTTGACTTCTAAAACGTGTGTTATTTTCTAAGGCATAAGTTTGGTTTTGAAAACAGTATCATCTGAATTCACAACTGAAATACATTCTGAAAGAATAAATTGACACTAGACTTACTTGTTTCATTCTTCTCAAAATATTACCTTGGTCAGTTCTTGTAATTCTAAGATATCTGTTTTGTTCCCTCCATTCATAATCCTTTTCCTTTCTTCTGCAACATCCTCATCTTCACCAATAATAGGTGACATATCAGTCTCAGAAAACCTGGAAAACCCCAAGAGATTGATTGCAGAAACAATGAGTTGTCCTCGGTGCAGTTAGAATAACCGTGAGAGACAATGGCTAATCAACTGCCAAAAATATGACTGGTGGAAGCAGTGGGATTGAAACTTCACAATGTGACACTGGCTGGAGCATTCCTGCTGTTGGCAGAATCCCTGACCTTTTAAAGTTAATCTCTAAATACTAAAAAGGGAGGAAATGGCTTGCTCAAAAGAGCACACCTTGTCAGTCCCTGATGTGATACAACCTGCCCCTCAGCCACAGCTTTCACTATTTGGATGCTCTTCAGTAGTTAATGATAGTCCTTCCACAGATCTTTTGAGTATATCTCCCTGTAAGACAATACTTTCATAGTTGTACCAATTAGTCCTCTTGTTGGCAATCAAATGACCCACTCCTACCTGGAAGGCAGCTGCTTTCACTGAGATAGAGGCACATTTATACAGCAGAGAGGGGAAGCTTGCACAGTGTTCAGGCTGCAACTGTCCTGTGCAGTGGACTAGATTTCCTGTCTTGGGATGTCAGGCTAGTACCTCATACCAGTACTTATGACACTGCAAACTTTCCAAGTCATTTTATAATCACACTATTACAGCATCTTAATCTAAAAAAAAATTACATTACTATCTTAATTCAAGAAAACTCACTTCTTTAATAATACATTCTTAAATCCTGTTAAGATAATGCACACTTGTAAATGCTTTCTTGAACCAGGATACCAACAAATTAAGATGAAATCAGGTAAGTAAATAGAGATCAAAAACCCTGAAAAATTCAGAGAAAAAAGAGGGATATAGAGAATAATAGACCCTCACCCTGTTAACAGAGGAACATTAATACAAGACTTCAGACATACCATCTTGTGGAGAACAAACGGTGCTGCATAAGGAGATTCAGAATGAAGAATGCAACCCCTTGAACACCCATGGCAACCAGGTTCTTTCCAACAAAGTCCCACTGAAAAGGATTGGAAACATGCTCCTCACCTTTGGAGAAGCAGCACCAGAAAGCAAGGTCAAATACTGCTGAAACAAAACACTGCTTTTCAGAATAAAAGGCATAATCATAATAGTTTAGTCTGTACTTTCTTTGATCATGATCAGGCAATGTCTCAATTTTCCAATGTCTTATAAAGATTCTTAAAAAAGTACACTCCAGGCCCAGCTGCTGCATGGGAACAAAAATGAATATAACCTCTCTGAATATGCACTAATTTGGATATCATAACACAAAATTTGCATGGATTATGTGAAAGACATTTTCTGAATAAAAACAGAGGAGTTCTGGTATATGACTATTCTTCTGGTAAGAAGTTATCTGGTATCAGACAGCCATATCCTAACAGGATGTATTTGAAGAACAGCAGCCACTTTAAGCATTAACATGAGGGCCGCGGAAGTATTGAAATAAAATGAAATAATGTATCTTACTGTAATGATCTAAGGACTTCAGAACAAATGATAAAAAGACACCAGAGTCTAGCACTGAACAAATGAGTTCATTTCCAATACAGGCTACTGGTTGGGTGTATAGTTCAGAAACTGTGGGCAGCTGTATCAGAAACTATGATTCCTTCAGAGAGGCTGAACTTTCATACTCCTTATCCACCTGGTGATGTGAAAGGGGAGAATTTCAGAAACAGGCATTAATTTTTGAAAATAACACTTCCAACTGTCTCATCCAAGGTCGGGACATGTGACACTGATACAACTTGTTGCTTATTGGTTCTTACTTACCAAACCTAGCGTATACTTCAGTCACAGCTTGGTTCACGGCCAAGTCAATGAGTCCACGGCCCAGGCAAAAATGCGGGAAGATAATCAGCACATTTTTCAATGTTTTATTAAACTTCAGCAAAGACTGCAAGAAACAGAAACAATGCAATAAGCAGTTGAAACCAGACTTCTTTAAGAAAACAACATGAGCGAAAAGTTTTCTGTCGTGTCAGAGAAATGGGGTGTTCTATGTTCTTACAACAGGGAAAACAGAGTATTTATCAAGTTACGCCCAAAGCACCTGCAGCCTAGAATGCAGCACAGCAGAATGCTGGCATACACTGCACCAGACAAGGTCCTTGTGAAGAACTGTCAATGAGGAGAGAAACTGATCGTTGTAATGGAGTATTTCTCTATGTAGCAGAGGTAACACATAATTCTGGTGTCAGGTATTATAAACAGCAACTATGAGCAACAAGAAAGAGTGGTATTTTTCTGTTGCAACATCTTTATTTATAGCTGGAATATTTCCATAATCAAGACTGCCACAATACCAAAAAGTACCAGTGTCTGGACACAACTACACAGCAGACTTTGGTGCAATGTGGAGATACCAAAAACAGTCTAAGTGCCCGCAGCAGCATAGCTGCACAAACACTGAATCCAGAGAGAGCAATTTTCCTTCTGGAGACACAGTATCTGCAATGGAGACATATTCTCAAAGATAACAATACTGGCCTGCTGTCCCACAGATTGAATGGCACTAGACTGAACCCTGTGGTATCAAGAAGCATGGCTGAGAATGCAGGAACATCAGGGACAGAAAGTATTGTAAAGTTGGCCCTTGCAACCATGAACTGAACCAAGATCTGTTTCTCCTTCCTGGCAAACAACAATGCTTGATCAGCACATAGTGTTTGAAAATGCGCTATCAGTAA
>Ga0181612_149991_pt1 | contig 16161 bp, 13 predicted proteins | sample HoacroProtozoa21_FD_119630 | JGI IMG/M metagenome (GOLD analysis project Ga0181612, IMG submission 119630) | Hoatzin crop microbial communities from Cojedes, Venezuel. Combined Assembly of Gp0051906, Gp0051904, Gp0051908
CCCTGCTTCGGCAGGGGGGTGGACTAGATGATTCCCCGAGGTCCCTTCCAACCCCTACCATTCTGTATTCCTGTGATTTTGCATCCTTATAAAGCAAAAGCAAAACAGCCATTGACCACAATGATGAATGCACTAAACCTGAACAGTTTACGTCTCATTGCTTTACTCCATATTATTTTCTTACAGGGAATGTTTAGAATTTCAAGTAAAGACCACTTTCCAATTCAAAGTGGCTGTAATTCCTGACTTTCTTATAGTACAGATCTCTCATTGACACAAATAATGGTAGAAATATTATTTAGAAAATTGTATAACTGCCAAGTCCCAGGTAATTCAAAGGATAATGACTTGTTCATGATCAATGACCACTGATTATATACTACAAAACACAGAGCTATAAAACTGACAGATGATGAAAGCATATCGCTATAACACACTGAGCTGGGAACATGACTTTCATGAACCCAATGTATAGCACCCAAAGTTTGCTCTAAGACATTTATAGAAAGAAAAATGCATAGAGTAGAATTGGTTTTACTGATCACGCTCATGCTCATTCATATTTCAGGATCAAAGATTATTTTCCAAAAGCCATTTCCTATTGATGCTGTTGTGTTTGCTCCTCACACACAATGACCAGCAGGACACTGGGTTGTAAGGGTCAGGCTGGAACTGATTTCTTTGATTTTCCTATTATGTTTTCAAAGGTAGTAAAGAATTCCACATCTTTCTGAAAGTCACTGGCTGTAAGCAGAGAAAACTAGAGCTCCTGAGAGAGTAGATTAGACCCAATTATAACCTGACTGAAATGTTACTGCAATAAAATGCCTAATACAATTCCCTCTTCTTTGGACACAGATATTTTGACCCCATGCTTGTAGCTCTTCTGACTCCCCACTTTGGGGACTCCGCTCGTATTGAAAATGAGATTTCATGCTGACAATATTAAATTTCAGTTCCTTGTTCTTTACAACAATAGTATACTGAGACATAACACAGCATTAATTTAATTAATTTTGTATTACATTGTGTTTGGAAATACTAAATAATGTTTGATGATGTCTTGGATCTCCAGCACATGAGTTGTTCCTTTGTAGAAAAGGCTTCTGTCACCCTTGAAATACTGAAATAACGTCCACCTCACAAGAGTTTCCATCATGGAATTGTTACAAAAATAAATAAGCGATTTAGAAACTGACTGCATGAGGAATGGGGCAGCTCGTCCACCGACCTTTTCTTTTCTATATGCTTAAGGCACACCACAATACTTAATGTGTCCAGCTATGTCTGTCATATTAAAAGACAGGAAGACAGATATGGTAAGAAAAGAAATTACATTAAAACTGTTACAACTCGCACATCATCAAGTTACTTTAGAAACTGTTGATCTGACAAAGCGGAATGGCACAGCTCTAGGACTTTTCCTGGATGACTTCTGTTAATAGTGCCAGTACACTGAAGATCGTAGGGCTGCAAAGCCTTATGAATATCATTCCAGTTTTCTGTGATTTTATCTGAAAGGATCTCCTCCACCTAACAACTGAATGAATTAGCAATGCAGGAAAGAAAAAAAAAGTGTCCCTGAGGTTAAACTATGATAGCGTTACCACATGAAAAAATGCACTAAAATGACAAGTCTAATATTGGAAGACCAACACTTACTGACAATGAACTACGTTAGCACTTACAGTCTTGTGAGCTGGAACAAGAAGAGCAGGCTTCTTTCTTTGGTTTGTTTCATTAAGCTATTCATGAACCATCTAATTTAAAATAAAGTTATGTTCAACTACAACAATTCTAGTGTACTAATTCCAAAGCATGATGCAACATCAGGCCCAAGATTTACCTTTGAAAATGTTTATTCTGAAAACTGACTGCAAAAAAGTGTAAAAATCACTTTATAGATCTGCTTCTTTAAGTGACTGAAGAGGCATGTCTGCTGACTGATAATAACGCAGAGCTTTTACTGCCTGTTTCCCCGTCAGTCCTGTAAGACAAACTCCAATGGGACTGAATGAATTGCAAGTGGCACTTAACTTAAGGCCTAATTTGAAGACAATGGGCTTGCACAAGGGAAAATCATGACAAAATCTGGCTTACTGAACCTGCTTTGGGATCTGTCTGTGGCACAAGGAGTTAGAATAAAAGTATTTTTCACTTGTGAATTGAGTACATTAAAAACAGAAGGTTCTGAGAAGAAACAAACACAGGATCGCATTTTGACAGAAAATCTCCGCATAATTGCAGCTCTGATCAAGCACTGTACTATGCAAAATTTCATGTGAAAGGAAGGCGGTGGAGATGTCCCTGGGGCTGTCTTGGCTGGCTGGGGGCCTAGGTTAGTTCCAGATCCTTGTTCTGCCCATTTCTGCTTTTAAGATTCTTTTGATCAAATAATTTCCTAGATGAATGATACAAATGAAGAGTTTTCTTGAAAAAAAGTTGTCCTCTTCCATTTGCACAACCTGTAATCTGCCTCTTCTGCAGGATGAGCCACGCTGAAGGAGGTGGCATCACCACTCAGGAACAAAACAAAAGGATTCCCGGGCACTCAGGCTTCCTTGCAGCTGCGTTTCATCAAGATCTGGGTACAAACCCAGCCTCAGAGTTCAGAACAGACCTACCCGTCAGCGCAGAATCGCTCTCCAAGGGTGAAATGGCAGCTGCCAGGCTCGCATGTGGCTACTGTGCCATCCCTGGTGGTATTTCATCCCAAGGCGACAATGTTCTGTGATGTTTAACATTTCCTTTACCTGCCTTCCCTCATGCTAGCATTTACTTCATTTGGGATGCTTATTTTAAATGACAAAAAGGGGCAGTTATCTGTGTACATCTCTAACATGAGCCTAACCAGCTTAACTTGTAAATCCAACTTTGCGTGCACATCAGTTGCGCATGTAGGCAGTCAGCGTTTGCGTTTTCCCCAGCACACTAATTTTACAACTACTCCACTTTGCCCCAGAATTTCAGCCAGACCATAATTCTCCTCAAAACCAGCTGGAAGGGCCTTGAGCTGCTGCATCAACTGTTGCTATTGCTGTGCCATCAGAGTGGAAAGCAGCCTGTTTCAGCTCCTAACTTCAAAGCGTTTCAAAGCAATGCACACCAACCATTCAGGGCTGTTCAATGGGACCTTCTTTCTCTGCATCTAGTATCTCTCGTGACACTACTGTGCTCCTTTGATAGCTCTCAAAAACACTGTCCAGACTACCTAAGACAAAGCTAAACATGGAGTTAGTCAGTTGATATACTCATGCAAACCTAAAAGAGAGTTGATACTGAAAATTATGAACAGCTTCTTAATATTAGGAGGTAGATTTGCAAATTACAGCTTAGTTTATTTCTTAGAATAATTCATTAAGCAAAAAAGTATTGACTTCTTTCTGTCAAAGGAAATGGGCTTGCTGCACGGAAGCACTGACTGTGGGTTTCAGCGTACAACTTCTCTGTACCTCTAGTGAATGATTCTAAAGGAAATTTTAAGACAACTGCAAATTCAGAAGGTGTCAAAGCTGTACCCAGGAAAATATGCAAAATCTGTGTAATATATAGCATATAGTTTGAAACAACGTATATTATAAAGAATAATAGATAAAACAAGAAAGAGCAAAATATCAGCAAAACAGATCTGACAACTGAAAGCTAAGAAGTACTAGTACTGTTCCTCCTTTGCTGTACATACATGTGTTAGCTAGTAGTTCTGCTGGAGTTTTCAAAAGCCTCCAGTAACCATGAGATTGCTTTCCAATTGGTGGTTCAGAAAAAAGCGTCTGGAAGTGCTGATTGTGATTACAACATTGCTGGAAAGAATGTGAACATACCAACTTAGATAAAATCTGTATGCAGAGTATTAGTTTTTTACCAAAACTCAATCCAGCATTTTGCCACAGCCATTATGAAAGAGGTTATGATTAAAGAATTAAAGGTAAATACTTACTAATGATTTTTTTTCTTCAACCAAGTCTAAAAATCCGTGGTAGTCCAGGTACCCAGCCTGTTCTAGATCAATTTTCTCAACTAAATCCTGGAAGCTTTTATCTTTCATTTGAAATATCAAGTTATGCAACAGACAATGAGGGTAATTTCTTGCGATCTTTCCATCTCCTTTCGAAGACAAAAAAAGAAAGCGTGCATGAAATAAAGCAAACATTTACTAAAGCAGTGCTGATTCCAACATGCCATTCTACACTGCGAGATTATCCCCATGTACAGTAACAGAGAGCGCTGTAGCTGTTTCAACAACCTGTGTACACTGAATCTAATACTTTTACTGCAGTTGCAGAGTATCAGCAATATTTACTGAATGGAAGACAAAAGTCCGTCAGGTGATGTCCATTACTGGATCCCAATACAGCTCTCAGCTTATTCATAGATAGCACAGGAGCCCACATTAATCATTGCTCACTCATCTGTGGCAGGACTTGCTCCATGATTAGCTTCAGAACAACAACTGAAAACTCCACTACACATTTTATTTTGAGCATAATTTTTTCTAGGACTGCAGTTTTCCCATGTGGTCCATGGCCATGATCGTCCAAAAGGCCAGAGTAAGCACAAACACTTCGGTCATGACAGAGCTTTCTGTTAAAGATGCAATGATAAGTACGTGGTGAGCCTTGAGAAATTCTGACTGTTGACAGTGGTGTGTTAATCCAAAACATTCAAGACCTACTGTCATTGGGCTTCCTCTTTCTTTTCTCCCGCTTCCTCTAAATCAGCTATGCTGCTAGGCTGTGTCTACTGGCTTTCTTGACCTGGCTACTTAGGGTCAGCTAGCTCTCAGGGAGAATCTTTATCCAGGGCCTGAAGCCCAGTCACATTGCCATGCCAAGGGATACTCATTTGGACTGTAAGGTAATAGGCAATGGGTGTGTCCATGCAACAGAATCAGGATATTTTTATTTTGCTACACCTTAAGGCATAGTTTTTCTCTCCATTCCCATGGCAAGTAATATCCATAAGTTATTTAGAAGAGTTTTAAATATGGGTTAATACTAACTCTTTTCTATGGCTGTCTACTGCATTTTATAATTTTAAATTTGTTCCTCAACTTTTACTTATTTTTAATTGTTTCTTTATTTTCTCTAAAGAAACCTGAGGAAAGATAATGGGGGGAAAGAATGAGTGGAATAAGGGCTTTGGAACAATAACAGAAAAATTAGGAGTAAATAGTTCCTTCAGTGATTCAGTTTTCCTGGCTAAGCACTAGACAAATATCTTTCTGTTCATAAAATTCACCCTAAGAAAATTCAGTTTCCCTTTAGTCCCCCGCAGAGATCCAGGGTGGCAGTAATAATATAGAGGATGAGCAATTATTTACTTCATCAGTCGGTCTGGGAAATACTTTAAAGTTTTGCAATCAAAAGATAATGGTCTTGTGAAACTACTATCTGGTATTTGAATTTTCTTTAGAGACTGTTGTCACTGCATTAAATCATATGGCAGCAAAACCTGATAATATACCTACCTCCCTCAGTAAGTAAGTAAGGGAGTCTTCCACTGAAGCTACAAAGACAGCTTGTACTTCATGAGAAACAATTGTGCTGAATGACTAGGTCTTACCCGTGAAGATGAAATATCTGTTACGACAAAAATAAATTACATTTTGTTCAAACATTAGATAATATGGGTAAGTTAAGACATATTACATCAGGATTTATTAAGCAGATTGCATTTTCTTGTTTGGTCACTTTGCAAGTTTAATTTTATTTATTCAGACTGATTTAATTTTACTGCCCAGATCATTATCTAAGTCAGTACAGCATCAGTGATGTGACTGGGGATGTACTGGTCTATTCCAACAAAAAAATCATGATGTTATGTATAAATATAAACCATTCTTACATGCATTTCTTTCACTGTGAGACCCTCTAGATTCTGGGGATTAAATAGCTCTTTCTTCAGCCTGTCTTTCCATCATCTTGAATTCCTCTGCCTTTGTTAACAATTTCATTCAGTAATGCTCCAGTTCAGTAAATGAATTAAAATCATGTAGTAAAGTGCCTTCCTGAAACATGGCCTGAATGCTGTAGGCATTATTATTATTATCTACTGCAATCTATGAAACTGATTTCTTTTCCTATAAATCGCTGGGTGAATTCTTTGTTTTGGTGGTCATATATATATATATGTACATAGATGAAATACTGCAGAGCTAAAAGGAACAGTTTTAATGTAATTACATTGGAAAGGAATTGTGATATATCATCTATATAAAACCATCTAATAAAAAATGCCAACACTACTTGTGAAGATATGCCCAGTGCTCCTTTTGCTTGTGTCAACCAGACTGAGAGCTTTAATTTTTTCAGTCTGTTCTTTGCTCATTCAATTCAGAAATACAGAGTTCACAATTTGAGAAGTGCAATATGTAGCAAATCAAAGTAATAAAAAAAACCTAGCCTGCCCACTAAAGGGATGATCACACCATCTGGTGTATGGGGCACACATATCATGACATTCCATCAAGACTGACAGAAAGGCATTTTAGCATAGTTCTGTGCATGGTGAGGGCCACAGAGCTGGTAAGGGTAGACAGTTCTTTATCAAAAGCTCGTGTCCCAGAACTAAACATGCAAAGGCAACCCAAGGTCTAGAAAAAGTTAGATGAAGTTACTTCTGAAACTGGAGTAACTACGCAACAGTAGGCTCAACATTGTCAGCGTCACACATACAGTCTACCTGTCGGATGACAAGCTGCAAACGTAAGCCTTTACAAATACACGATAGCACTCTCTGTTTACAATATGAGCTTATAATAATTACTGCACAGTTCTGATTCTCATTAACTTTACTTATCATACTGATTTTATCCCTTCATCAAAAGAGATCTGCCTTGTCTGTAATTTCTCCTGTGTGTGGAGGGACCATGGGGATGTATATTCGTTGCTAGGGGGTGTATCTGGACATACCCACTTATGACAGCTCCCATCTTTTCCAAAATGCTGTATCTCAGATTCAGGTGTAGCCTTATCCTGCACATATTAATGCCTATCTTTAATTTAAATGTCAAGCACAACCAATTGGTCTCCTTTAGCATGTAACGTTAAAATGGTATTAATGTTCTGTAGTATTTTTATAGTATTTTATATTTTCTGTGTAACGTTAAGACCATTAACTATGTTCCTTTAAATCTTTTACAATGCTGGGAACTTGGGTTAGGAGACTTTCCAGTACTACTTGAATTCCTTACTCTGAGATGAACAATCTCTTCTTAAAAGAGACTAGAATATAAACAATGAAATAATGCAGGTGAAAAATTACAACTTGATACTGCAATTCTAAATTTCTAAACTTGCAGGAGATGCAATAATACGACTCTGAAAGAACTACAATATCACAACTTCAAAGGACACAAATGCCAATGCTTTAGGACACCACACATGATCAAGAACAAGAACTATCAAAAAAATGTATTCCACATAATGGAATGTTTAAAGATAAGAATATATAGTAATAATAATTTTTAATTTAAAAAACCCTCAACTAATTTATACTGAATATTGCCCACTCACATTATTTTTAATGCTTTTTTGTTTCTATGCTTCAGAATATATGGAGAAACTCTTCTGAAAACATTCCAGGAGGCTAAAGTTTTATTATTAAATCCTTGGCATTGAAACACTTGTATAACTATTTTTTTCTAGGATCTGAGTTTTAAAGTAAATCACAAAATATTGCAGGATTCACAAAGGAACATCAAAGAGTGTTTCACTCATTCTTTTATAAAACATCAATGTAATTTAACATTTTAAAGTCAAATTTGTAGTATAATTACAACACATAGGGAACATCGCATTTCTAGCTTGCACATTAGAAAGCACAGCTACTAGGTTGAGACTTTGTTTTCAGAATATGAATTGACAGGTAGGGACCAGTAGCATTTTAGACTCCAACACATCAAGAACAGTAGAGAAAAAAAATCAGCTGGAAGAGAAAGGGAGCAGGCAGTTGCTTGTGTGCTGGGCAGCGATGTGATGAAGAATCAGAAGCATGCTGTATGAACCTGTTAAAAACTCTTAGATAAGAACATGAATGTATCTATGACCTAGAACAGAAGACATTCAAGTTTAAATCTACCTCTATCACCTGAAAAAAAAAGAGCAAGAAACTTACTGTTATTGACTCTAGGGCATGAGGAAATGTCTTTACTTGGTTTACATGGGTTTTTTGTAATAGCAGAAAACTCACTCCCAGAGTTACATAAATATTCAGGAATGTTACAAATTCACGCATGTTTAGACATTAATAATGAGCTCACTGGTGAGTGTTTGCTAAATGTTATTATGCAGACCTTAGTGTGAACAGGAAATATGACATCCAAGAAGACTTTTCTTGCGTTGATCACATAAGACAATGTTTTTCATAGCACTCCTTCTTCATTAAGCACCAAAGCCAGCAGCTATTGCATTTCATTTAACCAGTAAGGGAATCAGCTTTTCTGGGAGGTACCACACTGGACGAGAGACTGTGGTAGGCAACGAGAGAAGGTGGTCCCCTGGGGCCCAGAGACAGCCCTAAGCAGGAGGAAGAGTGGGGAGAGGGAACACGGAGCCAGGTTTGGAGATGAAGCCTGCATAATCAGGACATATTGCCCAACACCGACGGTACCAGTCAACACGGCTATGTCAGCAGCTGCAAATTAACACATCTGGATCCCTCTCTTGGAAGCAGCGACCAACAGGGCTGTCCAGGACTCTGGCAGAGATAAAATGGGCCTTGGGACCCTGCCTGCTGTCCTGGGGCAGTCTGCTGCCCGAGGCAACGCTATACCTTACTTGTGCCCAGTGGCATGCCATTTTTTTTACTAAGAATTGAGAGCACTACGGATGCAAATGGCAGACATCAAACAAGTGTGATAGATAACAGAACCAGAGAACAGAAACCTTAAAATGGAATTCTAGACAATAACCCATTCTCAGGCAGGTCTGTTTCTAAATCAGGTCTTGCAGGGGCTGATTTTTAGCCCTGTGCTATACATCCTTTTTATGTACACACATACCTATATGTGTGTGTCTGTGTGTGTGCATAAACAGAATAAATACAGCTCTCTCTCTCTTTATATATATTTATACAAATATATAGATACACACGTGCATGAATAAACTGAAAAATACCCAAAAGCTTTGAAACATCAGATGACCATAGATAACTGAAAGACAAATGGAATGATAAAATGACAAAGAGAACAAACCACTGACACAGCATGATGGGGAAGAATAAACATAAGGAACGAATAAACTTTCTAATAAAATCCTACACTGAGAAATGGAGAAAATATGCCAGAATAGAAGTGGAACCAGTTATAAGAAGCAGTTACTCTTAAAGATTTGCAGGTCATAATACCTAATCAAAGTATCAATAAATTTCCAGTATCATGTAAGGCATAAGGGACTCAGGCAATCCTTGGATATAGAAACAGGGGAACACTTAGCAGCATCTGGAAAGTTATTTATTTTTCTGGTACCGGTGCAGCTTCTATGAAAGCACCTATTCTCATTTCTGCCATAACATTTCATGAAATATACAGAAAAACTAGCAGGGGTTCAAAGGCAGCCGCAGGGATGATTAAAGAACTGGCCAACATGTCTTCCAGTGAAATTGTAGGAGGTCAGTAATTTTTGTTTATCAGAGAGGTTGTTACAAATTATTTAGTCACAGGTTGTATATATCTATGTTAAAGAAACTTGAAAAGCAGGCTCTGGGTGCTGCTGTAACAGAAAACAGAGACTGGCAAACACCAGATTAGTTTGAAACAGATATGAGACACAAAAGTTTAGCTGTGAGAGTAATTAACTGGGTAACACCTAAAAATAATTGCTCTTACTTCCTGAAGCATAAGGAATGCCTGCATTAAGAAGGGAGAAGCATCTTGGATGTGTCTGCGCAGCTTCCGAAGAACAGTGTCACTGGAGAAAGCTTCGTCTCCTCTAGCTGGGTTTACTCTGCAAGAGGAAAAAAGGCAGTCTTTGCAATGCTTTCATGTCTCGCCCTCTTTTGCTCACTATGTTCTTCTCAGAGCAGGAAGAATAAATCACCTCATTAAGACTCGGGGTTTGACAGGATTCAAAATGAGAGTTGCACTTAGAGAAAGCATTGCCAAAAGATTTTTTTAACTGAATTTAATCAAGGGTGACCATTGAGTTGATACACTTCTCATTTTCAACAAATATGTATACCACAGGTTACTGACATAAAAAAGGAACTCCATGCTTCTGTTTTTTTCTCATAGGAATTGTCTGCCTGTTTTCAACAGTGCTCCGAGTATCCCGTAACTTTTCTAAAAATTGTTGCCAAGCAATTTTACCTGTGGCTTTCAGTCCAAATCTGATTTTTAATACAGAAAACAGTTTTAAAAGATTTTACAATAAAAACATGCTACATTCCAAGAAGAATTTTGAATTAGAACATCACAGCAGTGTGTGCAACATTCACAATTAGAGTAAGCTCGCGTAGCTTTTCTTTGTTACTAAACACGTAAACCGAGCCAACTTCTTTTCTCAATTCCAAATGCCTAGCTGTGGAAGAACTGGACCCCAAGCGAGAATTCATCTAACCAAACGTACACGCCTGCACCTGAGCGAGCCACTCTAAGTTCCCTTTATAGTCACTGGGGACCAACAGGCGCTTGCAGGACAGGATTCATCTCCTCCTAAAGCAGACATCTAAAACTGGTTAGATGAATCCTGCCCACTGTTTCTCTCCAGCGACTATAAAATGAAGTCTAGGAGGAGCAGTTCAGGCATAGACATTCACATTACAGACGTCTGGAATGAGACAGTATTTAATGCATCCCTTCTCATTACTTACACATAACAGCAGAGGAACTGACTAAGGGGAATAGTATGTTGGGGTTCTTTAAATGTTATGATGTTCATTGTATCCGAATTTGAAAACTTAGAAAATACTGGAATTGTTATACTATGTTAAAAATCCCGAGAAGTTAACTAGTATCATATTCCACGAATAATTACTTTAAAATCAAAAAGGATCTGATCCTATGACCCCCTAAACCATTGGCCTGTCTCCTGCTCAGTGTCAATGGTACTGCAGAAAGCTGCAATGAGCAGGGCTCAACGCACTCCTGCTTCAGATGGTGCTTTGTAGGCAGTTACACCCCTCACATATTATCAGAAACGTGTTGACTCGCTACTCTAGTCATCTCAGAAAAGCTTTTAAAACTCCTAATGCTCCTTAAAATGGTGGCAGATGGCGTTTAGAGCATTTGCTAATCCAGGATGCATAGGACAAAACTAAAAAATTACCAAATGCAGTCAGAGGTATGCAAGACTTCCTGGATCTTTTACAAAAAAACTCCAGTTTTTGGACTACCCAGCAGTTTCTCAGGCTCAGCCAACAAAGTTAAAAACCAAAAGTTCCAAGAATCTCAGCATTCAGGCCTTGGTCGACCACAACCTGACAGCACCCAGCACGTAAAGGGGTAGGGAGGGAACCTGATTTCTGACAGTGGTCCTGCTTGTGAGTAGCACGCATGCACGTGCCACTGCTCAGGGGCTGGAGGGCCGAGCATCTCGCATTGCACGACCAGCACAACTGCACCAGAGCCCAGCAGAAGGTCTGGGAAGGGCCAAGCACCAAAGGCTCAAGGTAAACGAAGACAGAGGCAGTGCTGGCATTCAGATTTCACCAGGGGAGCCATTTCATTCCCTGCAGGGAAGGGCTTTGCCAACAATACTATTGAGGGATGGGTTATTAAAAAAAGCTGTGGGAAGGATATATATTTCATATCTGATTATTGTCTTGGATAAATGCATATGAAACAAACAGTATGAAATAACAGATGATCTTTAAAATTAAGGCCAAGATAACAACTGTTATTTTGAGCCCCCAACTGAGATCCCTTCACACTGAAATGTCTATGGTCTACTGAATCACTCCAATCACACTGCAGAGAGCAATTCTGCACCGAAAATGAGCAACCAGCCAAACCTGCGTCAATCAGAGCAACAGTCCTCTCCGCTTCCACTTCCTTGCTCAGAAGCCCTACACTCGCCTCTCAGACTTCAGCAGTGACAATCGGCAAAACCCTGGGAACCGCAGGGAACGCAGGAAGACAGACTGATGCAGACGTGTAACGGTCTGGAGATACCAGCTGTGAGTTGTGGTGCCATTGCTCAGTCCACAAGGTTCAGTGGTTTTCCCCCATTCTGCAGACGGGTAATGGATCGTGAAGCTCTTGCAGTTCTGCCTGTGGCTGGCCAACACAGAGCTTTTCTCTTGCAGGTTTTATCATGGAAAGGGGTGAATCAGGCCCTCGCGGGGACAGGGAGGACGAACTCCTCAGCATTAAGTTTCATGGATCAGATTGAAGAAAGCCATATTTATACATAGCTAAGTCAGCGGGAATAAAAACAGAGGAAGGACTTTGCAGTATTTTATTAAGTTCAAAGCAATCCCTCTTCATATTTGTAATAGTTGCCTTCAGATTTCAAGCTGTCTTAGAAGGGCAATAAGTAGAATATTTAGATGACATAGGTAGAATAACGGAGGCATAGAAAGATCGTTCCACTCCAGGGTCAGAAAAAATACGCATCTTTTCTGAGTGGTAATCCAGCATTCTATCCACTATAGTAGGCCAGCTAATTTACTAAAGTAATAAAAACAAATTCTTCGTGACTTTTTGGAAGTATGCTTACAGTTATGTCCAAGCACAGAAGAGTATACTTCCAAAAGAATTGGCTGATTAGAGCTGTAACAACACGGATACCTGGTAAAACCACATGACATATCATGTCGTAGTACAAAATACTGCCCACTGGGAAGTTTTTAACCATCAGTGCCTTAGCATCTAATACTTTTATACAAATCAAGATTAAAGAAATTAAGCATGAAGCAACACAAAAAGTTTCAAACTACCTCTGCTGCTGAAAACTCTGCCTGTGTTTTTAACCGACACCATGTTCACCAAAGTCCTGACCAGCTGAGCACAATGATTTACCTCCTATCACAAATAAAAGTCACCACTTAGAATCCTGGCAGCCACCAGAAAAGAGTTTGAGAAGCCGGGCCCTCTGTCGGCAAAGCCTTCATATGCATGATTTGCTCCCAGCTGCCAACAAGAGCAGCCTTCCCTCACACCCCTCAGCCTGCGAAGTGACACGATCTGCAGCAAAGTTCCAAAATGGAACCAAGAAATTTCTCACGCCGGAATGCTGAAATACTGTGAAATTAATTCCTTCACTTTGTGCAACTCTTCTATAACCTCAAGTTCATGATGTTTTACTTCTGTGAAAGAATTTTCAAGAGTAGAAGTGATGGAATTCAGGGAATTTGGGACTCAGGTGAGTGATGTCCTTTGAATGAAGTGTACCTCAACGGTCCGCCTCTGCTGTATTTGATCTTGCTGCAGCGGGGACGTATACTGAGAGATGAGTGCGTGGGTAATCTGGTCCTAAACCAGTCAAGGATGAAATCCTAGCTGAAGTCTAAGGAAAAAGTGCATCAACTTCAAAGGGCCCTGAATTTTATACCAGGAGCCATGAGATGTAAATACCTCAAACAACCATAAAATGCTGTCATGTATTATTTCTCATAAACAGCTCCCTGGCACATCTCATGTCATATTATTTAAAAAGAATCTCTAAAACCCTGAAATCATATCCCTTGCCCGTCAATTACTATTACATTTATTATCAGTTACAATGAAGTTACTTCATTATCAGAATTAGAAGACTATGAGGAACTTTTGCTGTTGTTCCATTCACCCGGTGGATCTTTTGAATTACATTATCTGAGAAATATCACCTCAGAGATATGGCATACATAGGCTTGAACATTTCTGTTTACAGCATCATTAAAATGTCGCTATATTTTTCACATGCTAGAGAAAGCTCCAGTGGAAGAATACATGCAAAAATCTTTCCATTATGCAACTGCTCTTAAGAGCAAGATTTACTTTAATATTTAAACTAGCAAGTGAACATGTTTTGAAAAAAAAAAAAAAACTATAATAGCATTTTTTTGACAAAGTAATAGTTGATCATTGTTATATCACACTGTGGATGACTAGAAGCAAATCAGATTTATCTGCTGAATGCACAAAGCAATATGGTTACTGCAGACGACACTCTCATACAGCACCTGCTGCTGTAAAACGTGTATCTGCACCGAGCTCCTGCAGAGAACTGGTGCATACAAAGAAAAAAAATCATTCAGCCGATTATTCACATGGATGATTCTATTCTTCCACCAATTTAAGCAGATAAACTACAAACTGTGAATCATTAAGCAGTAGTGCATGATCTGGTTACTGACCTCCTCACATTGTACGATTTGGATGCCTTGTCCTGTTGTTGTAAGCTGAAGCAATATTTTGGAGTAAAAATTGTGTGTATGAGTTAAGCTGTTCTTCCTTTCTCTTTGACTGGCCATATGCCCTTGGCACTGCTGCCAACAAGTATAAAGTGTATACTGGCAGTTTTCTTCTCACAGTTTTTGGTTTCTGAGTACAAAAGATTAATCATGAGAGATCCTGGTCTAGGTTTAACCAAAAGCCACAAAAACATCCATTCCTATGATATTTTGACTTTAAAAAGCAAATACGTATTTAGGAAGCTAGTCAGCATAAGCTGAAGTGATCATGTCCAGAAATCGCATTTTGGAAAATGCCCTGTGGCCTAAACTCTGTCTGCTGACGTCCTTGCGGCCGGGCTGGAAAATGTTGTCTATCCATTGCTCTTCCATACACGATACTGCCCACAAGATGGTTGGAGTTCTGGTCATAACACAACAAAGATGCCTGGTTAAAGAAAAATAGTCCATTGACTTGAATCCAGTAGCTGGCATGATCTCTCAACTTTCACAGCAGTTCTAATGAAAATATTTACAATGTCAAAACCGAAGTTCAAAAGATTTTTTCCTTATTTTAGTTTAAATTCAAATTTCCAGGTATGAAATCGCTTTACTGTGCGGCACAGAAGTGTCCCTTCGGTTATGTTTTTCAGCGACTGACAATGAGCAGTGCAGAGTGAAAGCTTTCAGCATCAGCTCATTCATTCTCTTTAGTTTCACTTCTTCCTTTCTTTACCTCACCACACCAGCATATTTAAAAAGGAGAGGCTTGTAGATTCACACTGTCACCATGCAGATATGGTGCTAACAGTCGTGAAGCTGCTCTTCCAGGAAATTCACACCATCCCACATCACTAGTCATTTGAATGCAAGAGAGTAATGCTCCCTTTAGGAAATTAAATACAAATTTGTGAACAAACAGAAGTAAGAAAGCACTAACTTAAAGTTTCTACTCCATTAAACCTATATACCTTACTGCAAAAAACTTAGTTTTATGCTCAGCTATATCAGCTTTTACTTAGTGTGCCGTACATACTGCAACACAGGCACAAGTAAGATGAATTAATTATGGCAGTCAAAAAAAGAAATAATAAAGTTCTAAGGCAGCAGCACTAAAAAATGTCCCCTAAGAAAATATGATTCTTACCTATTCATTAGCTCTTGAAAAGTTTCATTTGGCAAGGAAATATAAAGCCATTTATGACTGACTTCAAGTAATCGAAAGACACAAATCCACTCCAGCTGACATCAATTGCTCTGAAGGCTTTTTCGGTGTCCTGATAGGCTGAACACAGCTGTAATGAATACAGTTTATAGTGTTTTGTTCAGAAAATCAGCTTCATGAAGCTTTTAAAACAGTGATGCATTTTTTACAAGACCTTTTCAAATGTTCTTCTCTGTGAACTGATCAAATAGGTTATCCTGGCATGCTCTGACCGTCAGATGTTTAATTGATAAGCTCACTACAAAACAGTATTCCCAATCACACACTCTCAAATGACAAGTCAGACACGTTTCTCAAATAACAACTCTGCCTCAAAATTCACAGCTAAAAATACTTGGAGGATCATCCTGCTTGATAACACCTGTCTTAACGTAACCTTAAGACCATTCTTGCATAACCTAGTATCAAGGTTCCCTTTATTTAAATGTTTTTTTAGCGCGAGGAATACCGGAAAATGTTAGCAGACATGGAATAGTTAACATAGCTGTTGTGTAAACATATCACACATTTCTCTGGTTATTTTTTTAATGCATGGGCTGTTGCAAAGGAGCTACCTGGATGCGTTTTTGCTTATGGGACTTGTAAAATGCCTGGAAGTTGACTTACTGCAGATTTTGATAAGGCTC
>Ga0181612_169473_pt1 | contig 16161 bp, 9 predicted proteins | sample HoacroProtozoa21_FD_119630 | JGI IMG/M metagenome (GOLD analysis project Ga0181612, IMG submission 119630) | Hoatzin crop microbial communities from Cojedes, Venezuel. Combined Assembly of Gp0051906, Gp0051904, Gp0051908
CATAGCCGTTCTGCTGTATAATGGCTTCCAGCGCCTCCTGTTTATTGCCCATGCTACGTGCTTTGGTGTAGACACACTTGAGCTGGGCTGTCAATCTCACCCCAGACCCTGGCATGCCAAGCCTGGGCTCATCCCTAGTGAGCTGGGCAATATCCCCTTCCCCCTTCAAACCTAGTTTAAAGCCCTCTGCACTTTGAAGCTCTTTCAAGAAATAGAGCAAATGGATATTATCCCTGAAACTAAACAGAGCAAAGTGAAACCACCCCTTATTTTTCTGTCCAGCAATCAACCCATTAGACATTTCCATTTGGGTAGAATATGAATTATAATAATTTGGAAAAAATGACATAGTAAGTAAAGTGATAATTTATGATCATAACATACTGTTACAACACACCTTAATGTACATTCCTTTTACAGCAAGTGACTTAATACCTTAGGGTTTTGGAAAATCTGTTCATGTGAGCAGTCCTGCTGAGGTAAATTGTGCACTATGTCTTCATTAAAAATGCTGACATGTTTTTACAGAGGAACTTGGGAGTACCAGTGAGAACTTCCACAAGGGAAGGTGAATCCATTTCCCTCAGACTTGCTGCAGAATGAGTTTCAAGAAAAAAGTGTGAAAGGATAACAAGTCAAACTCGAGCTCAAAACCCGGTTTCAACTCAAATGTTGATCCTCAATCCTTACAAGCCCAGCCCTTAATCTCAAAACTCATTTAATCTGAATAAACCATAAAATACACCATAGTTCACAAGATTCATATTCTATGTCAAAGACACATACTTTCAGTATACTGATCCTTGTTAATTTCTTCATTTTCTTTTTGCTGAAGTCATTTGGACTTCAAAATTCTAGTTTCTATAAAAAGTCAACAGTTGTTCTTGATCTGAATATGTAGCTGTCAGGGAGAAGGATTTAAAGCACCAAAGTCAATTGTGCATGATACTTCAAAATTGCATATGTAACAGCAAACCACTTCACATAAATCATTTTCATCACTGGCATCAGGTCTTGAAGATAAAGATTGCAACAGTATTAGCAAAAGATTGGAAAATTTTCCATTACAAAGTAGATGTTCTACATTTATTAACTTTCATTTTAGCATTGATTTCAGTATAGTCTTATAGTGGCATAGTTTACTGATCAAATTTATTACCATTATTTGTTGTTATTACAATGCATTAATTTAATATTGATTGCTAAAAGTGATCAATGCATTAAAAACCCAAAAAGTAACACAGCATACAAATGTCAACGATTAATCATGGCTATGGTTATTTTGTCTTATTTTCACTTTATGTTTATTTTAGCTTCCACTTCACTATTTTCACACAGAGTGCTTTCAGTAGGCTTGATTATGAATGGGAAACTACTGCCTGGGACAGAGAGGAGGACTGCCCTAAGAAGTCTGCTGTCAAAATGGTCCGAGCAGCAATGTGCTGAAAGAAGTGTTTGATATTACTTATGATTCTACCTGACTCAGTGTAGTAATCTATAAAGATACTCGAGCCATCCTGAAATAATTTGGCAATGTCAAGAACCATGCTGATGTGGTGCTCTGCCTTGGCCTGATTAGTCATGTTGAGAAGATGGTGGGAAGGGAACAGTGTATACACCTGCCTGCATAGCACTAATTCTTCCGCATGATGGGATTCTTTGTTTCTTCAGTGATATTTCTGTGTGTAGTGTGAAGATGAACGTAGGTTTGGAAACTGACTTCTGAGACATTAGATTTAGTCCACAGCTATTTTGGGTAATCACACCAAGTCATACACAGTTTGACAAATGTGAAATTACATTTTTAAAATACCTAACCCTTCTTCTGCTGCTGCTCGTAGAGGGGTAGTATCTCACTGCTTTGGTGATTTGAAACATTTTTCTCATTTTAAACCCTGACTTATTCCTGGTAAGTTTAAATTCTCATACAGTTTTCTGTTTGATTGGTTGGTTTTTGAGTTTGTTTGCATTTTTTTGGATAGTATTATTATTTTCCTTCAATTGTGTTTACCTCAGGAAATGCATTTACCAAATGAACCAAGTACTTGCAGTCTCCTGAGTAGTTTTTCTCACCTGTTTTTGCACTCTGAATTTTTTTTTCTCAAAAACAAATGATGAGAATAAAATGCAATATTCTGCTTAAGGTCAGTTCAGGACTTTACAGAATGGTCCTAGTACTTTCCTTATAAAAACACCTTTTTCAATGTTCTGGACTTATGCAGCATTCATTTGGAACCATATCAAAGAAAATAAACAAAAATATCCCTGTTCATAGGTTTCAGAGCATCCTGTTAGATTTTATAATATTATGAGAATATTATTTCTTGGTCCTTCATTTATTTTCTGCAGAGCTCACGAAATTTACTTGATTCAATGGCTTTTCAGTTAAAACAATTTATTAATAATATCATCACATTCTGGAATGTACTGTAGTGATCAGTAACTGATGATGACTTAAGTCTACATATAGAACTCTAGGGCTAGATCTCTTGGTGTGGTGTAGAGATTCTATTCAGTTTGATGACAGTTTTAGTGTCAATACAACTCCTCTGTTGAGTTTCCAGGTGCTAAAGCAAGGCAGCCAAGGCTCTCCTCTCTGTCCCTGCTCTACCTGCAGCCATATCAGGACAAACATGCCTAATGTGTACAACTCTGTCATTGCTTTAGCCGTTAGCTGCTGTTCCGATCAGCTGAAAACATCAGCCCAAGCATGAGTAGATACACAGATGCTGCTACCATTTGATAAGGTTGACAGTGGCCTGAAAAGGAGGTCAGCATGCAAAAAAGATGGAGTCTGTTTCTTTCAACGTATATTCCAAATTGCAGCAAGGGCAGTTCAGCTATGCAACCGCCTTCAACCTTTTGTGTTCCTATTACTTAAAGATTCATTAACTGACCTTAATGTATTTGATATATTTCAAATGACTGGGAATTCTAAGTCGACAAGGAGCAAAATTTCAGGCCTTTCAATGACTGCCCTGAACGGTGTGATCCTGTACACTCATGTTAGGGTCCTAAGAGCACTAATGGGCATTAATGACTCTGACACAGTCTCATCTGGGGCCTCCAGCCACAATCAGGAGCAGGAGGGATGTAAGTTTGCTGTCACTTTTCCCATTATTTCCACCTTTTACTTAATAAACTTGTTAATCAGCGTTAAATGTCGGTTGATTTCTTCCTGAGATTCCAAAAGAACCAGCACCTCCTTGATGCAGAACTACCCTGCACATGGGGCCAGGAGACCCATATCAGCTCAAGACCGAGCCATGTTGTAGGTGTGCCAGTCTCCAGCCCTGCCTCTCGCTGCTCCAGGATGGACCTGTGTTGTAGCCTTTCCTTCAGTCCCCTCTGTGACCTATCTCTCACTGCCCTTTGGTGGAGCTCCCTCCTGGACCAGATTCATCTCTTGCCACGTCTGGCGCCATCGATGGACCGTGTTAATAGCATGTGGCTGTGCCCACCCTGCTTGGGTGCTGTGGGGTGGCACCCCGTCACAGAGGGCATGGCTTGCCCCGGGTGTGCCCTCGACCCTGGCTCACCTTCCCTCCAGGCTCAGCCAGCCTGCGTGGCTCCCTGACACCATGCTGTGTGCGTTGCTGAAGCCTGCAAGTTTCTAGCAACATGAAAAGTCTTTGCGAAAGCCCATTCAATAGTGGGTGTGGAAAGCTTCTGTTCTCACCTGGCAGTGCTTTACACCTACTTTGATCCTAAAAAAGGCCAGGTAACACTGCATTCAGCTGATTGTACCCATATCCATGTTTTGATGATTTAAAAATAAATGCTAGTCATGCCAACTTTCATAGAATGTATTGCTCATTGGCTTATTCCTCTCATGTCTGCTTCAATGGTTTAGATTCATGTCTAGTTTTCAAACTAGAAGTATTAAACTTGATATGCCGGACTGAATTGAATTCTTTTTTTCAGTACTAATATATATTCATTAATGCAGAAATGTATAGTATTAAAATATGTGAGTTTCTGTGCATTATTCTTCGGATTTGAATACTGATATGCTGTTCATACAGGCACCATACACAGTCACAATCTATCGATGATAGAGAATACTTTATAAAACTTTATTAAATGTCATGTCAAAGTACAAATAAATTTGAAGATGTTTATACAAAACATGTTTAAAATTCATAAACATCCTAAAGCAAAAACTTACTTGTCTCCTATAAAAGAAGAGTTTTGAGAAAACCTTCTGATAAAATATTGAAAACCTTTCCCCAATTCTAGGGGGTGAAAGCATCTGACTCCCAGACACTTGGGAGGCTGGAGTGATTACCCTGCTCCGGACTGTAGTCAAAGTGTAGGTGGAGAAGAGGTGTGACAGACAGCTTGTACTACCTACCTGTAGATATTGTTTTGTTTCTTTTCTGCTTTATTAACAGTTACATGGCATGAATCAGATACGTGTATTTGTGATTGGAGTGCACATGTGTAAATATGCATCCATGTGACACAGCATTGAGTTCTATCTGAAATCTGTCATTTTAAATAATGTAAAGTCATGTCAGCCCAGGAGATGAAAGACAAATAAGAAATATGGCTGTAGGCCTACTGGGGAAGGATCTTGGAACAGATGAGACCCTGATGCATCAAGTTCAAGTTCAATTCCATTCATAATTGGTGATAGGGAGCTGTGGTCTATATGTAGAAATGATGTTGAAGAGTGATTCATGCTTTCAATCCGGAGATGTGAATGTGCAGAGCTCAAATAGTCTCTGGCTGATGAGTAATCCTATAATTGATTTTTATGACCGGTTCCTTGGAATGAAAGAAGTTGGATGAAAAAGTGCAATACAAATGTAAATAGCCTTGCATTACAAATGTAGCGTGTCAGTTTGCCAATTAGTATGTCTAACAATGTGAGACATATTACCAAGGGAACAGGAATGCAGTAATGGTAAAAAGTAAATTAAGCTACTGTGCATTTTGTGGACGTCAGTAGGGTTAGAATACAGTCCTGAGGAATACAGATTGAAACTCATGCCCTCAACAGTTCTGTTCTTGTCTCTTCATACCCCTTTTAGGGAAAAAGAACAAAATACAAAAGCCATCCAAGGAGTTGTGTTTTTATTTCTCAGAAGAACCTAAATGTCTCCAAATCCTTTGGAGATAGTAATGCTTTCTAATTTGGAGAACATGTATAGCTATTTTCAAAATCTGTTATATAGTATTGCTGTATTTTTTCTTTCCGAAGTCTAAAATGAGAGTAAAAAACTTTTTCTTTCTTATCTGCTGCTTAGCATAACTGAATGACTAAATAGAAGTATGAGATCCATTCAGCTAGTTGAATACAACCACAATGATGGATATAAAGAATTAGTCACGTATGTGAGACATTCGTAATGTATAGGGCTTTGAAGTAAACCTGACCTGCTGGAAGTGTTACTCATTTTTCATGAATGTCAAGACTCTTCTGCTAGAGAAAGGTCCAAAATATTTTGGCTGTGTAGAAACCTCTTGGCAAAAATATCTCATTCAACAAAAGCTTTTAAGAAAGGCTGAACAGTTGAAGCTTTGATGACCTCCTTGGTAGCAGATAAGGCAAAAAAAACCACTTTTAGGAAAAAGATCCCTGCTGCTACCACTTAGTTTGAACAGCATTCAGCAGCAATAGTAACAGGCAAATTTTGACATGGTTCAGGAGCTCTGTTTGCACAAATAATAATAATAAAAGCTGTGCACTGCATTTGTAAAGAAGTGATAATATAAATTATGTGTAAAACAAATACAAACTGATTCATACTGTATTCTTGAAAGTATCTAATTTTTTCACTTCCTTAGTCATTAGTAAATTGCTTACTTGTTTTACAGTCTATTTCAATATCTCACAAAGATTAGCAGTGACTAGAGTAAACTCTGATGTTACTAAACTATGTGAATATCACAAAAAATGCTTAAAATTAAGATGCAAGCATTTCCTGTGTTCCAAGTATCTGAGCAATGTCCATCCAGAATCCAGGCTTCAACTATGATGATTACTTTTCTTTCAATATTAAAACATCAGGTGAAGTATTTTTGTTATAATGCTGTAGTGGGTGTAGAGAGAAGAGGAAGACTTTAGAAATGCATTCAGACTTCTCCTGGCAGTTATGCTCTTACCCTTGTGTTTTATTTAAATGAGTGCATTTAAAATTGCTGAAAGATGAGATCAAGCAGTGTGCTTTGGAAAAAAAAAAAAAGCACACCTTCAATTCAGTATAACCAGCGTGACCCTTGTTTCACAGTGTTTTTTCTTGAAGGTAGTACATTTTGACTTACTACTTCAAAAAAAGGTTTTCTAATTATCATGCTCCCTGTGGGAGCCTGCTTTGCATAAGTGAAGGCTGTTAAGTGAAACAAATGTTAAGAGGAAAAAAAAAGGAAAAAGTGTTGGGTTACTCGACCTAATATCAAAGGTACTTGGACTATTGGGAATAGCTAGCCATAATATCCTTTATGGGAGGGATGTAAATGACATCTTGAAATTAAATACAGTGCAGACATCTTGCAAAGTCGTCAGGCAGGGAATAAAATTCCCCTGGAAATCACGAGATGTTTGGATTCTGGCATTACAGCAAACCAGTTTTTTCCGGCCACAAGAAAGGTAAAAAAATCAGTTCTTTGAAATATTTTCTCCAAAACTAAGTTATTTGCAAGGAGCTTATCTCAACAGAAGTGAGTGCAGTAAGGAAGATAGCTCAATGTCCCCCTATTTTATTTTTTCAACACAGTGTTCAAAAAGTATTTAAGATACACTGTTGTATGTAAATGTGACATTCATTCAGTCTGAACCTTTTTTAAAAACTTTATTAAAAGAAGACAAATGGGAGGAATTTCAAAATGCTGTGACTATACTAGTATAAAATAGTGGGATGCTGGGAGCAACCTCCCCAGGGATGTGGTATGTTTCCAATGATGGATAGTTTTCAAGATGTGATTGGACAGGTGCTAGACAATCTTATCTAGGCTCCCTGTCCCATGAAAGGTTGGACCAGATGATCTATCAAGGTCCCTTCCCACTCAGGCTGGTCTAGGATTTCTATGAAATAAGTAGTCTTTGCAAGATATGTTGATACTTCTTGTGAGTGACTTCTGAAGGGTTAGTTTACTGCTATGCAGCTGAGGCGTTGGTCTTAATAGTTTTGAGATATGGGGTTTTTTAATGGCAATTTGTCAAAGTCCACCCTAATTTATGACCTGTAGCAACAGAAATACCTTACACGAGATCACTCGCTTCCCAGACAGTGAAATGAACTACTGCCTGTTGTGTGCCAGTTTATTTGCTTATGGAAAAGCTTGTACTATTTCCCTTAGCTGACTAACTCTAAAACAGGGCTGTTCTGCCAAGGCAGTGTTGACTAGACCTCCTTGCCAGTTCATAAAAATAACTGAGATCCAAAAAACTGCCTGGGACGAGGTGAACATAGGTAAAATCTGAGAGTGGCCTTCCAAAGCAGCCTGTGAAATAAAAGCTACTTTGGCAGTGAGGGACTTAATGGGACTCATAGTTCAGCCTTCAGTGCCAGGTGATTTTTCAGGTATTTTTTGCATCTCTTGCTTTACGAAAATCAATTTATGCTGTGTTGTTCTGGCACCAAGCTACCAAGGACACTAAATAGACATGAAGCAAGTGCCTCTGCATTTTCCAAAGTGAACTGACCAGGAAAATAACTTGCTTTTTCTGTAGTTTTTCCTCACTGAAGGTGTTATGGTTGAGCTTCTGTTTTCTACTGGAGAAGAAATAAATATTCTTTTCAGTTTTCTGTTCTGGTGAACATATATATATATATTTGTTAAACATGAAGACAGCCTGTTGAAGAAATTTATAAGTATTTGCACATGCCTCTAATTAAAATTTCAGAAGACATGAATCAACTTTGCATAACATTAGACTAGTCACCTGCTTAGCATCCAGTAGATAATATCAAAAGCTTACCAGAAAGGTTAAATAGCAATGAAAAGTTGTTTTATTTATTATTATAATGCTGTGCTTTATTTAATCTATGAAAACGGCTCTCTGATGTACCGAGTTCTTCTTTTCTTTGATCTCACCCTCTCTCTAATGAGTCTTGTCACTGTATCCAAAAACATAGTAGATTCACAAAACTTCCTTGCCCAAAGAAAGAGGAAACAATATTGTAATTTTTAATAGCTTATGAGATCTGTGAAGAGAATTCCCAGTACAATTACCCTGGGTTTTCAGCTGAGGGGTAGAGTGAGGGAAAAGGCAAGAAAATGCCTAAATGCCTTCACTATTTTATTTTTTTTTTTTTCCAGGATGGTGCAAATGTATGTTAATGCAATATTTCACCAAGGCCTTAGAAAGACTTCTTCAAAGCTTTTAAAAATTCATGCATACTGATTCCTTGTGCACTCAGGAGCTTTTACACGTTGGAGATTGCAAGCATTTACCTGTTGTTATTGCTAATTCTAACAGAGTTCTGTCATATGGTGTCACACTTGAGATCACTGATGCCAGGATGCCTAACTGCTGGTTTCCAAGGAGTATGTAACAGGGAAAGCAGTTAAGGGATTCCACAAATTCATAGCACCTTTAAAATGAAAGGGTATTTTCTGAAGTGATTTCTCCAATGTGTTCAGTGGGCTGCCTGGCTGAGGGTGCTGGCTAAACAGCATCTATGCTGTCTGAGTACAAGCAGAAACTTTGGAGCAGTTCATGTGGACAAAGTAACAGCTTCCCACCAGCAGATGAATGGTTTCAGGCTTGCAAAATGTCCAAAACTGGCAGATCTTCACCTGCTGCAGGTGTTCCTGCGGTTTCCTGTTGCAAGACTGTAACAGAAATCAAGCAAATTCTCAGCTGGATAGCCAAAATCTCTGCTTTCCTGCCTGCACAATAGGAGACCTGGACTGCAGTCTTATGCAGGCAAAACACAACTAGGGCTGTAAAGAGTTAAGAAAATAACTCAGAGGGATTCAGCATTATTGGGAGTAGGTCTACTGGTAACAGTTTAATGACTGTGTAGTGAAGTACTGAGCTGGTTTATGACAATGTCCTTTGATTTCCTCTGCTTATGTTTCTCATAAGAAATCTCTTTGCACTTGTTAACATAATACACAAAGGCAAGCTTTTATTGGGCTAAACATGAAAAAAGGAAACTGGCTGACTACTGCTCCAAGAATTAATAGTCATGTGTTGGTCATACAGATACAGTTGCATTATGTCCTAGAGTGGACTGAATGGATCCTCTACAAGACAAAACCTGAATAACTGTATCTGGGGAGGGTTGGAGGGATTGAAACCCAAAGAAGTCTATCTGGTTAGTGTGAAAACGGAACAGAAGAATGGAAATATAACTGCATATACATGCACGTATGTATGCTTTCAGTAGTGGTATAATCATTGCTTTAAGGAACATCTCTCTACCTTAATATAACTGGGGTGTAGGGTTTCGGGGTTTTTTTGAGAGCAGAGGGATTTGGTTTTTTCTTTTCAGAAAAACAAATCAAAATTCTTTCAGTAAGATCTTTTTTCTAACATTGATTTCTTTGATGTCACAGAACGGATTTCTTTGCTCCTGTTTTGAGGTATGTGTTTTCAAGGCTTAGTATCATGGGTAATTGTGTAGAGATAAATACGTGTATAAAACAAATTATGGGAAAACAGTACGTATCAGGCTAGAAATATGGAGAAGCTGATTCCTAGTGGTTTATTTCAATAGTGAAAATAATCCAAAATCTGGATACAGGTTACCAGCTGTTTGCTCTCATTTAAAACTTATCATGGCATCTTAGACTCCCAGAAAGGACATCTGGAAGTTGCCAGGTCCGTGCACCCATGCTCAAGCAGGGTCACATAGAATAGGTTGCCTAGAACCATATCCAGAGGGCTTTGGATATCTCCAAGGATGGAGACTCCACCACTTTTGGGCCAGCAATGCAGCAAACAAATACCTGTTAGGAATTCTTTGGCAGAACAGGTGCTGGAAGGCACACTATTGTGGAGGTAACTTCTGTGAGTTGCATAGGAAAGTGTTTTATGAGAGGTTCTAGCTGCCCACTAAACATCTGACTTGTACCAATTCAAAGAGGATTTTTGTTTATTCCTATGCCGTTTCCTTAACCTGGTTCTCCTCTACGGTATATTGCCTGGGATGGCACCCCCTTTACAGGGTATCCCAGCAATGAAATAAGAGGGAAAACTGTCTCTCAAGATGCATACTGATTCAATTTACCTCTTACTACATGAAAGACTGAATTCAGCTTGTAAGATATGCACTAAAACTTTTAAAAATCACTATTAGGCGTCTTCATGTACTAAATTTTAATGTAATCTATTTGTGCATGATCCAATAACTGTTTAAAATATCAGGTTTTTCTTGAGTCCTTCTCCTTCCCCTCCTCCAGCATGTGGTGAAAACGGATACATCTAAGAAATAAAAAAAAATTGAACATCAAACAGTACTCAGGACTGAAATATTTACTTGTGAAGCATGTCCAAAGAAGAGAGCTGCCTCCAAAAGATAATTCATATCTACATAGGTTTTTCTGAAGCTAACAAATGAATACATTCTTTAAATTCATTAAGCTTCCTGTTGCAATGAGCAGTTCCCCAAATAAATTTCTTTTGCAAAAAGTTACTTGGTAATCTTTAAACTTGATTCCATGCACTTAAAAAAAGGAATAAAAAAAGAAAGTTTCTTTCGTGTCTCTCTTAAGGATTCCCACTGGAAAACTGACTTTGGATATAGGCTATATACGATGCACGTAAAAATACTGCTTTTACAGGTTTTTAGAGTTGTAACTCATATTTTGTTATATTCACACTTCAATCTTTCTTGCACGTTCAGGAAAGTAACAGAGTCCTATACATTGACACAAACATCAAACTTTTGATATGGAGATATTCTGTATAATAGTGAGCTATAATGGCTAATGTAGTTGCAAATAACATTTTCTCAGTCTTTTTTTCTGACCTTCTCTCAATACAGTGAACAAACACAGGATTTTTCCAGGTCTCCATCTAGTGCCAATATTGTCTCCCCAGTACTTGGCCAGACCTTGAAGATCTGAGCATATAGCTTTAATTTTAGAGCAGAAATTTTGAGTCTGTGACCGTATCTACGTGTTACAAAAATGTGTGAGACTGGGGTATAAGGTAAAATCCTTGACTGAAAATGATTGACGTCCTGTCCAAGTGGACAGACTGCTGACTAGGTGTAATAATTATATTGTTGAGTTCAAGCCATGAGAATGTGTGCCTCTAATTCTTCCACAGGCAGCTGATGTTTTGAAGGCAGAACTGTTGTAGCAGGGCATGTAGTAGAAGAAACTGTGGGCCAGCATGTGTGTCCTCTTGTGCCGTAGATGCTCTTCTGGCTGAGCTGTATCACTTCACAGGACAGCAGAGGGCTTGAACAATGACAATTTTTTACAAATACTCCTAAACTTCTGTGTCAGGCTTTACAGACTTTTAAATGTATGTATGCATCCTAGCAGCATACATGTCTAAGGTGAAACTTCACTCATAATTGTCCACAAGTATCAGATATACATTGGAATATCCATTTGGAGTTTTTCCTCTAACAGTCCTCATTATTTTTCTCTGCTTATCCAGTAAAATGTTAATGATAATAAAACTGATGCATTACAAGGCAACCCTGGAATGTTGTCTATCTCTGAACATTCATGTAAGTTTTTTTGCTGGAATGCGATATTAGCGAGTATTGAACTTACCACAAAGAGGTCACAAGAAAATAACACATTTAAACATTAATATTTATAGAAGCTATTCTCTGAATTAAGACAGTAAATGAAGCCTAAGTTTAGAAATGTGATTATAGAAAAATGTATTGTCACGTTGAGTTCTGATGGATTTGTCACTTTTGGTTGCTAAGGTGTACGTGTGGTGAGGCGTGGGAGTGTGTGTGTAGAATTTGCTACTTGTGATGCCGCACTCTGCTTGAAGATCATTTGTGATATAAATGGCTTTTTCCACGCTTGTAGTTCCATGATAGTGGGATTAACATTGAAGGCAAACTTAAAGCCTGGGGCAAATATTATGAGTGCCTTCACACCTAGGACGTCTGAAATACCAACAGAGTAAGTTCAAGAATGACTGTGTGTCGTGGTTTGGCTCTGGCTGGCAACAAAAGACCATGTGGTTGCTCTATCGCCCCTCCTCCCGCTGGTGTGAGGAGGAGAATGGAAAGAAAGAAGCAAAACTTATGGGTCAGCATAAGGGCAGTTTAATAGAATAGCAAAGGAAGCGAACAGTAATAGCAATAGTACTGATACAGAGAATGTACAAAATAAACAGCAGAATGCATGGAGCAGCTCTCACTGCCCGATTCCCAGTGTGTTCCCCAGCTGTGATTCCCTTCCCACCTGGCCAGCGCCGCCACTCAGAACTGAGCATGACAGCGTATGGTATCGAATACTCAGTTTGTTTGGCCAGTTTGGGTCAGCCAGCCTGGCTGTGTTCCCTTCTGGCTTATTGTGGAAATTAACCCTATCCTGGCTGAACCCAGGATACTGGGGCTGTATTCATTAAGTGTCTCTACGTTATCACGTTATGCTTATCTGTGAATGACTCAATTAAGAAAGGGATTTGAGTGTGATTTTTTCTGTCTTCAAATATTTACTATTGTGGTTCAATAATAGTAAGACAAAGACAAATATTAAAAAGCAGCTTGGCAGAATATCTGTGATAGTTCCTGCCCGAGGAATTTTTGAGGCAGCAGAATAACTTGATGCCTTTTTCAGTAAACTATCAGGATTTCTGTGAGGCAATCAAGTTTACTCTGTTGGGCTCTGCAGGTTCTGAGTATAATTTATTCCATGGACCCAGCTGACTGAGCCAGACACTGTATGTACAGCGTAGGAGCACGTCAACTACCTTGTGTGTACCCTTTTATTTAACCCTGAGGTAGAGTGTCTCGGAGTGGACATGTCGACAGAGTCATGGAATACCTAAATGTCCTCCATCCATTTCATAACAAGAGCTATTGAAGCCTTGAATCAATGTCAGTTATCACAAATTTTCTTCAGGTTTTGGACTGATGTTCATTGATTATATTGCTACCTAAATATGACTGACTGCTAGGAACAGGGAGTTGGACATGATGATCTTTATGGGTCTCTTTCAATTTGAGATATTCTATGAACTGCAGATGTAACTTCTTTTGCTTAGGTAATGAGAAGTCCGAAATTAGGGAGATTTATAATTCTAGACTTGAATCTGGTGTATTCTTGAGCTGTGACATTAAAATTTTCATGTTATTTGCTCTTAACAAGACAGGGGCTTTGGTAAATGAAAAGTGAGAGGAGATTCAACAGTTTTAAGACAGAAATTGAAACTTCATGTAGTTTCTTGAAGAAAAATATCTTTCATAAACTTGCACTACAAATGACGCTACTGATGCCTATTTTTGAAAAATCAGTTTTGCAAAATCTTCCTTTCAACAAAAAGGTCTTCCAAAGTATCCTGGAACCTGTTATTGCACCTGTATAAAGTTGTTCTTTTCAATATAATTGGGCTTAGCTGCTAGTTAGACTTAGATGCAAAACTAAAACTCTTGAAAGGTGAGAGACAGCTGAAGGTCTCTAATTCCAAATATTAGTTGAGTTCTGGAAGAAAGTCCTTTTGATACAATACCTAGTCTGCTTCTTTCTTTCCCAGACTGTAAATGGGATGACTTCTGTGTTTGCAAGATCTGAAGAAAATGTTAAATACTGGAATATTCTTGTACTGCTTTGTTTTATGCTTTGTTCTTGCCCATTTTTCTTTCGTATGTTGGTGTTTTCCGTAGAACCTCCTGTCTACCCTACAGCACTTCTAGTAGTAGATCTGTTTTCATAAATCACTTTGAGAGAAGCCAACACTCATAAAGAAAATATATGTTGATTTCTGCACTGTGCTGACATCTAACGGAAAGTTACAATAAAAGCCACAATAAAATTCCACCGCAATTCATACCATACTCATTTTGTGTTCTGTGGACATGCATTTTTTTTTCTTTTAGACTAGAATACCATTCAGATTTCAATGAGATTTTTTGCTTGTGAAAAAAAGATGATAATGAAATGAAACACAACTAGGTTCCAGTTCTGAAATATGTTCTCACTTCTTCATAAAGGCAAAGCTTTCACTGACATCAATGACAGTTTTGCCTGAGTCAGAATTGCAAGACTGGGCTGATAGTGTCCGACTTAATGAATTTCAAAGAGATTTCATTTCATGACCAGGCAGATCATTTTGGAGCGTCTTTCACAGCCAGTGGAAATGCTTCTTGTGATCATGTTTTTGTTTTCTTTTTGCTATCATGCTTTTTTTAAAAGCTTTTTTCCCTGGGAGGTGATACTCTAACAAATAAGCAGAATAGAATATTTTAATTGAAAGGACAGATAAGAGATTACTGTGAGAACATTTTAAAATCTTACTGAAAGATGCATGCGTGGATTTTCTTTTCTTTTATTTTTTTTTTTTTTGGTAGTATGACTGAAAGAGGTCTTGCTGCAACATTCTTTGTTTGCAGAAGTTTGCATTAGCTGCTTGGTAACTATGAGGCAAGGCATATTTAATAAAAAAAAAACAACATATATTTGAGTCTTCTTAAGACTGGCTTAGTTACAGAGACGAAACAAGAAGGAGTAGTTCAAAGCCAATGGTAAACGAGGAAGGAAGATGTGGGGAGGTGGGGGTTTCCCATTCTTGTTACTTTTTCTGTTCTTCCTCATTTCCTTTGGCAGCAGAACTTGCTCCCTATTCAGCCTGGTACGCACTACCCTGCAACTATTGCCATTTTTTGAAATAATAAATGCAACTACTCTTAACTTTCAGTCAGGTTTTAGCCTGTGGGATTTGATAAAGGCAAAATACTTATTTTGAGTAGACCTGCTACACAGAACTTTTGATACATGTTCGTGTGTTTCGTTGTGTTTGTTTTGTTCTGTTGTTTGCTTCTTTCTAAAAGCACAGGCAGTCTTTGTACCTGCAGCTCTTTACCAAGCTTTGCAAGTGACCTTAACCTAGGGTTGCCTTTTGCTGAAATGAGGCAACTCAAAGTAGTTTTTCAGCCATGAGCAGTTTCACAGGTTCCAGTGCCTACTAGTATGCAATCCATGGCTTGTCGTGATATTTGGACTTGAATCGTAATGACCAGCACTCCCTCTTGGCCACACAAGGAACTGTGTAAATAACACAATGATCACTTGTCAAAAATACAAATAACTGTGGCTATATTTACATGTGCATGTGAAGGGAAAGATGCAGAAACCCTTTACCTTGGCAAAAATGTTAAACACGGAAGGCTGGTACTAATTAAACTAATATTCCAAACTTCTGATTTGCTGCCTTCTCAACATGTCAGCAGAATTTGTGTTGGTTTAACCGGATAAAATAGCCCAGACCATTTTGCCAGGGGCTATTTATTTTCCCTGATTTAATTTGTGTATGATATACTTAAAAGCTCTGAAGTATATTTGTGAGTCCTAATACTAGCTACATGATTATGGCTTATGTGCCAAAAGTCTGCTTTGCATAGTGAAAAGGTTTGGGATACAGTGGTGGGTAGAGCTAGGACTGCAGTTGATAAAATATTCATACCGATGCAAAAATATGAGTCTGTGACGGGCCAGATGTGTTTTTTTTCATATTTAACAAAACTGATTCCAGAACATCTGAATGTTTTTGAGTTGCAAGGGTTCAACAGAATCGGTGTTCGATCTGTTGGATCTTAACTACTGTGTGAACTCTGCTCCTTGTTTGAAAACTGAAGACCCTCTGTGGTAGAACCAGTGAAATATTTCATGTCAATAGTGGTTTGGCTTTGCATTAGTTACTCCTAGCTAGCTGAAATCTTTTATGTTGCTGCTTTTAAATTATTCCAGTCTTTTGAGGATCATTAAGTGCACAGTGACAAATAACTTACCCATTTGAAGTATACTAAGAACTTACTGAGTTGTTAACATTTTATGCACCTATCCTATTCAATTAAACTTTTCATTACTCTAGAAGAGATCTCTAGAAAGTTATTCTATATTGACTGTGGTCCTCAGTTAATGTTCCTGTTATTCTGGGCATTCTACATTGGAGTACTTCTTTAACTGCATATTAATTTGCAAACACACCGGTGGTCTTTAGGCTTATTTGTCAATATTGTGGGCATCTCTGCCAGATACATGTGATTAAGACAACTTATACAGAAC
>Ga0181612_165753_pt1 | contig 16159 bp, 6 predicted proteins | sample HoacroProtozoa21_FD_119630 | JGI IMG/M metagenome (GOLD analysis project Ga0181612, IMG submission 119630) | Hoatzin crop microbial communities from Cojedes, Venezuel. Combined Assembly of Gp0051906, Gp0051904, Gp0051908
ATGAAGGGAAAGAACATGGATATTTCCCAGACGTTATTTAGAGTACTCGTGGCTTTTACTACTCCTTTTATCATTTACTGTGGTGCAAACAAGGCTGCTGAATGTGCTGCTTCCATCCCTCTGTTCTTAAACAGTGATCTTTTATTTAGAGGTCACATAAGTTATTGTTCATCAAAAATACAGACTTGATCAAAAAACACTGGAATTCCTCCTATTAGCCTCAGTGGGATTTAGATAAGCACTCTGTTGAGCAAGAGGTGTTCTCTTCTGTCCCTGATTAGTGCTCAAGACCATATCTCTTCAGCAAAAAGATTCACAGAACAAAGCTGTGGTTCCCATCGCAAAGCTAATGAGAACTGCCAGCATGGAAGTTTGTAATAAAATTTTAGGAAAATCCTTACAACCTTTAGCACTCCACCTGTAGGCTCCAGACCTCTCCATGGCAACATGGAGATCCCAACCACAGGGAGAGAGCTGCAAAAGCCATCTCAAGTAGACCATGATATTGCAGGGATGACAGGCACGAGCAGGAATGCATTGCTTTCCTGCAAGAAGACCACCACTAACTCATGCAAGGTGATGCTGTTGACTCTGCTAATAAGGTCTCTGCCAATGAAATCTACTTCTGGATTCTTCTGTTGCTGCCTTGACCAAAGGAGAGGCAAAGCTGAACACAAAATGTTCTGATCTTGATGGAGATTTTCCAGTTAATGGCAGTCCAAGGGCAGAGGTAGACTATTGATCTGTTTATTTTCTTTGCACCTTCCTTCTCAGATACAAACATTTTTATGTTCTTCTTATGGGGGCCGATGATTGTCAGTGCCTCCCCACCCACCATCCAGCCCCGGTGGCTTTGTTCTTTCAGTTGTGCAGTAGCTGACCTTAGTGGGGAACTGGCTGTCTTAAAGATGGCAGCTCATCCATCATGGCTTTCACAGGCTGTCAGCATTGCATTTAATCTCACTTGTAATTTTCCATGAGAGGTTTGCAAAAGCCACAAGCAGAATCTTAATGGTATATAATGCGGTTTGTAGTCAGTGAATACTTCCTGTCTAATCGAAGTTGTGCTGTGTTCCAGCTGCCCTGAAATATCCAGAGATGAAAAACTCCCAAATTCAGCCTACAGTCCCTTGTGTTATGCAAAGTCCACATGTTGTGACTGATATATCTTCCCTTTCAACTCAGATGTGGACGAACACGCACTCAGAACACGCACTTTGCAAGAAAGGCATGAAAAGACTATTTTCCTGGGGCTCACACATAGTGTCCCTAAACCTTCATTGTGCATTTTATGGACTTGTCCTTCTGGGGTATCTTGCTCTTCAGTTATACTGTGAGCTTCATGCCCTTCTTCTGTAAGTCCTGATCCAAAGCCCACCCAGACAATCACAGTTTTTAAAGTTTGGATCAAACTCAGGGAGCTTCTGTCAGCTCTTAAATTTTCATGTTTCATTATCTTCACTGCATCAGTCTTCCACCTTCATTCACTTCATAAAGTTTACCAGCAAAGGAATGAGCTAAATTGGAATCAATATAACCAGAATTATACTCTGAGAAACAATGCCAGATTCAATCATGGAGGGTTGCTCTGAAGATGAGATATAAAACTCTGCTTCCCAGATATATATTCAATAGAATGACCTCACTCCCTGACCTGTCTGTCCGTGTCAGACTGAGAGATCATATCTTCCGCTGATACAAACCCGCTGAAGATGCAATTTGTCAACAAATTCCTGAGCTGTGCAGATCTGGGATGGATTTCTATGATACAGTTTCTCTTCTGGCAATAAGCTGGGAACAAGGCAAATCCCTGGAATTATGTGGGCGTCAGTGACCTCATCAAGGGCTTTATCCCTTGTTTCTCATTCCATAGGTGTCTAGCCTCTTGACTGGATCATGAACTGAAATAAAACTATGTATTTTTCCTCTAGACATCTCTCTATATTTACAGTTTTTTCAGCAAACAGATTAATTAAATTACTATAGGTTCATTTTTACTGGTGCTAGGAGCAGTAATGGTAATTACGACAGCACTAAATTTCAGAGAAGTATGTTTTCAGCCATGAAGCTGAAAAACTTCAGCAAAACATCCTGAAATTTTTTGTGCCAGGTGTCCTCATTGTGCTGAATTAGTTCATAAAATTTCACTAAAGCACTTAATCAATTCCTGAGAGCAAGATTTAAGAAAAATATGATGCTTTGGAGTGAACTATTACCATGAATAACTTTAATGTTATCTCTGTAATTTTGCAGGAAACTGGAACCGAAAATCCAATTTTGGTGCTTTTAATAGAAATCTAGCCAAATTTGGCCAAGTTACAAGCCTCCAGCCACACAGAGACTGAGAGGAAATTTTTCTCCACAATTTATTTCTCCCGAGTATTCTCCAGTTTTCACAGCTCTTTGCAGTCTTGTTTCATTATAGAGAATAGCATGTCTTCCCTGCAGTCGTTCTTCCTTTCAGGTGGGAGAAAATACACTTATTCCTAGAAAAGACAAAAAACAAAGAGTGGAACAAAGGAGAAATTAGATGGGCAAAGATAAGAAAAACACAGAGCAAAAGGAAGGGCAACTTTTTATACCTGAGTATTGCTGTGCTTGCACCCTAATAGTGTTTACTACCTTAACGTTCTCTAACACAAGTATGTTTCAGTTTACGTGTATTTTTTTTTCCTTTTAGGTAATGAATGTATAAAATCTTCACAGAAACTGCAGCTCTGTGTAATCCATTGTTCAGAACTGCAGTATCTTTATCAAAATAAAATAAAAAAATTCCTCCTTCAGCTCAAACAAGGCATAGCAAGGAAAAAATAATTATCAAGTCCAAAACAGACCAAAATAGTCTTCTATCCAGACAATCAATTTCTCATTGGTGCCCAACAGACATATTGAATCTCACATTTTGCTTACACAGCTGCCCAGAGAAAAACAAGGACCATATTGCTACCCATCTCGTTTTGCTAAAGGTTGGCAATTATAGCAGTTGGAAAGCGGTAGCAATCTTTCATTGCATCACTGAGCTTTATTCAAGTTGGCACATCACCTCCCTGCTTACCCTTAGAATATTCTTAATTAAATTCAAATTATACCTGTACCATAGAGTACCAATCTTACTAGTACTACAGATTTTGTGACTCAATGCAAAGGTGATGGGGAGGAATTCTGTAGTCTGTGTTACAAAGGTACGTGCTTGGTGTAGATTTACCTCCAGGCTGCAAGGAGCAGTTTTTCTGTTTCGTCCAAAACCCTGTTTCTCACTGTGTCTAGCATTACAGGTAGAGGCAAAAAATGCAGTGATGTGATGTCATAACTTGATCGTAGAGGGAATTTTCCTCATGGCAGATATGAGAGAGTTTGTATCTTGAAAGATCAGAGTTTATTTCCCTAAAAATGTAAATGGCATTTTGGGTGCATGAAGGTAGAAATAGGAAAAAAAAAAAAAAATCAAACAAGATTAGTCTTGTGGTAGACAGCAGCAGTAGAGATTTTTCATAGCCTATTAAGTAGCCTTCCATAAGGCTGTCTCACAGTACTTTTTTGGTTTTTTATTTAGATAGTTGGAAAACTACTTGAATAAATCATGATAACCAAATACAATCAAACATAAAAGCTGGAATTTCTGACTTAGAATTTGAATATACACTATGCACGCCATTCATAGAGTTCATTCGTTCAGCTTCATGTTCAAATACTGAGAAGAATGGATAGTCTGTTGGCTGGAAAGCTAGCTTAACACTTAGAAGCTCATGGGGTTTGCTTTTGTTTTGCTGCAGACTTGCTACATGTTACTGGATGAGTTTCCAAAGTGCAAAAAGTACCTGAAGTGGTAGAGAGTGGCACTCTTTGTGATAAGCATTTAAACTGTGTTTAAACCACAGATTAATCAGCGTGCTGACCACTCTTCCTTTTAGCAGGCTGGCAAGTCAAATGCCAAGAGGTAGCCAATATGGACACTTTAGGAGTAAGACCCCGCTTCAAAATTCAGGCAAATTTTTTAAAAAAAGCTGCCTTGGTTACCTCTAGGTTCATGATGATTCCTTATCTTACAGTTCCTCAAAATACAAAGACACGTTTCCTCCACATTCTCTTTAAAACAGTAAGTACACGAGGCTACTTAGGGAAGAGGAGCTGAAAACCAAACAGATTTTGGAGCTTCCTATAGCTCAGGCACAGGCTAAGTGGTAGGATTACAGGCCTGCCAAGACCAAAACACTTAAAGGCATGCTCAGAAATTAATGTGACTGGAAAATCTTAAGGTATGAAAGCTTGTGTGCTTGAAGAGTGAAGTTGCCTCCAGGATTAAGTTAATGTTGAACAGAGATTTTCTACAACTTGAAGTCTTTCTGGCCATCCATTCCAGTCTATGGAATAAAGGTACCAGCACTATCAAACTACTGGATTACTGCACTAAAGAGGGTAAATGCATGGAAAAATTAATGCATCAGAATTAGGGAAATAATATACCTGAGCAAGTGAATATTGCCAGTATGCTCTGTTCAAATATCTAGTGGATTCAGTCTGATCCTTTCACACTTGAATCTTCTATGTTGGGTTCTGTTTGAATATTTTCCCACAAAATTAAAGGTTAGTGATTTGCAGTATCCAAAAAGTCAGACCATACACACTGTGATGTTCTTGTGCTGATTTATACCTTGTGTATTGGACATTATCTATGGACGTTTCTTTTCCTTGTAGGTCTCAACTGAAGAAGGAATGAGCTTAGCCAGAGAATATTCCTGCTCCTTTTTTGAGACTTCAGCTGCCCTCCGTTTCTACATTGATGACGTCTTTCATGGACTAGTGAGGGAAATCAGAAGGAAAGAGTCTTCAGTGACCATGGTAGAGAAGAAGATGAAGAGGAAGGGTAGTCTGTGGCAGAAACTGAAAGGATCCCTGAAGAAAAAAAAGGAAAGTACAACCTGACGGCAATTCTTCATGAGACACCCATCAGGAGCTGACCACTGTAACCTGTAATAGTTCAGAAAGGCAGCATTAACACAGCATCTTCCAGTCCGGGTCCTGGAGTTCCTTCCTTTCAGCCCTCATGAAGAAGTATCTCCTTGAAGGCCCAATTCATGGTTGCCCTGTGGCTCCTCTGTATTATAGACTAAGTCACTTAGCATACCCTCTCATCCCTTCTTTACAAACTGAGTGGAGAAAATATTGTGGTTTTTTACCTGTGATCCCTGGCTGGTCTTCAAATGCTAGGAGGTAAGCAAGCATCTGAGGCAGAGTTAGCTTCCACCAGCTCTAGCACAAGGGATGCACTTATTGCCTCCTTTCTACATGCATGGACCATTTCATCATCCCAGGAATGAATAACATTGATTTCAATGGACATTTTGACTGTTCAAGGACTTTACGATTTGACCTTCAGCTTTGCATTCACATGCATGTTTAGGGTTAAATTGTGCTCAGCCGGTGTGCAAGTGTCTGTGTGCAGATGTGTGTTTGTGAACCAGGCCCAAAAGGAATGCTGGGTGCTCCTGATTTTGACCCTGCGGAGCCCCATCCTCACTGTGCCCTTTCCATTTAGCAGGAAGAAGTTAGCTGTCTGGAGGCTGGAGGGCTACAGCTCTGTCTCGATTACTCGTTTCTCACTAGGATTGACTAGCAGAGGTGTGGTGTCCTACATCTGCGCAGTGCATTGGCCACATTCCTGTGTCCCACCAAGGAGAGCAAAAAGGCAGGGTCAGATGCTACGCAAAGCCCTTCCCTAAAGCAGTGCAGCTCTGTCCCACCACGTAATAAGGTCTGTGATGTAGCATTTAGCCCTCGACTTACTAAAGAATTGCATCAGATCAGTCACCAGCTTTCACAGTCCTTAACCATCCAAGTGAATCATGTGATCCATCAGTTGGACAGGTCTTTTAAATATTTCTTTTTAAAGCTGGCATGAAGTATAGTCTAGTCTCATTGCCTTTTTTTTCCCAGACTTCTTCTACTATTGGCTTTATTTATAAATTTTAAAACATGTCCACATTTTGTCAAAAAATAAAGATAGTGATTTTCACGAAACTGTGCAAGCAGTCTGTGTCATTTGTGTCTGTCCTGGAGTGATAATTAATAAGAATGGATAAATATGTATATTTGTTAGTAACTGTCCACTTTTTCACTTTTCTTTGCATATTTTTCAGGGTTTCAGCTAATTACGTCTTGGAAGATCTGGGGGGCCGTTGATTGGCTTTGCTCTGTTAAACTTAAAAAGGTTATGGCTTTATGAAGAATTTCTGTTCATTAAAACCTGATGTTTTGTTCTCTACTTTCCCTTCCTTTCAAAGAAATTCTGTGATTTTTTTTTGACTTGTCTGAGATTCTCCATCAATAATATGTATAGTTAGATAATATGTGGCTGTATTTCTATTTTGGAAAGATTATTTCAGAGGAAAACAAACACATACACGCATTCAAGGTGAATTTTCTATTTCCTGCCTCCAAAAGCTGAAGTTTGCATTTATACTATTGTAATTGCTATTATTATTTTACCTGTATTGCCACAGACAATTTAGTTCAAGCATCCTAGAGACAAAGAGAAGTTCTTGTCCAAAGAGTTTATGAGCTAAGTATTGGTGGAGAGACAACAGGAGGCTTCACTGAACAGATGGCAGCTGTGAGAAAATAAACAAGGGGCAACATCTGTGACTGTTCCAACACCACACACTGCAGATATGGGAATGAAGCAGCCATTCCACATGCAAGAAACCATAGAAATTACTGTCCTGAGAAACCTTATAGGATGCTGGTTGGTCTTTTGCATGCAGAAGCCTAAGCTTTGAGTCAATTGAAAACCATTTAACATTGGTTATTATGTCATTTCACCCACCCTACTGACAGATACATATCAACGCTGACTTGGCTTCATAGTTTTAGGGGTACCTTGCTTCAAGTCTGCTTGCAATACAGAAAAGGTTATGCATAAGAGGGCATAGGTACAGCCTAAGATTAAGCCTTAAATGGATTCAAAGATTAAGCACGCTCGTTCTTTGACATTAGTGTCATCTGGCATGGAGCAACATCTATCCGTACTATAAAACTCACTTAGCCTGTACAGCAGGGTTACCACACACATACTGCTGTTGGAAGTTGTCCCTGGACTACACTAGGTTCTGCACTATGCTCAGCAACTCTTTACAGAGGTGTCATTCTGCCATGCTCTGAAACGAAGCTAGGGATCATTTAAAAAGTTTAACAGTATAGATGTGCTTGGATACCTCCCTGGGAGTGATTGAATTTCTAGTACATACACAGCTTACATCATAGACTTATTTTCAGGAGTAAAAAGCCCATGAAATCTCCAGGTTCTGAGTGCCTCCACAACCAGTCCCTACATGCCACATTGTGAAAGATATTTGGTAGTAGGCTAGTCTTTTCAAGAAGAACGAGACATCATACCTTCTGAGGATCATCTGCTGCATCTTCTATGCACAATTTCAAGCACCTGAATATGTATTGGGCAGAAAGGTACATATTTATCTCACTCCACTTTGATAATATAGAACTTGAGCCTGATATCTAGTCAATCAGACTCCCTGTTTGATAAATGAGGGAAAGGTTCCTCTGGTCGGTGGTTTGTTCTGTCTGGCTTGCATTGTTAGCATAGGATGAAATGGCTGCCTCTTTCTAGTGACTATATGTCACTCCATAAAGAGCAGCTTGATCTCCAAGCCTAACTTTTTGATGACTGAATTCAGGTATGATAAACCCCATCTTCAATTATTTTCCCATCCAGCATGTATGACAGAGAATGGTTCTCTAAATGTTTGACATTGAATCTTGTCTGTGAAACACCTGACCATCCTTTACTTTTAAAATGAAAACGTCATTCTGATTTACCATCACCCAATCCCTCAATAAACTATAATGCTTAATCTAAGTTAATTTAGCAGAGCTGATGGAGGTTATGGTCAGTGACGATAACATAAGTCACAACTGCACAAGAGGCTGGGTGCAACTGCTTTATCTAATTAATCATTATGATTCCATCACAGAAGATTCTATTTAGCTATCCAACCTAGCTGACAGAATAAAAAAAACAGCAGCTCTGTATCTAAAGACTTTTCCATCTCAGACTAGTCTCTCATCTAATCATGCCTGGAAGATTTGAAGAAGGAAACTGATCAATTTATTTTGCTGTGTTGCCTATAGTCCCATGAAGGTGGCAGCTACAACTTACTCTGATGTCAGACTCTGTTGCAGTTGGACTGTAATTCACTTTCCTCCAGGATTATAATTAAAGCCAGCTAATAAATAGAATAAAATAATAACACTTTGCAAACGTATCCATGGTGTCTCGCACAAACATAAAATATATTGCAGTTAATTACCCTTCCTCCCAGTTATGACAGATCACATCTTGTATCTAGCTGAGAAGTAATCTGAGGAAGGCCGTAAGTCAAGGTGGAATATTGCAGTTCTTATGTTTTCCTTTTTCATGGGATTTGCATACAGGCCTTAGGAATTAAGCACAGAAACCTTCTGTGTTCCCTTAGACTGTCAGTTCATGAAATACGTTAACAGTCTGATGTCTTTTTAAATGATTGAAAAAAATTTTTTTGCATACAAAAAATGTTTATTTTGAGACTAAGTTGTGAGAATACATAGCTAGAATGAAAAGGAGGAATTCTTTTCATTTTGTCCACTATGTATTGTATAATATACATGCACACACTATATAAACAATATATATATACAAGAATATATAAAATTTTTATACATCTTCCACACTTTGTCAGACATTTGAGCTCTCCCTGTACCATGACAAATAGAAATAAACATATGCAACAAGCAGAAGATGGGCCTCAGCAGAGTTTAATGTTTCATAACAATGATTTACACTCTGCAATTGCGTCAACATCTTCTCCCAAGTTGAATGTTACAGTTTCTGTGGGCCAGATTGTGATATTTGTGTTAAGCACAGTAGCTGCCAGTGGGCTTCCTGGTAGAGAAAGTAAACAAAGGTATGTGCTGCAGCCACCTCAGGAGGTGACACTGACATGATGATTTCAGCTGACAAAAGTTGAACTGAAGACCATCAATTAATTTCATATAAACACACAAAGTTTATAGTTAGCTATAATTCACCAGTGTTTGCCTGAATATGTACTAGCAATTTAAAGATGAATGTCTAACATAGACAATTGTGCTAATATAATTCAATTTATTATACTTACAGTAGTTAGCCATATTTATACAACACCCCCAGGGACTCTTATTTATAAGGGTGTGCATCACATGTACTGCGCATTGTTTATGACTCTGAGAAAATCCCTGAAAATTAGCAGAGGAAAGGCACAATTACAGAATGTGACTTTAATTAACTATTAGTATCTCTGTTCTCATAAAATTGAATGGCACTGAACACAATAATGTCTCAGACCTGTTCTGAGCAGACTGCTTTTTGCCACTCTTTCTAGCTCGACCTGTCCCTTCAAGTATGTGGAGATCCTTAGGATGTCTGCCTGGCAAAATGATTTGTAATGGGGATAGCATTGTCTCATAGATGTTGTGAAAGTCACCCCAAGTGGCATTGCCCTACACCTCTAGCCTGATTTATCACTTCCTAGTGCTCCTGGTTCTAAGCCTCCTCAATTTGAGCTCTCCAATTTTGTTACATCACACTGAATTATGAGGTTGTTTTGTGATGAGGACAAATTTCCACTCAAGAGCACCAAAATCATTTCATGATCTGAATTGTTCCCCCAAGAGGTAATAAAGACAAGAACATCCAAAGCCGTTGTATAACCTACTGCATATCTTCTGTCAATAGATAATTAATGAGACAATGAGATTTTCCCATTCTCGCACTTTGTTGCCCTGTTTTTTATACAGTGCTTTTAAGCTTACCACTGTTTCAACAACTACAGGATCAAGCTGATAAGTAATTATTTTTCGTGGCTGCAGCTGGAACAGGATTCCAGTTATAGAAAGAAGTTAAAAAGGTAAATTAAAGCAAGTGTTTTATATTAATATTATATTACTTTTACTTTGCATAAAAGAAAACAATATAATTTTACACCTAAATTTTAATTAACTGCAGAGGAAAGCAGTCTATTTTATATCTATGCAATACAGTGGACAAAACTGCTGTATTTGTCTGCTCTTGCTGCATTCTACATACACTATAATTTGGAATTACTGGTCCTGGAAAGAATAAATCTAGATAGAAGTAGTTAATTCAAGATTTGTTTTGTAAATTGTGGTTGTGACTTCTTTCACCCCCTTCCAAAGATCTAGTCTGACAAAGATTCCTAGGCAGTTTCTTCCATTAGTTTCTTTGTAACTCCAAAAAGTAAAGGCTAACCTCTTTATCTTGAGCTCCACCTAGATAAACTCACTTTTTTTCATTTTTATTTCACTTGCTCTATTGCATCTTTCTCAGCAATGTAAAAGATGGTCTCACGTGCTATTAACAGACTAAAGACACTGCATCTTCTGCCTTCCTCATAAATTTCTTGTTATTTTAATGTTCATACTGAGGAAAATGAGTAACATTTTTGATGAAAAAATTTTGCAAAGTCACTCAGCTTTCTGAGTAAAAAACTGACAGTTCCTACAAACCGACTTTGCCTCTACTGCTAGATGTTGCTGACTAATCACAGATGACTCTTTATCTACGACATTGAATGAATAAGCCTAAACACTTAAGGTATTCAGTCAGTGTAAGTGGGAAGCTCTTCTGAAGGCAGTGGAAAAATCTTACACTTGATTCACATCCGTCTCCAGAAAAGAATTACGCGTTATGGCATGATGATGAATATATATCAGTCACACAGAGGAAGATGAGATTTCTGTCCCTGAATACTTATAAAAGCCATAACCAAAAGCAAAAGACAATTTAAGGAAGACAGAATAAACAGACTGTTAGTGATGGAAGGATAGGCAGAGGTGGTAGAGGAGAATACAGTATGAGTAAATGTGTGAAAGTCAAGTGAACTTCGAATGCCTTACACCATTCTCCACTCTGCATGTGTCTTAATGCTTTCTAAGAAGCGAATAAGGGCAGGTATAACAACAAACAGATACAAGACAAGCTCCAGAGGTCTGATTCAAGTGCACACACCATAGATTAAGACGAGATGGGTAATACTAACAGCAATAGAAACTGATGATGATTTGCTTCATCCTGTGGATGGTGCAGCTTAGAAAATGAAGGGAAGAGGTCAGAGAAATTGCTACTGTTGACTACTGCTGTGAATATGCAAGACAATTTGGGAACACATATTAATGGAAAAAAAAAATATGGGGAACACAGTACAGAATGGAAAATTAAACAGGAAGAAACAATACCAAAGCCCAGTGAAGTCAATGGGAAGTTTGGATTTCTGTCCCTGCAGCATGGATCAAGTTTCTATTGAGAATCTGATTACAGATGACTATGGAATAAGTTTCCCCTTCACTGAAGCTTCTATGGAAACTTATGAGAATGCTTACTTATCTCCTTGTGGTGTCTGCTGGCTCCCTGTACTGTGCATGCTTTCAGAAACTGAAAGCAGCTGGTTTCAGTGCAAGAGTAGGGGAAAAAAATAGGATGCTCAGCTCTATATTTTGGAAGTATGATAGCAAAACCCTTATTTATACACCTCATAACTAACATAAAAGATGGTATGATAGCTCCCTGCTGAAGATTTTAAATGGTACTTCAAATATGTTGTTTCATCTGGGAGAACAGCTACCAGTTTGCAACCAGTGCGTGCAGATCATTCGTTGTTAGCTTTTTCCCTCCCACTGTTCTCAGGCCAGATGTTAATGAAAAATGTAGGAAACTGTTTCTACTCTGCTCTTTAGTTAATAAGGTGTTCACCAAATACTCCTAAGTCTTTATCTAGCAAAACTGGATGAGATCCAAGTTATCAGAGAATACAGCAGGGATGTCTTTAAGGAGGCAGATGTTCAAAGGAGTACTTTGAAGAGTTCTTCGACCTGTGCAGAGTTGATTACTGTAATGTGGATGAAACATGAGAAGAAAAATAGATGAAATCACAAAGCCTAGGAGAATATGCTATACCTGCCAACAATAAACTTCAGAAAGACTTAAGTTATAGAAGCTGTACAAAATTGCTATGATATAACTTCTGAGCCAGAATAGACCTCCAGGAACTGCCAAGAAATTCCAGCACAGTCAATGCCATATCAGTTCTTTCACCTGACAGAGATTTTTCAGTCCACTTGCCACTGAGTGATAAAAATCCTTAAAGGGAATCACAGTGATTCAGATAGGTAGGAGAGGAAAGGACATACTGTGACACAACAGGAAGTTCACTTGTAATGGATAAGAAAGTCTGACTGGTTTGCAGACTGCCCATCTTGTGTCAGATTTTGTAAAAGAACAGATTTGAAGACCACTATTAAAAAAATTTGTTATACTGTAGATGTAAATCAGTGTCAATAATTTTACTGACACGCAAGTGTCTGTGATGATCTTCAGCCTGATAGTGAAGCAGTCTGTCCTCCTTGGACAGCACCTTCCAGACAGTATATAGGAATTGCAGTCCCAGATATTTGTTCTTTGCCGTATAGTTCACCAGTAGCCTTGCATTAATGCTGAGTGCTACATCTCAGGCTCTTCCTTACAGACCTGATGTTGGGCCCACAGTCACTTGTGGGTCTCATTCAGGGGGACAGAGGTTTACAGAGCTGGAGCCTTGAGGAGGAATTCGCCGTGTTTCTTCCATCACAGCCCACTGCGTTGCAGATGAACCTTTCCCCCGGACTGGGGGTGAGCTAGAGCAGAAGCACCATCACGACTGGGAAGGTATCTGAAGGCAGATGCTCTTCCCCAGCCATCCCTCAGCTGTACTGATCAAACAGCAGGAGAGTGACAGATCTTGGCACATTTTTTTCCTGTAAAAAATGCCAAAATCATAGAGTTAAATAAAATGCTTTTTAACATTTTGGAGCTGTACGTATTCTTTTCATTTGTACAACAGGGCAGACACATTGTGACTGCTTTCTCACTGGAAATTACGTACTCTGTACACCCTAAGTAATCTCAGAGACACACATGTATGATCATACAACCACCCGCTCTGTTCAAACCCCAGAATTCCATCGGTCCCCATCCCTCTTGTTGCCTGTATCTGAAGCAAAGCCAGAGTGAAAAAAAAACATTTTTTTTTTTTTATCTACATCTTTGTGTCACCAGAGGAAAATAAGAAAGACCATACTCTTCATAGTATTACTGATAAAACCCACGATATGTATTTTCTATGTGCCTCATTCAGTATCTTTCAGTTACTGTTTTCCTAAACATACAAATCACAATACTCTCACTTTCATTGTAAAGAAAACCAGGAAAAATAGCTTAAATCAAACTTATAACTTTTATGTGGCTATATTTACCTAAAAGAAGTAATAAAATTTTGCAAGTGTGTCAGACTGAGCTTCTAATTTTTCACGGTGAGCATGAGCGGGCTATTGGCACTTGGTGGAGTACTTGCATATGACTTCCCTTAGAGATTTCTGATCTATGTAATAAAAGTGGGCCCAAGAGAGAGAAAAGTCTGTTGGGATCACTTTGGGTATGTACATTAATCAGTAGTAACAGAAAGAAGTAAATAAATATTCAATGTTTCCCTAACTTACAACTGGTGAGACACATTAGATGGTAGGCAAGGCTTCCAAGGTAACTGTTAAAGATCTTTACATTTAGGTCACCTATATTTAGACAAGAAAAAGCACTATGTCTTGACCTACTAAGAACAGTCCCAGCTTAATAGATCATTACTTTCTCCAGCTTTCATATTTCTACAGGGGGCTGCTGTGTTTCTGACTACAAAACAATGCCTGGATTGGAAAGAAGTATGAGTACTGTTTACCTAGAAGTAAAATACATTTATTTTTAGAAAACAGTAAGTTAAAAAGGATAGGGATCTACTTCATTCTGATCAATTTATAGTATTTTTTGTGGGATATTATTTGGTTAGATTTCTGAGTTTAAGAACTTGCAGTGCCTTAGGTAGCATGACTAATTTCTATCATGGGTTTCCTTCTTCTTATGTGCTCTCAGTATATTCTTGTATTGATATACTTCCTATTGCTTTATTTTAATTAGAGGTTGACAATACAGCCAATATATATTTTATACTGCTGCCAGCTAAAGATCTGTTCCCTGCTGAAGTCAAAGATGAATCTCAGGTAAGAGAATTAAAACATATTCACATATGTTGTGTATGCCCTCTCAGAGAACATTCATCAGAAAGTTACTGAGTGAGAAGCTACTTCTGTAAATTCACTGATCCTCAGTCAAACCCCTTTTGTGAATTTGTTCTGGAAATCTTTTTTAGGCCCGTAAACCTTTGCATCCACAACATCCAGGCTAAGTTGCAGGACATTTTCTTGAGACACCTGGAGAAACACAAACAATTGTCTTTTTCTTCTCTAGTGGTAGAAAGGGTATTTTACAAGTGTCGTAGAAGTTCACAGAATTTCTCCATGTATTTTCTGCAGAAAACAGCATTTGGACAGTTAGGGCTTACTTTTGTTATCTAAATGTGGGCTTTTCTTGCCTCTTGAGTGACCCAAAGGTGTTTGAAGCAGCCACACAGAGTTGCCAGATATGGCACAAAGAAGAAATCCCAGGCTTTCAGCAGCAGCAGTTAGAAGTCCTGCAGGACTCCCTGGGACATCCTAATGGCACAAAGTCTCCTTGGGCAGGTAGCTGTTCATGAGAATACAGGAGACAAACACAACCCCACTATAAGCAGGTGTTTTGTTGTGAGTTACTTGCATGGGGTGATTCCTGACCCATGCCAATGTCCAAACGGCATCAGGGCATATCTTCTGAGAACCTGGGTTTGCCCTGAAGGAATATGGAGCTAGGTAACACATTCAGTACTCTGCGATATGCTAGACACATATTTTACAGAATGGTCCATATATATCTGCCTCACTTTGTGACGCTGGGCCTCTTACTCTTCTTCAACAAAATATTACAAGCTAATCCTCTAAAATAATCACTGTAGAAAACCATGTCATTCCTCACTGCAAGAAGAACAAGCTATTTCATGTTTTTCACAGCAGGTCCTTAAATAAATTTTGAGCCCTGTGCATGACACAGCAAAATAGCACAGGACCAGTGCATCCAACAATATTATTAGTGGTATATTTTCAAGTCACCAGACTGTGTCAGAGATGTTATGTGTGTTTTGTTGCCTTGCAAATTTAAAAAAGTTCAAGAGAATTGTGGCAGCTGCTCTGAGATGTGACAGAAGTTCAGCATCTACGGGGCATCGGGAAGAAGTATGAGCAACCTTTGAGTTTGCAGTGAAAATAGGTTCCACAGAGTATAGAAGAAGCAATGCATTGAGCGAGATCATATTTTGAAAAAAGGCCATTCTCAGTGGAGAAAAATGTTTAAAGCTGTTGCTCATTTACTTGAACACATCTTGAACTTTTAACAAGGATGTCCTGTTCCACGTCAACTTTGGGTAATTCTACATGCTTTTCTCCAGGTATGTTTATTTTACCTTAATCCTAGTTTCCATGTGAGAACACAGAAGTTAAAAATGAAGCATTACCTGTGTGGGTTGTACAACTTAAGCTTTAGGGATATTTCTGAAATCTTCTCAAAACCATATTTTCAAGGCATTTTTCAGACAGATGTAAAATTTTAGGGAAATTCATTGAAACGATCACCTTTCTTAAAGGTCAAGCCAATAGTCTAAAGAGGCCATCTAATCATTGTGGCAAGGATGCTCTCTGCTATTACCTCCCCACACCCCAAAACAATCCCATAAACACACACAAAACACAAATGCACAACAGGATCATAACACAGCAAGAAGATATTTTTTTACAAACTAAGAATTAAGATGGATCATTCTGGTTTGGTCAGCTCTTGATGACTTGAAAACCACTTCAGCTAGGAAACCCTTTGTGAAGAAGACAGGATTTTAAAATTACTTTTATGAGCAATAAACTGGTTTCATGAAGGCTTCCCATGTCTATACCATGTTCACTGCATCTTTTCCTCTGAATAAACACAGCCGCAGAGTACATTATTTTTGCTGTCTGATGTGTATGAATTTAAGACCACAAATAGTTTTTGCAGATCGTCTGTAAAAACTACAAACATCTTAGGTTATTTATAGATAAAAATAATACATTAACTAGAAATCTGCAACTTTTTGACAGAAAACATTAGTTTGCATTATTAAAAGGC
>Ga0181612_145511_pt1 | contig 16158 bp, 12 predicted proteins | sample HoacroProtozoa21_FD_119630 | JGI IMG/M metagenome (GOLD analysis project Ga0181612, IMG submission 119630) | Hoatzin crop microbial communities from Cojedes, Venezuel. Combined Assembly of Gp0051906, Gp0051904, Gp0051908
GCCGGCTTCTTTTCTTGTATTAAACAAGACAAGTGCAACAGAGAAACATGAAAAGTGTTAATAGTTTTGCAAGTTAGATGCAAGGGACAGAGAAATCAACAGATCTGAAGCTAGGCCTTGGATGCAAATTTCTGAGTAACAACATCTGAATAGAAGTATTATTAACCATAAATAAAAAATTTTAATCTTGAGTTAAAAATTTTTCATCCATTTTAATGAAAAGCCAGATTTTACTTATATTCCCTTTCAAGTAAATACTGCTTTCTTATTAAATCAGATATGGCACAAAAACTATTGCTCTTCTTTTGATTATGAATTTTTCTCTATTCTTCAGAGATCTTGTTGAACTAAGCAGCACTATTTACGATTTTGCCAGGGACTTTTACAAAAGCCAATCCTGATTAGAGAAATAACCTCCCATTTCTAGGAAGGAACATAGAAGAGGAAAGTCCTTGAGTCTGTCCGACTTTAGATTCGGTTAAAAATGCAACGCACAGATCCAAGGTACTCTCTTTCATTGACTGTCTTTCAGACAAACTATTCAACCTCTGCACATGAGATCTGAATGTCATATAAAGAACAGAAAGAGAAGTCTGAGGAGAAAAATGGAAGTTTCCCAAGGTGATGGCATACAGGGAAAGAACATTATCGATATTAGTTTTGTAGTCCTAGGTACAAAGTTGCCTTTGCAGTCACCCTACGTGGAGTGGGTTTTTACCACTGCTTAAGTTTAATACCAAACTCGGGGGTTTAAGGTACGCCGTTACTTTACCTCAGTCTCCTACATAATCAGTGAAGAGTGTCAGGCTCCTACAGAGGTGCTTCAGAGCAGAAGCCGTACTTGTAGATTCTGAATTACTTTCTGAAAGAACATCCCCTGCTTTCAATCTCTTTCAATAGACCAGGTAAAATTGTCTGCCTCCTTTAGGCACCTATGTTAGAAATGTAAGAATAGGCAATAGGAGCTGCCTTACACATCTCTTTCCCTGTGTTTCTGCACTCCATTTCTATCACTTTCACAAATTTTGCCGAAGCTAGAAGTAGCAGATTTTATCAGTGCACTAACTGGTTCAACCACACTCTTTCCTGCTCTGATACTTCTGGTTGTTTGCATGTCTAAACAGCACCTCAGTCTTTGATCCCCTCTAGGGAGCACGCGCTCTTAAATCTGGCTATTTTTAGTACATCTATGACCATCTTCTCCAAGATGAAAGAGGAAAAAATGTGTTACTGAAAGGGTTATCAAGCATTGGAACAGGCTGCCTAGGGGAGTAGCTGAGTCACCATCCCTGGACGTATGTGTAGATGTGGTACTTAGGAGCACTGTTTAGCGGTGGCCTTGCCAGCATTGGGTTTGTGATTGGACTCGATGATCTTAAAGGTCTTTTCCAACCTAAATGATTCTATGATTCTGTGCCCCTACCTATATAACATGGGTAGATGATGCCTAATGTCGGTTTGTGAACTGCTGACATACTGATGTGTGAAAATTCCTGTACAGGCATGGCATATTATATTTTCCTAATTAATCAGATACACAGTATGACTGTTATAGTCTCCTGTATTTCACCCAAATATCAATTTATTTAATTCTTGTAATTTGTCACACTTCAATAAAATCAATTTCCCATTTCTGAGAAGACAGCATACTGATTAATAAAAACTCCTGTCTACAGCATGTCCTCCCTCCTGTGATTTGTGGGCACAGAAAACACTGATATATTTTCTTTGCTGAGTGAAAAAACTATTTAACAAGTGACACAGAAGAGAAGGCTTAAGCTTTTTGAACTGAAAAATATAATAAAATTCTTATGGAAGAGCCAGTACATTAAGCATGTGATTCCCTGCCAATGGAAACCGTCTACACAGACTAGATAGACAGCAAAGAGTGGAGACCACGACTGTAATGACTTTTGGGATCAGACAGAGATCCAAGTCAGGAGGCTACAGCAGCTTGCTTCCATCTCTCTGAGAGACCCTACTGAACACATTGGGTCTGGACCCAGCCTGCAGGTTACACAGTACGGACCACTACCAAGTCTTTTAAAAGTGACCCAGCCACAATAGCTGGTAGCTACCCAGAGGAGGAAAAGCATAAAGCTGAGGAAAACCAGGCTCACTTCGTTACGGAGCAGATGTCAGCATCTCTCAGGGAGGTCACAGAGATATAAATGGATGCAGAAAATATTCCCATCTCCACAGCAGTCACTTTAAAAGTAGAAACGTGGAATCTGTCATGGTAAGAATTTATAAAAGGGTAAAGACACACAAAATACAGCAGAGTACCGTATATTCAGGAATATCCATATCTCAGTCCCTCTGGGGACAAAGTGAAGAACTGGCACAGTATTGAGCAGGTCTTGGGGGGCTGCTCTTGAAACCCTGGGGGTACTCTATCCAGCCATTGTCCTACGTAGGAATTTCTGTCATTCGTAGCAGCGCAGCAGCTGAATGTCTGCTCGGATTACTCATGCTTCTGGAACACAAATCTATCTGGACATTTAGGCAGGAATTTTGTAGGAAACCACAAGGCAGGAAAATCCAAGATTGGGATTGTTTGGTTTGGTTTTTTGAATTTCCTTTCTGGATTATATCACGACCATCTGAAACACTACTAGAAGTTCAAGTCCACTCCATGATGAAGCTGGTTTCAGATGCACAGATGAAAGTATAAATACTGCTTTGGTCTGATTGATGGGGAGAACATGAGATCCGCACCTGGGTTACAAGATCTGGGTCTGTTCCTAGGTCTGTTACCCAGGTGCTTATTGATCTTAGGTACTCAATTCCTTTCTTCATGCTTCAATTTCTGTAAAATAAGGCCATGATCCTGACCTTCATTATAAAACACTTTGAGATCTGTGGATGAAAACTACTAAATAAGAACTAATTATTATCATTAGGTTGGATCCAGCACCAAAACTTGTCAGTTTTCTAGTTCAGCCTTTCTTGTGACTATAATTATAATCTCATCAGAAGAGCTTGGCCTAAAATGGCAGAAATCTCCTAAGGATAATTCAGAGTATTTTAGTGCTGTTCTATGAGAAGCCCTAGCTTTACTTGAAACTCAAGTCTCAAAGTCTAGCCTTACCTAAGCCTCGTCATCTGTATGTCACCATAAATCTTCATAGCTGCATTTTGCTACTTAAGAGTTAGAATGCCTGAAAACAGAATTACTATTTGCTCTCAAAACAGTTGTTTTCCTCTTTACTACAGTATGAATGAAAACAAACCAGATACAAAAGGACAGTTATAATTTCAAGCCAATTAGATTTTATAAAGCCATTCAGAAAATTATTTAAAGTATATCCTGTGTTTCTGTAAGACCAAGAATATTACCCTTGATTCCATAAGATTTCAGCTTTTTCTTGACAACCCCACTGCTCCTTTTGGATGGTTTTTCATCTTTTTTAAAACCTCTTTAAGAGGCAAACTGAATGCTGCCTCCTGACAGCATACCAACATACCTAAAACAAGAAAGTACATGTGCTGAATGTTTCTTTTGCTACAAGCTTCAGATCAAGACTTTAATGAGAAAAACACATTCTCTTTCTAAAGCTGAAACACTTCAGCAAATATTGGTGCAATGTATCTGTTTCCTTATAAAGAAAATCCTCTTGAAGAAAGGGCTCTAATTCAAATTCCCAATCCAAACTGTGCGTCACAGTCTGAATTTCCTGGTCTGACAGCACTACTGAAATGCCTCCCAGAGACTAAATTCAGCTTTAATTCAGGTTTGTCTGGCCAGCTGAGAATGAAGGAAACTGCACAGCAGAGCCTAATGGCTCTAACAGTTTCCACGCTAACTCCCACATTCGCGCCACACAGAAGGTAGCCGGGAAAAGGAGCATTCCTCTTAAATAAATGTTTACGAGGAGGTGAAAGAATCCCCATCCAAAGTGGGCTATTCAGGGGTAGTCCAGCTCTAGATGATATTTTTTTTTAACCTCCATTGAACATTAATGATAACTCTAAATTTCTAACTTGTTTTATGATGTTCTTACTACATTACATCATGCTACCCTGTGTGTAAAAACAATGGAATGAAAGCCTCTAATTTTAGCTGTCATAAGCTAAAGGATAAATGGCAGCAGAAGCTTTCACTTATAATTGCAGGATTTTAGGTAGCTACAGAAAAAGTTATCTTTTCTTTATGTGAGCAAATGCTCAACCATTTATGCAAAATTGCAGAAACTGTAAGAAGTTGTGTGAGCTTAAGAGTTAATGGTGAAGGTGTCACTATGCTCAGAAATAGAGCCGACTTTTCCATGTCATATTCAGCTTATTAATAACCCCAATTACTTCTGTTGCAATGGCACATGTCTCTCTCTGCTTTATGTTATTGTTATGTAACTAGAATAGCTTTCAGAATCACTTTTGACTGAGCTTGAACAGGTAAACTATAAAATTCAGCTAGAATCGAGTTTTATGCTGAAATGCTATTGCAATTCAATAGATGAATGTTGAGTGACATAGAGTATGCAATTATACAAGAAGACTGTTTGCAACAAGCCATCTTGGAAGTACTTCCATTTGTGAGAGGATTTTTTCACATTCCAAATCTGAATACATTAAAAAGCCTGTAGTCAGTTAATAGAGTCAAATCTGCAATGCTTAATTCTGAATTTCTTCTGTAACGAGATGAGCTTCTCAATTCTTGTGATTAACTTACAAACAAAGCCAAATACAAGAAGCTGGTTCAGAAAAAAATCATTGCATGGAATCATTGCCATTTTTCTCATAAATATTTCTCCCTTAGAAACCACAGAAATTTACGCTCTCTTTATCATGTGTTGTATAGAGCTATATGCAATTACAGCACTTCCTGAATAAAATAATACAGATCTGAGTAAGATCTTGCAGAAATGGATATAAGAACTATATGCAACCTTCTGGCAAGTTGCCAAAGTGGCCCTTATGCTTACCAAATAGCGCATCAATCTAATCTAATCTAATCTAATCTCTGTGTGTACACAGGTATGACAATAGTGTTGCAAAGCTGCTTTGTTTAGCTGTGTATTTTCATGACCTTGAAGCTCAGGATAATGTATTTTTTATTTTATTCAGTACCTTCACACAAGGATATCTACAATCATTATAAAAAATCTCCAGTCGGAGGAGTGGGGAAAAAAAAGGGACTTCAACTGCTCAGTTTCTAAATTAAGCTACATCTGAAGTTAAAAATAGCCCTTCTGCCTGAAGATGCTATGCTGCCTGAATTTAAATAGCCTGTTTCTTTCCCTGACAGATAACATTTATTGTGCTCTCTGCTGCTGCAAAAAAATGCCTTCTATGAGGAGGCTGCCTTTTTTTTTTTTAAGTCCAATTTCACTTCACTTAAGACAACAGAATTAAATAGAGTCAGTGTTCTAGCCAGGATGTGCATTGATTTTCTCGTAGATACATTTCTCAAATCTTATTAAACAGACCTAAAAACGTGCATGTATATATGTGTGGCTTTACCTAGCTCTGTCAGCGATTTTTCCAGGAGGATCTACAGTAAGAATATATTGCTTGAAGTGCAATCAGTTTTCTGCAATACATATCCTAAAAGTGCTTGTGCCCATCCCGCCCAATCTCTTTTGTTTTCTTTTACTTTCGTACTTTCCTATAGAAGATATATATATATAAAAACATTATTCCTACATGTTTCATTGCTGATTATAGACAAGAAGTAGTATTAAATGCAATTACATGCACTATACATGAAATGGTTTACTCACTGCTTTTCCCCAAAGCACTGAATGGAAAAGTATAGAAACTGTATCCTTTTTCTTTCTGGGCCTAACACAGAGCCAGCACAAGGATATCTATCTCGTCCATATTGCTACTGTTGATCAGCTTAGTTCTTTTCGTTAAAATTTCTAGTGCTCCATCCAGCATAAAGTTTCAAACACAGTATCCATGCTCACTCCTGGGAAACTGTTAATTTTCCTCAATATTCATTCTAAATTTACTGTGCCTTAATTTCATCATTTTATGACAATTAAAATTAATCAGATTCACTTCTACATTTTAGGCAAGAAAATAAGAAAGGCATACTTCTAATGTGCAAAAATGAAACTTGAATCTTGCTATATTGAGACAACTCTGCTTTCCCCCTCTTGTTAAATTGCGTATTTTATATGAGCACTCCCAAAGGAATAGCACAGAAAGGCTCAGGAATAAGTAAATGAAAGATGAGATGGATATAAGTACTCCTCTTACCCCCGAGCAAGACTTTCACATTGCAGTCAATTTGTGGACTAAAAGCCTCAAAGATCCCTGAAAGCTTTATAAGCATCAATAATATTTGCAATGATGTAAGCCAAAGGCAATGATCTAAATTCTGCAGTCCCTAATTGAATAAAACACCCATAGAAGTCAATAGAAATTGCACTCAATTAAGCTGTACTGTATTTCAGGTCCATAGCATTTTACATGCTGTTACTATATAGCACCCACGAGTAGTTTTATTTGTATAGGGCAATGCTTGCAAGATGCAAGCCTCTGTGAAAGTAGAAAGGACTGGAATGCCCATATGTAGTTGAGCTGTGCAGTTTCAGTTGAACCAAGCTGCAGTCATCAATCAACATCACGTTACGACAGAATGCCTGTTCAGTTATCTAGGTGAAGCTCTAAGGCTACTTTGATTTGTAGGCCTGAAACAGCAAGATCAGTTATGATATAGGGGGGCTGAATTTAACTCAAATTTTAGATAAAATGGAAGATAAATCAAATCCTTGTGAAATTTGATGTGCATGTCCATAGCCCATAATACTCATCAGAGTAATACAAGTTCTCTAAACAAGCTAATCCAAGCTATAGTTTCAGCTGTTAAACACTTACAAATAGACAGGTACTTGTGTGGCACAGACCTATCACGTTGCAGGACAGTTTATACAAGGTAAACTTGTGTCAAGACCTACAAAGCTTTGGGACTTCAGCATTTGTTTGAATCCACCGTTGTTACACCGCTTATTGAGCCTTATCACCAAGCATGTGAAATGAGAGCCGCCTGTGTTGCCACCGAGGAATCGGAGAGGAACGAGAGCCCGTCTGCAGCACTGGCACTGCACATGGTTTGGTATCACTTCTGCTTCCGGACAAGACAGGAGGATCATGGTTGCCAAAAACCATTTGCATTGCGCCATGTCAGAGAGCTTCACATAAGCATGTAATAACACCTGTAATGAGTCTCCAGAATCACATTTGTGAGGCCTGGAGAATGTTTCTCTTTCCAAATGCGAGCTACTGAGTCATCCTGTTCATGTGAGACAGACTGTATTCGCTTCCCAGAGAGCTCCTTTGAATCACTATTACCACCCGATAACAGATGTTGCTCTCCAGGAAAGTTTTTCATACAAGCTCTTATAATCATACGGATTATTTCAACTTGACCTTGTAGCTACAACAGAAAAAGAAGATGAACTGGGGGATCTGAGAGGGCTGTGTGTTGTAGTACTTTGCATATCTGAGTAACTGGGCCCTGAACAGCATGACTACTCAAAACACTACACAAAGAATAACAGATATGTCCATAGTCCTATAAGGTAAATACTACTTATTCCCAGCTCACATACGGGAAGAAGCAAGCCCTAAAATGTTTCATGGACTTGCCCAACATCATACAGTACACAGGTAACAATTCAGGAATAAGTGATCCAATGTTTAAAAGCATCTCTGTCTCTTTGAAACTTGGAGCCTACAGACGAGTAATGAAACTCAAGTTAAATCCTTTGAAAATAGGACTAAAATTGGAAGCATTTAGTAAAGCGATTTAAAATGCCCATCTTCTGACAACCACTTCTGTTTTCAACCACAAGACACTTTCTCTCTAATTTCTTGTTCAAAGTGAACCTTAAAATGCACTTTAAAAGAGATGTTGAACAGTACTGTAATACATACTCAATTTCAAACTTTCCTAACTATTCATATTTCTGGTCAACTAACAGTAACTTTCTTTCTGCATGCCTTTATTGTGTTACTGGATTGCAGCTTCAGATGACAAAGCACATTTTCACTACTCTTTTTCAAAAATGCCAGGAAGTGGCAATTTAAAATCAGACATTTATATTGTAAGTATTCCCGTGCCTTCTGGTGCCACTTTAACTAAGTTCATGCAATTAAATTATTTCTCTAATGCCCTGAATACACGCATTTCATGATTTCACATCAGAGTTTTGGAGTTATGTCACCAGATCCCAGAAGTAATAGAGCTATGCTTATTCATAGCAGTGGACAGTCAGGCCCAGGTAATGCAATAACAGCTTGGATTCCAAACAGCAGCAACAAAATACAGAACCATAGGGCTTTGGATAGGTAAAAATGAATTAATAAATTTTTCATCAGATGGTCTCATTAATCACTACAGTCATGAATTAAAACTCACAGTATTCCTTTAAGAGAGATACCGTTTATTTAAAACAAACCCAGACAACCAAACCACAAAAAATGTAATGCCAGATCATGGATAGATGACGTCTATCAGATAAAATAATCTATCAGGTCTCAGGAGAATTAACCTCTAACAGCAAAGGCCATGGTTTAGGCTGAGCTGTCCAGTGCAGTGGTAGTACTAATACTCTTATTTGCTTTGTCATACACTATGTTTAGAAACTATTGTTCACTCGACAATTATTAATCTTAATTTATTTTTTGCCTTCTGTTTCTCAAGGGATGAGGAGTTTGGGTTACTGAATGTTTTTATATATTTTTGCACTTATCCAGCATGTCCCCATCTTTCCAGGATAAGCACTGCTTCTCTTTTGTCATCCTAACTTCTCTTCCTATTCATGCGTATGTCCTCGTTTTCCAGCCTGTGCCATACTTTTCCATCCTGGTCCGAAGCCTGACTTTTCATCAGTGGATCAACTTGTGCTGTTAATTCTTCCTCTTCTTTTCTACGTATTCAAAAGCAGAAGATAAAGAAACAACTGGAATTCACTACTTCAACGTTTCCAGCAATAAATTACCATATTAAATTGCTCAACAGCACTTATACTGTGTCGTGGGTGAATACTGTAACCTAGACTTTAGTGTCTGTCTCTATCCAACCTATCCTCCCCAGCTTACCACCCATACCAGCTTCATCGAGATGCTTCAGCAATCTTTGTATCCTGCTCCCTGGAGCTCTCTACTACTTGGTTAGTTTACTGCACTCCCAGTACAAGCACCGCTAAAACCACCTAATTCCACCTAACTTTACAGCTTTCCTCCATTACTCCCAGTCTGTTTGCCTCCTCATTTCTCTGACTTGTTGCTGCAGAATTGCCTATCTTCTGCATCACTCCTCAGAGCCACAAATACCTTGCCCTAATTGTTGGCAGGCATTATACTGTGAACAACTCACCATGCAGACTTCACTCCCTTCTCCTTTAAGCTGCTATCTCTCTGTCCCAGTGTCTGCAGCTAAATGCTATTCTCTGCATAACACAGTCACAGAGCATTTTCAAGTTGGAAAGGGAGAGGGGAAGCAAAGAGACAGGAAGAAGGTGAACAGAAAGACAAAGACTGAGGCTTGCTACCCACCATCTTCTCCAGAAGTCTTTACCTCTGAATCTCTCATTTGAAAATCTACTTTACTAATTAACATGCCATATCTAGCTGCCATCATGTTATTTTTCTGTCATAAGACACCACCTAGAATAATACAAAATGACCTTTTAGTGGTTTTGCTTCCCAGATTACTAAAAATGGTGGAATCACATGGAATGCTGATAAAACTACGAACATTAGATAATGATAACATTTTCTTTGAGCTTACTGATTTTTTTTTTCCTCCCGTGTAACCATTTAACTCTTATGCATATCTTAAACTGCTTAAAAGTGATATTCAGAACAGAGATGTCAAAAAAACAGTAACAATTTTTAGAAAGAGGAAACAGGTCTACTTTCTGAACAAACATATTTTCTCAACAGCCTGACGAAAAGATCATTTTCACCTCAGACTACAATTGTCACTCTCAAATTTCTTCTCTCTCATTTATACGCATCCAGACTCACTGCTGTGCTCCAGTTGTTTTGATATCAGCAAAGCTATCATAAAAACATCTGAATACAGTAACATCTAAAATTTAGCAACTGGAATTTACCATGCTAAATTAAATGCCCCAAATGTGTATTTCCACTGGGGAAAAGCGTGAGTCAAACTCACACTGTATGTATTTTGCAATAAACAGGAAATAGAGTGAAATAAATATATGTGGTTTATTCTGGTTAATATATGTTGTGCCCAACACAACATGTAAGCTTGCCAGTATGTGAAGCACACGGAAGCTACGCATAGGTGCAAATATATTAAGCAGCAAATAGCAATTTTGATGAGACAGTTACTATTTTGAACTTTGATACCTTAGCAATTCTACAGAAAAACAATACAACAACCTCTTCAATTGTCCCTTTCTCCCAGGAAGCCAGCACACAAACAGGGGACTGTACCGACAAACACGCTCTTGACTCAAAATAATTCCAGTGTAGTTCATTTAAAACAACAACAACAAAAAAAGCACCATCCCAAACCAACAACCTCAGTCATATATGTCATAATCCAGATTACACATAAATACTTCACAGAAACTTCTGAGGTCATGGGGAACTTCTGAGTTGATTTTTTTTTGCCTTCCTTCCTATGCATTATTTATGTGCCCTCACATGCAAAAGAACAAAATTTGAGCCCATTCTGCGAGGCACTTGTCACAAGCTTCCACTGATAGGATCAGTTCCAGAAAAAATTCTGCAGTCTGGAGGCTCTATTTTCTTATTGCCCACAAGTGAGCAAAGAGTTAGCCTACGAGCCTGCAAGTGTCCACTTAATAGACAAAATTTAAAAAGAAAAGGAGTTCAACATCATCAACATCTTATAGGATGCGGGTCAGGTCTGGATTTTCAGTTTCCAGCTGATGTGGCCTGTTATATACATACAACAGTACAATGCAGACTATTCAGAACTTCCCGTTTGCCTTAGAGGCAACCACAGTTAATGCTCTGTAATCTGCATTACAACACACTGTGGTTTTTTTTGCTTTTAATTTATTCTTCTGAAAATATTTTTGGGATGAGTGGATGTATACAGTGAATGTAGCAGTGAGAAAGGCTGTGGGATTTGTAATTACAAAGAGAATAAAATCCTAACTTGCTGTATATGCAGCACTACTAAGATTTCATTATTCGAATTAGGAAAAACCTCTCTGCTATTACTAATTTCAAGGTCAGCTACACGTATAGCAAAAAAAAATTGGTAATGAAGCTCAACATTTTGAATAAATCCAGACAGAGCTGTTAATAAAACAGAAAAGAAAAATCCTCACTTACCTCAATAGTTGTAAGCTGTTATTTCATACTCTGTGAACTTTCACTCCCTACAAACTAAACAAAAGTTCTGCAATCTTGATGCTAGAATAGCTCTCAAATACATACTGCAGAATACCAAAAAAGAGAAAGCCTATGTTGTCCTTACTAGCAGGCATCTCTCCAGGGATGATTGGTCATTACCCTGGCAACCCTCACAAATGGCAAATGACGTAAAGAGAGTGGGAAAAAAGCCACTGAGAGCAGAAAGCACTATATGCATTATAGATAGTTCTGAGAATCCATGCTCATATATGCATTAAATGGCTTCAGAGGAGCACAAGGGACCTTCCATTTTGCAGAGATGCCTGCCGAGGTGAATAAGAAACTTTCTAATTTTTTTCTGAACCAAAGCATTGGGAGCATCTTTAAGTCTTTAACTGAAGCAAATTGGTTTCTGATTATTTTAATAATTCAGTCACTGTTTTTATTCTCTTTTTTCCATTCTGTTAAAATTTCCCGTTAAAATAGCTCACACTAGTATTCAGAAAAGAATGGATGTATTTTTCATTATTCCTTTTCACCTTTTTTATTGTTACGTAAAGTTACTTGTTGCTGTATTTATCCACATTAGCTCTCACACGCTCATTTTTCCCTAACAATGCATTTGTACAAATTGTACAAGAGTTCTTGTGTTTATGCCAGTAGAAATCAACACATTAGCAATTGTATTTAGTGTTACTGACAACTATACTGTGCCTCAAGATGACATGATTCTAACCAAACATCTAAAAAGCATTTTGTTATTTTTGCACAGCATGATCACAGTGAATTTGACTGCACTATGATATGTACATCATAGAGCTAGAGAAATGTGGGTGTGGTTAATTCTTCCACAGTTACACAGAAAAAAAAAACCCCACATGTAAGATAACAAGGAAACCTGCTTTGAGATTCTTTAGCATCTGCACCACTCTTTATACCATTAAGTAAAACTGAAGGAATTCTGAGTACGAAACCCAAGAAAAGCATCTTCCACCCCTGCTTGCACATGTTACCAATTACAATTCAGGATCAGGCATCCTTTTACTTGCTCTTCATTGGATTTCTGGATTCCTAAATGCACATAAGTCACCTTTCAAAGAGCATACTGGAAAGCATGAGCAGTTAGATCTTTTTATAACCTGAAGGAAAGGGCACAATTCTCAGAGATGAACTGAGGCAGCTGCTCTAACCACTTAGCTATTATGTAAAAGTTGGATGGGAACGGCTCTACCATGACAACTGAGTTTTGTGCTGAACTCCTGATGAAAACACGTTAGATGTATTTGAACTCTGCCCCACTTCAAACCTGAAAAGAAACAGAAGTAACCAGCAGCTGCAACCAGGATTTCTGTACCTAGCTGCCTAAATTCAATTAGTAAAAACTTTTTGGAATAAAATTTAGCACTCCTTGAAATTTTGATGTATTCAAATTTAGGTGTCCTTGAAGAAGAGGACAGACAGGCTTTAGAAGCCCAGCTTGTTCACACAAGAAAAAAAGGCAAGAAACTTTGCCAACACCTAATTAAAAAAATTACATCCAGGTCCTTCAAGAGCAAACAAACTCTCAAGGTGGGAAGAATCAGCACACTAAGCACAGTGTACACATTTCTACCTCCTGTTAAAAATATGATTTTCTAAGTGCAACAGAAGGAAGACTGAACCGATAATTGTAGAGAGAAGTACATGCACTACTACACCAAATAATGAGGTTAATGTAAAAGAAAAAAATCTTTATCAGAACAGTTGCTCTAGAATGGTAAGATTTCCTTATGGACGTAGCAACGCTTAAAACCCTCAGTTTCAGGGTGTGGCAAAGACGGGACACTGCTGCACCACTGCTCTGCACCTGGACAGAGCCTACTGACACTAAGCATGAACTAGCCTTATCCTCTGGTTGCAGACTGGAGATTTGACTGAATCTTCTCCAGCCCCACAATTTGAAAGCAGAGTAACAAGGGGGAAGGCAAGTATCTTCACTCATTCTTTTTCCACTCATTTCCAGTCAGAGTGTTAGATCTATACCAAATCACCGTCTACCCGAGAGAAAATGCAACTACCTTAGCAGCAGGGCCCCTGATTGTCCTCCTGACTAGGACAGTGAGCTGAGATTTAAGGACAACCAAGTTATTTAACTCCGCTATACTACTAGCTTGCTGGATAAATTCTCATAAAATATTTCCAATGTGAATAAAGATTCTAACTCCTTCAAAAAGGGCTTTCAGTGCTATCACTGAAAAGTTTTATATAAAAAAGGGCTTCGTTTTTAGTATTTTCAAAATGTACTATCCCCCCAGCAATGAGGAAGATGGCAGTACACTTGCATCATCACCATTTTCCAAAAAGGCTGAACGAGCCATTGGAAGTGACTGCATTTTATGACAAAACAAGTAATGAACAGAAAGGATATTCAAAAGACAATGCTCCATTAGGTGTATTTTACTTATTTGCTGAAGACAACTCATTTTTAATTATTTAAACTCTGGCATCATCACACTAGCAAATGTTCTTCTGGGTTATAATTGACAGAAATATCTTGATCTGAGCAAAGTGAAACCATAGTATAACATTACCTCCGATACTACGTTTTTCCTGATGGGGGGACAGCAAGCACTATTTTGTGTTTAGAAACCACAGAATGCAAAGTTCACCAATATGTAGATGGCCAGTGCATGCTCTATGCTTCCTGTACATCTTCTCTTTGACAGTCCAAATCTAAGCTTCTGTTTTTTTCCACAATTACCCTTTGCAGAAATTTAGATCCAGCTACAAACTTTCCACCTACATTCCACTCATTACCACAACTGAACAAAAATCTTTCCATGAGTGTTCCCAAACTTACTTTTTAAGAACAAATAAGGTCTGTCATGAACATCTTCTGTAAGAAAAAGTATTTTTAAATACACAAAAAATGTTTGTATTTTTGCAAATAGATGGTCTTAACAAAACCTTCATCTTTTTTTATCATATCCAACCCCACCAACTTGCTTTTGTCTCAGCATGTGAGGTTGACTCATGTGAATGTTCTGGGCAGCACAACAGGGACAAATCCAATCAATGAGGAGAAGAGGATGACATTGGTGCAGAGCTGCAGTCAGGGAACAAGGCTTCTAGTGCAGTCTTAGGAAGAGGCACAATGACAGAATCTAACACCCATTTCATGACATTGTGTCAGCCATGCCGCTGAGTCTAACATATGCAGTGCCTGATGGAAAACTGGGTTCCCAATCCTTAAAGAATCCTTTCCATATGCTGATAAAATTTGCCAATACATTAAAAAATTAAATTAAAAATTAGTCAGTACATTAAAAAAAGATTGGAGACAGAAATCATCCAATAAGTAAGTTATTACTGATTTTATTCTAAGTGATTCATCCCAGGAAAGGATCAGCTCACTCAAGTCAGTGAGAGTTAAAAGTCTGCAGTATTTTTCTGGATGAACCATTTAAATGCTGGTGAAATGCATCGCTTGCAGAATCCACCCCTTAAACATGCCTGTAGTCACCTGTCATAAAAGACTATCACACAGGGCCTTCTCCATACTTTCCAAGTTCTGTCCTTCCTCTTATGTGTGTCTACTCCAATCTGGTTTTTAGGTGGAGAAAATGAGCTCAGGTTTTAGCAGGCCAAATGCATTATATGCCAGAAAGTTATAGAAAATAAAAAAACACTATCAGAACATATTACTTCTGTGAAGGCTTTTACACTGTCATGTCGTGTAAACATCAGAAAGAGGTGAATGATGATTTTTGTTTCCTAAGCTATGAATATGATTCTGAACAATACATTGTTGAGTAAGCAAAATATTTTTTTTCTTTCTCTGTCCTTCTAGACATTCCTTAGTAGCAGAAACTACAGGCTTTCAGCATTCACTGGCTTTCCCATGATTTGTCTTTAACTGCCAACATTATTACAGTGAAATTCAGTGAGATAAAGGAACAGAAAGTACTAACATTCAGAAAATGCAAACATCTGCATATGAATACACTGCTGGTAGAATCCTTTAGTACTCAGTTTTAATCAAATTCATAGACACAGTCTGCCCTTTAACACAGATGCATCCAAAACCAGCAATTCATTACTTTCACTCCATCTTTCTTCCAGTTCCAGCATTTTTCATCTAGCATCTTTGTGACGCAGATTAGTCTCTCCTGACCCCATAAACTATGTGCCAAAATATTCCAATAGGTGACAACCACCTTAGCTGAGGAACGTTGGAGCGGGAAAACGGGAGTAGTTCTGAGGAGAAAGGACAGTAGCAAGTCCAACCATTTCAACTCATTCCAACACAAGACAGGGCAAGGTCATACAGGGCCACCAGTGATGGTGATACCTGCAGTCTCTGCTGACTTACTTGCAGAGCTGGTAGTTCAGATTAACCATCAGCTACCAAGTCAACCAAACCACGCTTCTGGTAGGTGACAGCCTCAGGATCCATACAACACTAGAACTTCTAGTGAGGAACATAGCTCTTCAGTGCCTAGGATTAGCTATCCCTGTGCTAGCACCAGCGAGCATGAAAGCACTAGTACACACTTAAAGAAACTGTGTTTACAACTATGTTTAAGGTAAATCTAAACAAGCCATTGAAATAAGCAGCTTCTAAGCAATATAGCTTAAAAGCCCTGGTTTCCTTCAGTTGCGTTTCATGTTTGCATTCATTTGTGCGTCTCAAAAAGCAGTAATTTTGGATCAAAGGTCTTACTAGGATAAAGATAGAATCATAGAATCATAGGTTGGAAAAGACCTCTAAGATCATCGAGTCCAACCGTCCACCCAACACCAACATGCCTGCTAAACCATATCCCAAAGTGTCACATCTACACATTTTTTAAACACCCTCAGGGA
>Ga0181612_166500_pt1 | contig 16158 bp, 7 predicted proteins | sample HoacroProtozoa21_FD_119630 | JGI IMG/M metagenome (GOLD analysis project Ga0181612, IMG submission 119630) | Hoatzin crop microbial communities from Cojedes, Venezuel. Combined Assembly of Gp0051906, Gp0051904, Gp0051908
TAAAACTAGGACCCTTCTTTGCTTCATTGTGGATGATGGTAGTAGTACAGGTGGTGGGTCTTTCTGTTCGCTGCAACTCTTCTGGTGCAGATGGATCAACACCCACATCATCCACTGACTCGTCCTCCACAACTAGAGCCTCAGCTGTTGTGCAGAGGCACCTGGGCCAGGAGAGGGTTTGATTGCTACCCCGATTGTGGACTTCTTTCCAGTCGCCGGTTCCCTTTCAGTCCCTGCGTGCCTCCTGGTGGGGGGAGGATACAGGCTCCCTTTGACCACAGCCTTTTTCTGGTCACTGTCCCTGTTCAGGTTTCAGGGAGGTGAGAGTATGGCTCCACCAGTCTATCTCTCGCTCAGACTCCCTGGTGCTCCTTAGCCTATCTATATCTACTTCATTTCTTAACATGTACATACAGAAGAAAATTATTTGAATTCCCAGAACGTAATTATTTCTTTGCTCTATTCTACCACAGTTTTCACTGTAGTCTTATGGGACATACTCTTTTTAAAAAAATTTCTTTTTTAAATTTGTTTTTTTCTAGACAGTAACCTAATATTTAATGGCGCCAGTTCTTAAAAAAATAGTAACAACATATATTTATCAATTCTATAACTGCACAATAAGTTACAAAAAGCAACATGCTTTGGGTTTGATATTAATGATCTATTTATTGTATTTCTGGAGAAATGTGTAGATAGATAAGTGCAATTAAAAATATTTGTCTAGATTTATATTTGGATATTTTGAGGAATACTGTGCACAGTTGGCATGTAGTGTAAAACCTACATGCTCATTGAGAAGACAATTAATACACAAAAGTGGATAAAAATCCAAGAAAACACCCACATTCAGCTCAAGACTATCCTCAAATTGCTTTTGGCACCAATCTGTCCGAGGTGGAGTTATGGCACACGGTTGTTTTGTCCTTAGAATAAGGAGAAAATGAATAGATGAACATGAGAACATCAAACGAACAAAGACAAAGCTCTGTCCTGACTTACAGTGAAGACAGAGAAATAGTCAGAGAACACGTGGAAAGAAGCTTTTGCTATGGTTAGGGGACTGATGCAAAGCTCTTTGAATTCACTAGGGAAAAAAGCAGTGATGATATTCACTAAACATTGGATCCAGTTCTTGGTGAGTATCTGTATAACTGCATCACAGTGTACTTAATATTTCCATGTTCAAATCCCAGATGAACAATTTGTACCATAGTAAGAGAAGACTGGGATAGGTTGTTTAATCTCTCAGCATTTTCAGCCCTTAAATCAACCTACTTGAATTTAAGTCCAAAAAAATACCATTCCTTTTCTTGAGGTCTAGCTCTGGAGTAGCAAATTTAATGTTTCCATATTCTTCAGTAGTTTACTCCCTAATAGGACTAAGTCTCTAATACGGACATTATCTCCAAATCAAGCTTGTACAAGGAGTGTAAGGGAGTGGAAGCCAGGAGAAGGAGGCATAGAAAATTGGATTCACTGCATTTTTGTGTCTATATATAAAAGTGATGTCACTCAGTCACTGTCATCCTGTCATGTTTTTTTTTTTAATAGTGGTTATAAATATATATATTTGAATAATGTATATCTCAAATGCTGATCACATGAAAGATGTTCTGGCCACCAAAACAATACAAATTCATTTACTGCACTCAGCTTCCTAGGACAGAATGTTGCCTGTCAAAATAAAAGATTTAATTCCCGATTTCCATCTCTATGATAATCTGGAAAGTGTCACTATAATTTGGGGGGGAAATTTAAATATCTTGAACAGTCAACAGTTTTTGCAGGTTTCGAAACATTGATGTAATGTCTTGAAGATAACAAATTTAATTTTAAGTAAAATACATCAGAAAATTGTTCAGAAAAAAGTCAGACCAAAAAAAATTATTTCCTCCTATCAACAGTGTTAGTTATTGTGACAAGGAACCTAAATTCCATTTGCACTCTATAAGTGCAACAATAACTGAAAAAAAAATAAAATGAAATGAAGGAAAATTGATGTTTTAATTATTATTATTTAGTGCTTTTATGTTAGCTGTGGAAGCGCATATGTAGATTCCCATGTCAGGTATGTAAAATACCTACAGAAAAAAATTTAATTATATACAAGTTTTGGAAACATTACTACGTTTGAGATGAAGTAAAGAAATCAGGTGTAAATTTCTGTTCACAGTATGACAGTAACTTTATTTCCAGACATTATGTAGTGTAGTATCTTCTATTGCAAAAGCTGAACAATATAACAAAGTTGAAGTTCAGCAGATCACCCATGTTCTTTATCCTTGCTTTTTTTTTTCCCCTTTTCTTCTTTTTTTTGTCAAGAGATAAAGCAAGACACAGTTTCATTGATGAACGAAACAACACCTTTCTGTAGTTTATGTCAGGGCAATGTCTACTGGTCTCTTAAATTTTGTATTAAAGAAATACAGAAAAAGATAAAGGAAATGGGGGTAGTGTTCCCAGACAATTCACTTTAAGTTGATTATTGTATATAAACAACCTGAATTTGTTTTATTGAGTATCCCTTGCTGTAAAATATCAATTACTTTCAAAGAGTATTACCTAATTATTAGGGTAATTACTTTTCTGAGGGGAAGATCTCTGCAGAGATGAAAAATTTTGGCAAAGAACTGGAGGATATATTTTTGCATAATAATTAGGCTAAGCAATAGATGAAATGTAAACTATATTAAACCCAAATTCAGGCATTTAGGTATGGATGATGAGTGGAGGTAAAAGAGACAATAATAATATATGCATGCTGTTTTTCCAAGGCAATACAAAACCAGACATCACAAATGTTCCAGTTCAGTGCTCCAGGCAAAATTTATCTTTTATTTTACCAGGCACAAAAGATGATCTTTCCAGTCTAGGATGGTAGATGATGGAAATAAACATTTCTAACAAAAGAAAATTGGTAAATTATTCACATATATGATTGAGACAAACAAAGTGAGGTGCAAAGCACAGTAAAGACATTCCTTTTCACTAGGAAACTGTTATTAGATAATGTTATGACACGCTGTGTTTAAGGAATTATGTGACAACAATGAGAATAGAACGATGACACGTTTGACCTACAACAGAATGTGAAAAAGGTTTTCTGTTCCAAGAAATATTTCAGGGTTTTTGAGAAAACCTGACATGATGAACCCAATATCTTCCAAATACTTTGAGAATTGATGGCATAATTGATGGCTGCATCGGGAGCCCTCAGAACAGGAAGGATAAGGACCTGTTGGAGCGGGGCCAGAGGAGGGCTGCAAAAATGATCCGAGGGCTGGAACACCTCTCCTGTGAGGAAAGGCTGACGGAATTGAGGCTGTTCAGCCTGGAGAAGAGAAGGCTGTGGGGAGACCTTAGAGCAGCCTTTCAGTACCTGAAGGGGCCTATAAGAAAGCTGGAGAGGGACTTTTTACAAGGGCATGGAGTGAGAGGACAAGGGGTAATGGGTTTTGTCTGAGAGAGGGTAAATTTAGCTTAGATATTAGGAAAAAATTCTTTACTATGAGGGTGGTGAAGCACTGGAACATGTTTCCCAGAGGAGCTGTGTCTGCCCCATGGAAGCGTTGAAGGCCAGGTTGGATGGGGCTTTGAGCTACCTTGTCTAGTGGAAGGTATCCCTGCTCATGGCTAGTGAGTTGAAACTAGACAATCTATAAAGTCCCTTCTAACCCATAGCTTTCATTCTGCGATTCTATGATGACTAAGTCTGACGAGGTATCACTTGACAGCAGGTTATATGTGGCTGCACTAGTAAGTAAAATCTGCCTGGGGCCATGCTCTACCAGTGTGGCCAGCTGACATCAGATGGCCTGTACCGCTGCTGTTAAACTCTCAGCCTCCAGATGACACTGGATGCTTGTGAACCACTTAATGGGAATCAGTCTTGATCTGTGTTAACCATGCCCAGTTGTGCTACCTGTCCCAGAGTAGTACCAGGCTACAGATCATTTTAATATTTTTGACCTATAACCGGGGATGTTCCCTGGCCCTAACTAGCAGACATCTGGCCATAATATCTGACTGTAGATTCATACTTTAAATAAAAATTACCTGTGAAGCTATAGCAATAGGATAACAGTAAGCACAAAGGAATTCAGATTAAAAAAAAAAAAAAATCAGATAAAAGCAAGTTAATACAGCTATTCCAGGACCTGTGATTTTAAAAACTAAAAATAAGTAATAAATATTTCACAAACTGTAGTTTGTCTATTCTTTGCAAACAAATATTTCTTAAGAGGAATTGGCTTGTAGTTAGACAGGATGTAATTATGTTTCAAATTTTCTCTCGTTCTATAGTATAAGATATCGTTACTTCTAGATTTTTGGTCGTGGTGAAAGACTTCAAAAATAATCCTTCTACTCCTTTCATCCTTCTTGTAAGATATCAGAAGTAGATCTATTTACACTGTGTTTGTAATAAACAGTAAATACTCCTACAAGGTCTGATCCTGTAACACTTACTTGAATGAGTTGGCCCATCAACTTACATTGATGTTGGATCAGGATTCAAATTAAGTCAGAAGCAGCCTTTCTATTATTTCCCACAGACTTTGAAGTGGATTCTTCTGTGCCAATGGTTCTTATTTGAGTGAGTTATCCAAAGGCATGCTAGTGACTTCAGGTATGTTTTGGCATCTGGATTAGTTCTCATTGTGAAGTGTTCAACAGTGAAAAGCAGTAAAGACTTTCTGTTCTTTGCCAAAATCAATATCTGTGCAGAGAGTTCAACAAACTCATACAGAATGATTAGGCCAAGTATATACAAATTTTCATGAAATGCCTATATGGGATACAGATTTTGGATTTTAGTCCTTACAACAAACTCCAGTATATTGTAGAAATAATGTATTTAGTCTATAGGCAAATTAAAAAAGAGAGGGAAAAGGAAGAAAAAAGGAAAACCAAGAAAATTATTGCAGAACAAAATTTAGAACAAAAGATGTATTTTCTAGGGTATAATTCTTGGAATTCATCAGCTTTACCTGGGATTCAGTTGGGATTTTGAGGATTTTTTTGCCTTTCATTCTAATCGGGCAAAACCTTACCTTCCTACTGTAAGCTTCATCCAAGTTTTTCAGTATGTATAGGGCCATTTAAAAGCTCAGTGCTATTAAGAAACACTCCTCATTTTAAACTAGGAGGCATAAGACTTTTATGTTAAGGCTGAGGTAGTGAGAAAGAGGTATATGATGAATCTCAGCTCAACTACGTAAGTGAACCTGGTACTATTTTTCAGTAGGTGATATATTCAGTAGCTTCCATGAATTTCAGTGAGTTCTCAAGCTGATTATGAAACTATTTATTTAGTTATTTATTTAATGATGTGGATGATTCTTTGTCTTGACTTAAAGAAAAATAGTGAAAAAATTTTAAAGTTATAAATCCCTAAAAATCCTGCTTTGAATTGCACATGATACGTATCAGCTTAGTGTTTGGTTACTGCTTTCCCTCACAGCTTCTAGCCACTAAATCTCACTCTCACTCATCATTTAAAAAACACAAACAATTTTCAAGTTGAAAAAAAAAAAGAAAATAAATTCTTCATAATTTGAGTGACCTTCTTTGTAACAGCAAAGATATATATCCATCCGTCCCATGGTAGAACTTTTTCTTTGCCATGTACTTTCTAATGTAGAAGTTATCAAACTTTTGCAGTGTTGACAACAACTTTACATTTCACAGCTCTTTTCTTCATTCATAATTCTTCAAGGCAGCTCAGCATCTGCCATAAAAATTCCTTATGTGGAAAAAAGTATTAGCAGCGAAAAGTGTAATGTGTTTTCTGCGCAAGCCAGAATCTGGGTATTCAAAATTACCTACATTCTGGAACCATTGACATCTCAGAAAAACACCAGGAAATCCTTCAGATTTGCTAGTGAATGACAGTCAGACAGTAGTTATCCAGTTCTTTGGTCTGTTCTTATCTGATTAGATGATTAAAAACTAAGGCTAAGAACTGCTGTTTGAAGGCATGGATTATATTAATCATGCAAACTTAAAGCACTATGCTACATATACTTGAGTTCTAGACATTTAACTATTTGCAGATTACAGTTAGTGCTGGTAGGACAGTTTATTCAATTGTCTTACATTTTCTAGTTTAAAATTCTATTTTCAGACACTTTACCTGTCTAAACTTTAACAAGATGACTTGCAATTTAAACACCAGGTGTCTGCCTCAGGCTGAATTTCACTGGAAAAATTAATCAAATCTGTTCAGTAGTTTGCTGAGAACAGGGTCAGAGGGCAATGAAATTTCAGTGGAAAAGTGCTGAATTAAATAAAATTTCTTTTCTTCAAACTTTCAGATAAAGAGCTTTTGCTTTGTGAGTCAACTGTCTTGGACACCATATACTGCCAGACTAGGAGAACAAGTAAACCTGTCTCAAGTATTTCTTCTGTCAGGCTAGAAGAATGATTTTTAACAAATTTGAGTGAAAGATGTGTTTATCTGTCTACGTGAAAGGAGTTAATGTTTTTTTTTGTAAAGGTGGTTGAACGAAAAAGTAACATTTGATCAGTCACCATATACTTGAGATTGTTCCTCACACACAAAAATCCAAACACTTGTATAAATCACTTAAGTGGTATTAGAAACATACATTTGCATACTTTTCCACATTTTTAATTATCTTTTTGGCATATCAAAGCAAGAAATATTTTCAGTCTACCTTATTTGGGAACATAATAGGCCTACACCCCCACTGCAAAATTCTGATTTCAGCAGAAGATTTGTTGCCATTTTCTGGCTAAATATTGGGATATTGGATTAAAAAATGGGAAACTACTATGGTTTAAAAGTCTGCTACATGTTGGTGAAAACTTATGAGAACTGGATGCTCATTTTTCTTTGCCAAACGGGAGGTTTTAAGCAATTGAGAATCATGTGAAGTTGAATGTTGTACTAAACACAGTTAATGCAGATGAAGTTTTGCCCACCGAAAATCTGGTCTGTCGCTTGCACACAAGCTCCTCCTTGAGGAGCTGAGAATTATTACAGCAGAAGAGAAGCATAAGATTTTTAACACTGCATTTTGCCACTTTTTTGCTATGTCAGAAGACAGCTCTGAATTCTCTCTTCTGAGCTATTGTCACTGTTTTTGAACCTTTGGCATTGGTCTTAAAAGCCAAAATAATGTGTGTCATTTTTTAGTAGCAGCATCATTCAGGAGAAGTTCAGAGACAGCCTAATTCAAAACTCTTTGGAGTAATCCGTGTATTCAGATAGGCCAACCCCCTTTCTCAAATAGCTTCTAGTTCACCCTTGGGTCCAAGGTGAATCAAGCTCAGAAAGTGAAGAACAGGCATATCTGTACTTTATTTCGTCATCCAGCTTCATGTGTGATATTTGTCCCAGGGGAAAGCATGCAAGGAAATTAAAAAAGAAGAGGCGCAGAGAATTGCACGTCACTGGCATGTGTCCATGTTTGTGCTATGCCCACCTGAAGAGAGACACTACAGGCAAAGTAGATCTTTGTTGCTTAATTAATTATTTCATACTTTTAAAAAGATTCCTAATATGAAGAACAAAATAGAAAAGCAGACAAAGCTCAGTCACAACCAATGACTAGCTATAGTTTACACTTTTCTTCGTATGGGTACAATGTGTTCTCATCAGGCTGTGAAGGCCAACATGTAAAATTATCAGAACAAAATGAAGGTAACGGTTTTCCAGAAGACATCCAGAGCTACACCCTTCCACCGCAACAGAAATCAGATTTCATGGCACAAACAGGAGTCTTTTATTCAGAGACGATATTTGAGGTATTGAAGTCTGAGGGTAGTAGATCTGGAGCCTGTTTGACAGCCTGAGAAAAATTGATTTTTCTGAGCCTTGGGGATCTTATGGAAAAAGCCTTTGAGTTGCAACCCCCTTTACTATATCAAGGGGAGTCTAAAATCAATGGTTCTGCTAACTTACACACGTAGCACACTGCCAGTTACCAAAAAAAAAAAAAAAATCTAAAACTGACAGTATGTGAGAAGCTGGCATAGGGATGAGTGGGACAGGAGATATGATTCAGAAAGGAGTGAAGACAGGGGAGTACTGATTTTATTAAGCCAAATTACAACTGGAGTGGGGTCGGAGGGCATAAGGGAAATTCTGTTCAGTTGTGTAGCATGGACCTGTGAAAGAAACTCTCTGTGTGTGTCTGTAGACACACACAAGGTAAGGGTGTGAGGGGAAGATATTGAATCCATTTGGAATTTTAAACACTCTTATTGTAAAATTCTACATGATTATTTACAAAGCTCTATGAAATGGAACTCATTCTCCATGAAAGTTAAATTGAATTTGTAGGATTTTTCCAAGGTACTGATGTTAATCTCTGTTTTTATAACTATATCCAGACAGATAAGCCTTGGTTACTTTTTAATTTATTACAAAAGTTTTTTTCCTTTGAATTTTATAATCTAAATAATTTAGTAATTGGGCAAGGTGGATAAGACTGTAAAGTAGGTTCCAGTATAACTGAATATTTTTAAAGAATTTCTCATTGCTTGTTGTTTCATGTCATTCTCAACGAGTCTGAAGACTTTTTCTGGAAGAAATATTGAAATTGCATGTATTAAGCAAATCTTACAGAACAAAAGGTGAATGCTGATTTTACATTTGTAATAATCCTAAATGAGACTCAGCTGCTTATGTGCTCAGAACAAACAGTACCATATGACCTGCACTCAGCCATAACATACATACTGTCAAATGCTGACAAGTACTAAAAAAACCCAAAAAACACTGTTGGCAGATTTTGTTGTGCTTTGCACAAGGGCTCCTTCTTCCCTGCTGAAGTGTGTCTTGCCAAGCTGCAGGTCAACCCCGGCTGAGCAGAGCTCAACTTTGGTTAATGGAGAGCTCCAGGATAACTCCTGGTGAGGGAGAGCTGGGTCCCTGAGCAAGAGTTCGCTGTGGCTAGAGATGGCAAAATCATATCTGAGGGGACGGAAAGCAAGGGAGATCCACCAGCATTAAAACACCAGTGGTATCTCTAGCATTTACTTACAGACTCACTACACTGATATTTCAATTAAGCTGGGTTTCTAGATAAACATTCATTCTTAATACTGATAACATTCATTAGTTTGTAATATATCCCCATACTGCTTTATGCAAGAGGGTAAAGTATAGAAATGCAAGATCCAAGGGAGAAAATAACAAACAGAAGAAAATCCCATAAAGCAGTTATAATGAGATACAACGCAGAACTCTGAGTTAAAATTGCCATGACAGCTGCAGCACAATTTCATTGCAGTTGGTATTGAAATCTCTAAATAGGGATATAAAGTATGGGTCTCAATATAATGGCTGTGCCATAGTATTCAGGCAAAGTAGAGTGTGTTAGGTAATTTCATAATATTAGTATTCTCTACTTCTCACTTTTTTAAGCATTGCCTGCCCTTTTCTCAAAAGGGGGTGAAAAAGAGAGTTTGTATCTCAAACATCAGCCTATCATTATCTGAAAAAGACGTTAATGCAAAATGCTTTCATTAGAGTGCAAGCCAGCAGTGATAACACTTGTCCATACTTCCCTTCAGCTTTGAATTTGCACGGGGCTCAAGACAAGCAATCCCCTTTGTTTGAGGGAGCAGCATTGTGACTAATGCTATATCTATACCACAACGTATAGATTACACTGGCAACTACGGTACAGCTAGGTGGTAACATGCCCCTTGTAATTTTGGGTCTTGCTAGCAGAACTGCGGGATTTCAAAACTACCTTCCAGAAGTCCAAACATACAACCTGTTATAAACTAGAGTTCTATATCTTTATCAGTAAGATTATATGGCAGGACTAGTTCATATTACAACCCAGGAAGCCAAATTTTATCCCGTGTTCTATCTTAGCACATACAGGATGCTGTTTGATAGCTGGCAGCTGGCTGGTTGCCTGTCTGCTTGATTCTAACATCACTTTGGAAACTATTATTCCCAAAGCGAAGAAAGCAGACAATGCCATTAAGGACTGAAGATGAAGACAGCACCTCAGTCGCTGTGGAAAGGTTAAGCTGTCAAGGGAAAATGGACTTCTTAAGCTTCATGTCTGCAGGTTCTTGGTCTTAATAAACAAAGAAGAATATAACTATCAGTGTAGTGTGCAAACAAATCAATCTCAAACAAAATGATTGTGAAAAATTTCAGCTCCATAACCCACAGTGAAGACAAATTACCCTCTTTCACCTTAGTTACTTTGTATCCTGAAGATAATTTGAGAATGGGAAAGCTGCCACAGAGTGACAACTGACCTAATGAATGAAATAAATCTGTCACTGCTGTCAGTTTCCAATCTTGTCTGACACTGCATTTAGCTACCGTATCAGGGGCAAAATGAGGCTTGCGGAACAGAAAGTCCATTTAAATGAACACAGCAAACTGCATCTACAGAAACTCCTCCTGTTGCCTGGGCTGTAAACTGCTCCATTTTGAAGAAAGTTGCCTGCTTTTATCAGGAATTCAGCCTTATTAATGCCTAAAATGGCGTTTCTTCAGAATCCCATCCAAACCAATTCTCTACCAGAAGACATCTTGGAATACTGGGTATGGATAAAAAGCAAGAAAGTTCTTATTGTGCTAAACTTAGTTCAGCATATTACTAGAATCACGACACATTTAAGTTTCAGACATAATCAACCCCTTCCTATTAAAATTTTGCGACACTGTAGGACACTGAGCTGGTACAACTCATTGTAATACTGTGCAAGTCAGTAGAAATGTGTTGCCTTTTGCTCTTTTATTGGAACTGATGTAATGAAGGACTGAGAGGTGGGGAACAGAATACTTGCATAGTGACTAGCTTAAAAATATTTGAGACAAGTGAATTGATTATACTTCATTTCCATGGAGCTGGGGAAGAGCTTTTCGATCACTGCCTGTACACAGCTCTTCAGATCTATGCAGACTCAAGGCCCAAACAGCTCTGGGTTTTCTAAGTAACAAAAAAACCAGCTGAAAGTGGTTGTAATAGTTGAAGAGGCATAAGCAACCATTAAAAAATAAAAAAATGACCACAAAAATTAGTAGGCAATGCTGGCACAAGACCAAAAATGTCAAGTGTAAATTTTTGACAGAAATTAGAAGAAACCTAAACATTAGATTTTTTTTATTGTAATCCAGTAAATTTATTGAAATAAGTTCCATTACATATTGCAGGAGAAAAGGAATGTTTAACATTTTTACTGTAATGTAGGTCAGTTTGTGAGATCTATATGATACATTTATTTGAAATAACAATGGATTTGATGCAATGACCTAGGGCCTTTAAAGTGCTTTTTCTGTCCATTTTTATTTTTTTAAACACAAAAGAGTGAATGGTAGTTTCTTCAAGACTGTTACTATGTTTTGCCAATTTATACGGCTTTGACCTTCCAAGCTACAATACATTTGGTATCATAAATTACCCATGTATTTTCCAACTTGTCTGAATCCTGACATATTACCTGAGAAAGCCAGCTGAAACAGAACAATAAATAATTCTGTAAGGAGAAATATTCTTTTCCGATACTTACATTACATACATGCATTTGTTGTGGGCTCCCACAATTGCTTAGCTTCAGTGTTTTCTGCAGAGCACTGTTTCCTCAGACATATTGAAAAATTATGAGGCACAATCACAGTGCCAGCGAATATAGCTTCCTTCTCACAAGATTGAAATGCATAGTATATCCCTCCTTCCAAAACCACAATATCTTTATATTAAAGAATCAATGGGAATGACATCAGAGCCCACTTTTGCCCATTCATTTATAAGTAGCAGCATACTATATTTTATATGAAGCTAAGGCAATTACTATTGTTTTGATATATTCATATCAAGAATAATAACACAGTTGTAGGTTTCCAAGTAATAATACTGCATTATTTCTGCATATTCCAAACCCAAGTTAATTGAAATACTGTCATTGTTGCTTCATATGTTGGATTTTTTTTTTCAGAAGGCCATATAGGACCATCAAAAGCTAAGCTAAGCACCACTGCCTTCAAAAAATAAACTGACAGCTTCCTTCCTTAAAGTGCAAATATCTATAACAGAAGAAAACATTTTTAGTGGGTAAATTAGCACAGTTCTGTTGATCACAGCTGATAGTATCATATTCTCTCAGCTGAAGGATTGTCCCACCTTGTTGCACAAGGGCAAGCATATTTCTTGTTCAAGGCTGTTGAAAATAGTTGCCTGACGGATGTGAGGATGCAGTGACATTGTGTCCCAAGGTTCATCCAGAAGCAAGCCTGAGTATATATTCACAAGACACACACCCATACGTGCATGCATACACACCTGCATAGCTGGCCACATGGATCAGCACAAACATGAGTGCATTGCCAGCACCCACAAAAATGCACATAGCACTCACACTAACATGAACACTGTGAGTGGCCTGATGCTGTTTTTGCTTTCCGGCTGGCTGAGACAGAAATCCAATAGTGGGGAAAAATATATATATATTTACAGAAACACAATATTTGCCACTCTAGTAGTGAGCTTCAGATTCTCAGCCTATCCAGTAGGCAGTGCCCCGATGTCCTGATCCCCAAATTTGCTGGTACCCAGACATATGAGTCCCAGAGATTTGCAGTTGAGCTCCAGCAGCTAGTATATTTTATTCAGTAGCTGGTACTTTTTATCTTACTTGCTGGCTAATTCAGCTTGATATTCACCAGCTTTCACACATACACACTCAGAACAGAGAGCACACACACAACCAGAAGACAACAAGAAAGAGGATTTAATGAGAAGGCAGGGCAGATTGGGATTTTGAAATGCGGGGCTTAGTCTGAAAATTGTACCAGCAGAAGATGTCTGCACATGACCAGTTTGTTTTATCTGCCTTCCTCTTCATTTTTTCCTGTTTGTTCCTTCTTAATCCACCTTGACTTCTCCCTTTCCCACTTTTGGTCCTCCCCTAAATACCCTGTAATATCTCACACTTTCCCACAATTTCTTTAAAATGCCCCATAATAAATTTTATGTAAAACCCAAGTCTGCTTCCTCTGGTATCCCATAATGGGGCCTCTATCTGTGTAGACAGTAACCCTTTCAGCCTGCAAGGTGCCTGGGGAGAGACTGTGCTTCATTCTTGGTGGGCTTCCCACCGGGGACAATGGTCTCACTCCCATGATGATCTGGTTCAGGGTGCTCCATTTTTGTTACAGGGTTCCTCTGCCTGGCATTGTTCTGCTGATCTTCACTGGGCCTTAGTTTTTATTTACATAACTGCAATTCTCAGCTAATGATTCCCATGAGACAAAGATCATTCTGAAAATAACCCATCAATTATCATGTTCCTCAGCATCTCCACATTGTCAGGTCAGTGACTTTGGATCCTGTCTCTCAGTCTTTATCCATTTTAGTGTTTGTTGCTTATTCTTGTTACTAACGTCGCTGAACCAGGCACAGATGTATGAACTACTGTCACCAGTCAGATGCTTAGTACAGCCCATCTCTTCTCTGAGGAACCTGGAGAAATGCCTGCTGCATTTCCTTTCCCTCTCTCCTTCCTTTCTTTCCCACCTCCTCAAGCAGTGGTAGTAGTTTTTCTGTTTCTTTTTCCCACTCCTTTCTCCACAGCTCCCATCCAGCCTTTTATTCATTCCTTAGGAAGTAGTTATAACAACATAATGGTCTTTCATGAATATGGCTGTAGCTATTTATTTTTATTCCCTCTATTTTCTGGATTTGGGCACTGAGATATAAAATGGAAATTACGGAAAGGTTGAGTTACTCTTTTCAAAAAAACTTCTCTCCATTTCCACATCCACCGTATTTTTAATTAGGTTGAAGGACACTATTTCCAAAAAAAAAGTGACTTTACTTAATGAATTATGAAGTGTTATTCTAACTTTTCATAGAAATCATACATGACATATTATGATAAACTTGTCATTTACCGATGACGAATTTGTCACTTTGTGTGGGATTCATTTCAAGATTAAGACACCTACATTTAACTGTCTGTATAAGCCAGATGTCTAAGATCTTATAGTTAATGATATTCTCGCCAATACAGGCAGTGGAGCCTGCAAGAGCAGCTACATTTAGGACATTTGCACATGGCTGGTAAACATGCTACTGGATTTGTGGGAGAGCTGTGCTCTTCTGGAGCAGTGCACAGGGGCCAGTTCAGCTGCAAAAACCTATCAACATTTGAAATATTTATGGTTTTCAAAAACTTCCTCACAGGACTGGCAGATATGAGGAAGGACCTCGAGTAGGCTTTCGTTTTCTGAAAATAAAAAAAAAAAAAAAGAAAAGAAAAACCAGGGAATCATTTTACTGCTAGCAACAATAGGGAGCATAATATGAGAAGAAACTCTTAGCGCATTATAACTTATCTGCCCTGAAGGTAAAATGAAGCCATTAGACATAAAACAATGGTGTTTTGACAACTGAATTGAATCCCAGCAGTGCCTATCATGGGACATTTGGTCTCTAAGCGGAGTTTTAAATTCAGGTGCCACTACTTGGAGGTTTGAGATTATTCTGTATTAAAAACTTCTACCGTTATAAGCCACAGGAAGCTGTAAGATGATAACAATAATGGCTTGTTCCCCAAATAACCACAGCTCAATTAATTAACTGGCTTATTTGCTTAATGTATTACCCACAATCAAGTACATATCTTCAAAATAAGCACCATTGTACTAAAAGTGAATGTCTTCTAACTTCAAGTGGATGTGGAGATCTGAGGGTGAGAGAGACACAGTGTGATATGACTTCTAACTTGAAACTTTCAAAATATTTTTTAAAAAGTCCCAAAGTTTTCATGAATAAATGCTGAATTGTTTTCTCAGTCTACAGTCTTCCTTTCAATCAGGTGATGGAAATTGAAAGTGCTCAAGTAGATTAAAGGCCTCTAGGAGTGAAAAGTTACTTATTGATTGCTCATTGTTAACAACCCTTTGATTTTGCTGATAAAGTGACTCCTTACTTTCTTTTTCTTTTTGTCAAAGAGAATCATCTTTTCTTTTTTATGTTAGATTTTTTTTTTTCAATACACAGTTAAAAAAAGAGATGGAAAAGAAATTTTAAGGCAACTACAGCAAAAGGCTTGAGATCAGATCTTCCGTTCAACCCAATCACTAGAAATACAGCTGAGTCACTCTGAGGTACATCATGAAAAGCCACTGCTTAACTAGGGCTGTCAGATCTTACTCTAGAATCTAGCTGTAGCTGTTCCAGACTTGTAAAATTGATACCAGTATTTGGAACTTTGTTTCATTTTGGGCAAGTCTCTGTTTGACTTCTGTACCTGCAGATTCTACTTATTCAGCATGGTAACTGTGAGCCTAGTATTGAAAAAAAAAAAGGAAAAAAAAAAACAAACCAGGGGCAGGTGATCATTACTTTAAAAAAAAAAAAAAAAAGTTTTTTTCCTTTATCTATAACCTTTGTTGGAAGAATCCTGCTGTACTTGGAAAATATCTTTTCTAAGCCAGATAAGTCATGCTATAGATTTTTGTGAAGATACACACATGGGTTATAACCTCCACAGAGCATAACAAGAGGACGTCGTCAGAAAAGCAAAAGTCAATTAATATTGACTTTGGGATCTGCTATTACTGCAGCTCTTTTCTAAAGTCATAATTGAAAATGTACTCTTTCTCTTGAATACAAAATCACAAACTGTTCAAGCACAAATATCTAAATATAAGGAGAAAACAGATTGTGACACAACATTTCAGGTTTTATTCTGCTACCACTCGTGTGATTTCACACTAAACAGTAACAAAATACTATTTAGTAAAAATACAAAAAAAGACAAAAAAATCCTAAAGAACTGCACAGTTTGTTTCAGTGAGTGCACACTGAGCAAAGCAGAACTACACAGACATGAGTAAAGCAAAGAAAGTGAAGAAAAGTTTTGATATTTGTGTTGTACCTGACGCCTGTTTGACACTGCGTGACATGTGACTGTGCAAGAAGAGCTCCTGACCAAATAAAGATTGGAGTTGCCTTAATATCTTCAATGGGGTCACACCATCTTCTGACTTATGAACTTTTCTTCTGCCTCAAGTTGTAGCTGCACATCTCTGAAAGCTGGCTCTCTGAAAGTGTTTGGTTTTGGTTTGGGTTTTTCCCAGTTTATTTATCTATTTTATGTCCTCTCTGGGTGTCCTGGGTTCAGCTGGGATAGAGTTAATTTTCACAACAA
>Ga0181612_157654_pt1 | contig 16157 bp, 11 predicted proteins | sample HoacroProtozoa21_FD_119630 | JGI IMG/M metagenome (GOLD analysis project Ga0181612, IMG submission 119630) | Hoatzin crop microbial communities from Cojedes, Venezuel. Combined Assembly of Gp0051906, Gp0051904, Gp0051908
GAATGCTATGTTCATGCAGTGGCTTTCCAAGGTCTCAGCCAGAAATTCAGGAATAAGTAATGTAATGTCCTAGCCCTCAGCAACACCATTGCCATTGTAACAGGAGTTATTCTGAGTGAAATGGCAAGATTGGTTGGGTGCAGTAAGAAAAATACAGTGATGTTTGGAGAAATAATTCAGGTGTATGTTTTTATTTTCACAGAATGGTGCTGGTTATAGCCAGTTCCTTTCCTCTCATCTCGGTCTCCTTCAAATGGCAGGACATTAGTAACTTGTAGTTTACCCATCTGTAGCTCCTTTCTCTGGGGACTCTGAAAGCCTGTCACGGGCATTAGTGACTTAAGGCTCATATGTAGAGGTAGGTTAGTATGGTGCCTTTGTTTTCTAGTTGGGGAAACTGAGGAACAGCAGGGTTAAATGCTATGTCTGGCATCAGAGAGAAAAGCTTCTGGCTGAGGGACACAGAGGGACCCCTTGTCTTTTCCTTTGATCCGTTAGTCGTAACACTGTCCTTTAATGTTTTTGACATCTTAGCTGCAATTACTTTACAATTGGCTACAAATGACTACGGTTGTATTTACAATGCAGGACCTAGTGGTTTCCATGCCAGAGCATGTTACACTGGGACCCTCCAAGTGCTGTCCTGACTAGTTTCAATGAGCACCTCTAACGTGCAGCCACATGTGCCAGAAAGAAGGCAGGCTGGGGGCTCCAGGCCTCTCCCCACCCCACGTAAAGTTGCCAGTGGGAGCGGAGAAAAGGCTATTCTAAGCAAGGTCTGCAGGGCTCCCATGGGAAAGCGGGAAGCTCTCTTGGAAAGTCGCCCTTCCTCCCTCTTGTTGCACACACATATTAATGTGTCAGGAACTTCAGTGCACTTCCACAGAAGGATCAGAGGAACTAGAAATAGGATTCTCTGCTCCAAGGCCCATCTCAGGGTCCTGAAGAGCGTGGTTGCACCTGCAGGTTTAGAAAGTGTTGTCCAAATGAAGCTGTTATTTAAATGGGACTAATAAACCCTCAGTAATGTCTTATGCAGATCCCCCTTTTTCAGCCTTAATTTGGAATCTGATGTTTGAGGGCAGCCACCACAGCAAAAACCCAGTTGGCTGCTTTTGCAAAGAGTAACAGTGAGATCTTCCTAGGGAAAATGATCTGGGTTTGAGAAACTAGCAGGACACGCTTCGCGTGCTCCTCTGTGGCCTTCGAGAAGGGGGACATGGCACGGCTGTGAGGTGATTGTGCCCACTGAGTCCAAGCTCCGCAGCTGTGTGGTGGGGAGGCCGTAGGTATGCAGAGCAAAGTCAACACTGCCAAGCAGCAGCTAGGAGATCTCTGCCTGCTATGGCAGGTGCTCAGGCTGCAGAGACTGCGCAACCACAGAACAATGTGTGGAAGACTCTGCTGGCAAAGCCAATGAGCTACGCTGGCCTGTGGGCTTCCACCCTTCCCAGTGCATGCTGCATGGGAGGTGAATTTGAAGACTGAAGGAGATGAAAGCAGTGGTTTTCCCTGCCCTCTTCCTGCCCCAGTTAAAGCAATGTACAGAGACAACCCTTTTTTTGATACGAGTGAGAAAATGGGTAGATAGAAGCAGAATCAGTTTGGGGGAAACAGTGGTGTGAATTCAGAGAGAATAACTGGTGCGCATATGGACCTAAGCTCCCCTGCCTGCACTCCATGCTGACACCCAGTCCCAGAGTGGGAGCTGTCAGTTAGTGCAGTGCTTTGCTATACCCGTACACACCAAAACTGGACTCAAGTATGTGCTGATGAATGTCTGTCTTCTGCCAGCCCTCAGCCCCATTTTAGCCAGTAATTTTACCCTCTGACAAACCTGGTGCAGGTCGTGCATCTCTAAGTTGAGCCTACTTATCTCTCACATTATTTCTTCATCCAGTCCCACCACTTTGAATTTCTGCCCAACCCACTTACTCCAGGTTTTGTTTTGGCATGTTGCTCAAAGGAGGCGCCCAACTTTACAGGAATTTCTTTCTCAAGCTCCATTTCTCCAGTGTGGTGTACTCCATGGCTGTTCAAACTAGCGAACTGTACTACCGAGCACCACAGCAAGAAACAGGCTCTTCTGTGGCCCTGGCCATAGAAGGAAGGTGGACATGAGATAAGCTACAGTTCCCAGGACTCACTGTTTCTGTCATCTCAACTATATTGCACAAAGCAGAAAGGACCCTGTAAAGGGTGTTAAAAAGCAGGAAGTGATTGCAAATTCAAATCTATGCAGGTGCCTTTGAATGAGAGCTTGGTCTTGCATCACACACCTGTGATATTTGGAAGCTTAACCCAGGCAAATAAGGTGTGGATATCTGGCTGATTGCATATTCAGGCAGGCACCTGCAGCTGTTTGGCACAGTGCTTTCTGGTTTGGAAGTAGGCACTCCGCACATACTTTACCTTCTCTGTGCTGTGCTGTTGTGGCTTTTGCCCTGAGTGCTGTTGTCTCTAATTCTCGTCTTGCAAAATAGCTCCTTAGCAGGGAACGGAGTGGTGCAGGAGGAAGCCTGGCTGGTTGGGATTTGGAGCTCTTCCTTGCCAGTTAGAGAAGCGCTGTAATGTGGGAGGTGCCGTCTTTCAGTTGAGAAGGGGCACTTGACTATTGCGTTCAGGTGTTGCTAAGCTTCCCCTGAGATGTCCTGAAGGAGGGTGGATGACAGTCCAGTTTCACCCCATAGCACAACTGCCAGCCCTGCAGCTTCCTCCTTCCTGCCTCAAGTGGGGTGCACAGCGGTGGATGCTTGGGAGGGGCAGAGAGGACGGGTGTCGCTGGTACAGTATTGGTGCACGTGCTTGGGATCACGTTGCGGGGAGAGGCTGCGTGTCGCGCCGTGCCCATGGGCCTTTCCCCATCACGTGGCACCAAGTGCGTGCGCTGCTGACGCATCCCTGCGCAGCTGCGTCCAGCCCTGCCGCGTGCCCCCCAGCCTCTGTCAGTGTGCATCAGCCTGGCCCCGGGGGGACTGTGGACCCCAAGTGATCAGCAGAGAGGTCTGCGAGGTTGCTGGGTTACCTCCCCAGGCCTGGCGTACAGATTCTCCTGCTGCGTGTTTGGTCCCATTTCAAACAACTCTTAACACTGCTCATTAAGGGAGTGCCTACAGTTTAATAGATATTGCTGCTAGAGATCTTCCCTCCCCCTACTATTTGGTGGAAATTATCCTGGAAGCATGGAGTCTTATGCTGAGGCTGCCTGCAAGGATGCCATTTATCTTGATGGCGGGGTGCTGTGCTCATCTATTCCCTGAAAACCAGGCTGACACTTGCTCCCTGTAAGCCACCAAAGAGCATGCAGCTGACATGCTAGCAGCTTCAATCACCGCTGATGGGGAATGGCAGGGACTGGAAGCAAAATGCTCAGTGTTTGTCACCAGTCCTGTCCCTGTCTGCTGTCCCAGCGTCCTTCTCCTTCAAAAACCTTCCCATACCAAGTAATGAAAAAGAGATGCCAGGCTGTTCTTGCCTGAGTGTTATACTGAGGTTCCCCATTTCTTTAGACGTAGCTTGATATTTATATGCTCTGAACTGCAATAACATTGCTAGGGGGAAGGAGGGTGGCTGGACCTACGAATTACATGCTTAGGGGGACCTTTGAGGAGCCTTTTAGCCTGTGCGGACCTAGAGCTGCCATCACCGAGAAGGTTCGTTTGCATTTACAGAAAGAGATCAGCATGTGCCATGCTGCTTGGAGAGGGTGGAGACCCCCTCCCAAGGCAGGGAGCCTGTGGGCTGGGGGATCCACCCTTCTCCATACTGGGGACAGGTGTCTGGTTGGGACCTCCTCGTGCACCATGAGGTGTGGTGCCCAGCCCTGAGAGGGTGGCAGGACTCTGCTGTCAGTCCTTGTGATCTGGCTGCTCCCTGTCTTCTCCACCATCCTGGTAGACAAATTGGCAGCTGAAGATGGAGTCTCGAAGGCTGGATTCAGCCCATCTGCTCTAGGAGGTTGCAGTAAGATCGCCTGATGGAGAGGAGCTCCATGTCCCCAATATATTCGTCTGTCCCCTGAGTGCCATTGTGTGCCTTAGTGGCTTATTAAGGAGGTGATGTGTCCTGCTAGAGGGCGATGGCATAGTCACACTGGTCCAGTGCTTGTACATGTTTGCTAGGATGAAAGACAGAGCGTCTGGTTCCCCAGGTTTTGTCTTCCTGTGCTCAACTTCAGCTTGTAAGCCAGTCATTTGAAAAGATACCAGGCAGCATGCTGTTCTCTTTAGTTAATAGATGCTGTGGGGATGGTGAGAGCATCCCCAGTACTGCCCCCAGCTCCTTCCTGATCCTACCCAGATGGTTGTGTTCACCCCCCCAGCTTTGAAAGAGGTGGTTCCTCTCCTTGCAGAATGTCATGAAGTTTTGTCAACATTTGCTATAAATAATACTGGGGATCTTTGTGCCCAAAAGCATAATTATTAGGCATAGCTCACTTAAGCACATGATACTGCAGAAGAGTGTCTTCTGGGAAGAGTAACTTTTCCTCTCATTTCTTTTTCAGATCTATGTCATTGACAGTGCAGATAGGAAGAGGTTCGAAGAAACAGGTCAGGTAAGTTACTTATGCCCAGCTTCCTTTGAAGTAACTCAGTGCTTCTGAGTGCCCCTTGCTCACGAAAGTTAGGAAGATGACTTTGTTGTTTATGAGGGAAATTTGCATTTCAAGAGACTTGCCTTTCAACATCAATGCAGATTATTTTGGTAGATGTGTAACAAGGAAAATAGGTAGCCTAATTCCGTTTAAATAGAACAATTTTCATTAAAGTTTCACAGTAACAGCAAATGGAGCCTAATCCGAAAAGCAAAAACTTCTCTTAAGTCCTTTAAACCTTGCCAAACCAAGACCCTGAGGAATCCCATTTTCTTATTTACAAAGATGAAATGGAAATCATATTGACTTGATTGTCTTTTGGATGTAATTGAAAAAAAACCTAAGAACTTGTAACTAGGACTGGCCAGAAAATAAGATTTCCGTTTTGCAAAGTTTTGATGTTTTGTAACATTCTGTGTTTTAGGATGGAACAAAAATAGGACTTTTGAACTTTGTTTTGTAAAATTCAGAAAGTGACAGTGTCCCAAAATAGCTAGCAACACATTTACCCCCCCAGATTTAGAGGGTGATTTAAAGTCCTCTGTTCTGCCTGATTTGAAAGAGGCACTTGATCTTTTGCCTCTCAAGTATCATGGACACACCCGAACAGCAGAACTGTTGGTTGTTCTAGAGGTGGGGGGAATCTTTCCCCTGTTGGGGCTGTTTCATTTTATATCTGTAATTAAGTATTCATTGAGCAAAAGAGAGGGAGAGGAAGTAGAAGCTTAAAGCACTTGCCTGAGTCAGGCGGAGTCAGCCTAGACCCCTCATATTTCCGCAAACACTTTTGGTGTCAATAAATCAGCTATGTTGGATGAAAGACCTATTTTGTTAAAAAATTCCCAGCTAACTCAGTTTATAACTCCATTCTCTCGTCCTGGTTTCCAAACCAGACATTGCTTTTGGGGGGATGGAGTCAGATTTCCACAGCAGTTTAGCATCTCCCCAACTGCATTCATTTAATCCACAAGTTTCTAGCCAGTGGATGAAAGATGTTAGGACGGTATCTGAGGACGTGAGGCCTTTCCAGCTAAACAAGGAGCCCACAAAAATCTCATGTGCTCATCTATCTGCAATGCCAGCAGTCCCTACAGGTTCAAGTTCTGCTGGGTTTGTTGTATGTTCACAAAGGGAAGTGACTTGAGACTGTGTGCTTGTTTCACATGAGGCTATTGCACAACCCTGGACATGAAGTATTTCAGCCATCGTTGATCCACTGCAGATTCAGATATGAGCTATTAAAAGAATCTCTTTGAGTCACCCAGTTTTGATTGAACAAACCCATTTCTCAAGATGCCACCCAATGTGTGCTGTGCATATGGAGTCAAAATCCAGCTAGTAAAGCTGATCTAGCTTGTCTTCAGCTAGCCAATGACTTCAAAAGCATAAGCACTTTCTTGTAGGAGGGAGATTTCCATTTCGGGGTGGGGGGGGGAATCCTCTCCTGCTCAAACGGCAGTGTATAAAACTTGGAACAAACCCCTGAAACTCATTATTAGCAAAGATACCAGGGCTGGTGTCAACAGTCGCTCAGGTACAAATGCCAGTCAGGCAATAACTTAAGACAGATTCTTCATACTGCCAATTTACATGTTTTTTGCTATTTCATCAGTTTTGGTCTCCTGGGAGCAGGGACTGGTAAAACACAAAGTTGTAGCCTTTAAGGCAACTGCTAATTTCAGACCAAGATGAAGTCTTCTGTAACCTGTAATTGGAAGAAATAGCTTTTGAACCTTGGGCAGAGATGATTGTATACATTTTTGCTCTTTTATAGTAAGATCTAGGTTTCACTGGAACACACTCTTCTAGCATTTGCCCTAAATATATTTCTAATTAGAGACAACCACTGGTGGTTGAAGGTTTTCTTCCCTTCCCTCTCTCCATCTTCCCCCACGCCATTCCCTTGTAAATGATACAGGAGCTGGCTGAGCTTTTGGATGAAGAAAAGCTTAGTGGAGTCCCCGTGCTCATATTTGCTAACAAGCAGGATTTGCTGACGGCTGCCCCTGCTTCAGAGATTGCCGAAGGACTGAACCTACACACAATCCGGGACAGAGTCTGGCAGATCCAGTCTTGTTCAGCTCTTTCAGGAGAGGGAGTACAGGTGAGGCTCTGGAGAAGGCTTGCCGTGCCAGCAGGCCATCTGTAAGAGATTGTTGTCTGTTGAGCTGCGGGGTGGGGCTGGACCGGCTGCCTTGCGAAGGAGGGTCAGCGCAGCCAAACCCTTGCAGCACAGAACACGGTGGGTGCGTGTCTTGTCATCTGTGCAGAGGGAAGGGGGACCTAGGGGCCTTTGGGATCTTTCCATCCCTGGGAAAGGGGAGAGCCATCGCCTCCCCACCCAGGACCTCTTGGTTGGGCCAAATGAAGACATTGATTTGTTTTAAAGAGACTGCTGTCAGGTTAATCATTTTCACAAAACAAATCGTCTTTTACTATTAACCCTTTTGACTGTTACAAGTGTGCACTTTAGAAATCTGATTTACCTTCACTGCTAATGTCATTTGGCGTTTTGCTCAACCCAGATGCCAGAGAGAAACCGATCAATTTTTCCAATCCAAAGAAACACAAGAGTTGCACACGGGGCAAACACCGCTTCTAATGGCAGCATGTGGGGCAGCAAAAACCCACCGAGAGGGCTGAGCTGTGTTCCTATGCTGAACTGTAGTAGCTGTGTCTTGGGCTCCTGAGCTGTAGCCAGTTCCTGCAGTACAGTAGCTCTTTGTAATGTAAATGGGACCTAGGTTTGTTTATTTCACTCTTAGGCTTTCCTGAATTAATGAAATATTTGCAGTGCTCACAATCTGAGCAGTCAGGAGTACTCCCTTCACTGATATTTAAAGAAACAGAATGGTGAAGACATTTATCTTCATTGCAGATTCAGTAAAGCCTTGTCTGCAGATGCTGCAGAGCTGTTTGGGCTAGTGAGGTCTCAAGCTGAGTATGAAGAGTCGCAGAAGCAGCCTGCAATACTGAGTGGGCAGTAAAACGGCAGATGAAATTCAGTGTTGACAAGTGCAAAGTAATGCACATGAGGAACAACAACCCTAACTGTACACATACAATGTTGGATTCAAAATTAGCTGCCATTACTCAGAAGTAGATCATTGGGAACAGCAGCTTAGTGCTCATCCAAGGCCAGAGAGGAAAATCAAATACTAGAGGATTGTCAGAGAGCAAACAAGAAATGTCCCAGGAAACATATCTTTTGTGGCAGGATGAAGGCATGGTGGGACTGTACCTTGAACATAACATTTATTTCTGCCTCTGCCCCATCTGAAAAGATTTTAGTAGTAGTAGAATCACAGAGTCCAACAAAAAATTAGGTTGAAGGGTCTTCAGGAGATCTTTAGACCAACCTCTTGTTTAAAGGAGGGATAACTATGAGTCTCGAGGAGGTTGCTGAGGGTCTTGTCTAATCAAGTTATAAATATCCCCAGGCATGGAGATTCCAAAGCCTCTGTAGGTAACCTCTTCTAGCAGTTAGCTGTCCTCGTCAGAAAAAAAATATTGTCCTTATCTCTGCTCAGAATTAGGAGAGATTTGAGAATCCTCTGTTGAGAAGGATCGGTAGCACAGAGTGGCATCCGTACACAGGGATAATAAATAGATTAGGGCTTGCAGCTTGGAAGAGAGAGGACAGGGATTGGGAACATCTTCATGATTTATAAAATAAGATATAAAAATGTCAGCTGGACGGTATGCTATTTTTCACATTGCTAGGAGAAGAGTGTTCTTAATGAAATAATCAGACAACAGCTTAAAAGAAATAAAAATAAGTGCTTCTTTGGGAGTTCCGTAATTAAATTGTGGATCTCATTGGCACAGGATGTTGTGGAGACCAAGGATGTCAGCTCGTTCAGAAAAATAAAAAGTGTAATTTTCAAGAAGAGATCAGCAGGCAATTAACTGACCGTTAAGGTCTAGAGGCAGCTTTTGCATGAGGAACAGCTTGGGCCAGGGACTGGGAGGAAAGAGCAGTGCAAGGGAGATCCTGTTCCTACATCTTCTTTACCTTGGCATCCAGAAAGGGGATGCTGGCCTGGATGGACCATTGGTCTGACCCAGTACAGCAGTTCTTCTGATTTAAAATTCTTTACCTGATGTTTTGGCCTAAACATAGTAGATGGTGTCCTTCAAAGGGCCTTTAACTAGCTAAGATACAAATTCAGCTGTGTTGCAGCCGATCTTGTAAAAGGCTTCAACTCTGATCTTTGTTTGGAAGTGGTGGTGGTAGAGGGAAGTGCATTCCACAATGGCAGTGTATATTTCAGACCAAAGAAATGTGATCAAGAAGATGAGGCTGCAGTTCACAGGATTGCAGGCAGGCATAGGTCACCCTCTTCCCTCCTCCAGGCCCCCCTCTAGTTTATGGAAGTCCGAGTTAGCTCTCCAGCTGCGAAGGGACAGTAAAGTGGCAGATGAAATTCAGGGACGCGTGTTGGGTGCGGAAGAACCAAATGTTAGAATGTGGCACTCTATGTTCATGAGCTTTGACAAATGCCTCCTTCTCAAGCTGATCTGTGGAGCTCTCTGCACACTTTTTCCTTGAGCGTGCCTGCTTACTGCGCCTGCTCCTTGAAGTACGGTGCATGCCTGTACATTCAATGCTGTAAAATATGCAGCCCAATACCCTCTACTGGGGAAATGAAATCTGCTTCTGCATTCACTTCCAGAAAACAGAAGACAAGAGCTAAATAAAACTATTTGCAGACCTATATATTCTGTTCATCATGCTTATCTAGACAAATTCATTTAGATGCAGGCCAGATAACGTCCCGCTTTGTTGACCGCAGTCTCATTGCCCTAAATACTGCAGCTTATTCCGTAAATGATTATTGCAGGAAGGTCAGGGAAGCCACAGACTCTCTTCAGCTTATAGAAAAAGAGCCCCTACATTTCTCTTCTGCCATAACTCCAGCCCTGTCAAATCAGACAGCAAGAGTGCCAAGCTCTCCCTTTCCTTGGAAATTCATTGAACAAATTGGTTTGGGAGATGGCTTTTAAACTAAAGGATTTTAGTTGCAGCTGGATCAGCCCAGGAAGAAGTAGCATCTTCAGTCCTGGGACTCAAAGGAGAGGTCAACATGCTCAAAATTTAGGGGAATCAAAGAAGAACTTGTTTGAAGAGTGATATTAAGAAAGGTAGTTTTGAGGATGGTGGAACACAGTATCTCTACCAGTGGCTCAGAAAGGGAGCTCTCTATGTGTAGTTAAATCTCAGGTCACTGCTTTAAGGACTTCTTTGAGAAATGACAATGAGTGACAGCAAAATAAATGAAGACGTGGAAGCATCAGGTATTCAGAATGAAAGCCAAGGAGCGAGCACGCTAACCGTCACTGCTGCTGGAATATATTAGCTAGAGCAAAATTGGAGACGTCTCTGATGGAGTTTGTGAGGAAGAATGGTGGCATATCTAGTACTGAACACATGCAGGGACAGAGTTCATAGGGGAAGATTTTTGTGATAGCTTGGAGGAAGAGCAATGAGCAAAGATAAATAATGCCAATACGTGAAGGAGAAATAGTTTGAAGGTCATTTAATTAGTTTAGCTGCTAGCACCATGGTGTATAGAATTGGGTAGTTAAGACTGGGGATTTCAAGGTTAATGAGATTAGATTATGGTTAATAGAATGATATAAATTTAGAGAATTTAACTATTATTTGAAATGGGTTATTTAATAAAACTGTTAATTAAGGAGGGAATCCATATTGTCATCTTCTCTTTTAAAATTAACCGTTGGGGACTCTGGAAAAGGGGCCCAGCAGTGTCCTGGGCAGGCTCAGAAGAGAGGTGACTGGGTTAACTGGAAACCCCGTGTAGTGTTCTCTGGAAGCCAGCTGGTAGCCCCAGTTATGCCAGCTGAAGACTTCATTACCTCCTGCCTGTAACCGTGGGCAGCACTTGTCTTGTTAATCAGCCTTCATGGTGCTGTTGAGGGAGGAGTGGCATTCCTCGTGCTTAGAGGCTTTTTCAAGCAAAATGTCTACTTGGGTCTGTTTATATCCTTCAGCCCCAGTTGGGAAATCCTTTTCTTCCCACCACAGCCATTTGGGCTCTGCCTCTAGAGCAGGGTCCTGTGCTAGTTTACACCGAGACCCTTGCACAGGATACAGCAGGCAAGAGAGGCGATTGCTGAGGTCAGCAGAGAAACACAAGGGAACCGTTTCCTCTCAACGGCTCTCTGGTGCCACACACGCTCTCTTGGGGCTGTGGTTTGTGACCAGATCTCCAGTTGTAGTCCTTGGCATGCAAAATCTGTGTACATTCCACGCTGGTCGGCTGGGGTGGGGCAAAAGCAGACAGGACTCCTGCTTTGCAGCCTGCCCGCTTGCTGGAGGTGTTATGTGGGGGCCAGGGTGTGTGTTAAACATGACGCAAGGCTTCGGACTGGTCCGTGCTCTGCAGCTGGTTTCTTGCTTGAAGCAAGAGTCTCTCATCAAGACAGGAGGAGCTCAGCCTGCCCTCTGGAATCATCCTCCAGAACGATGCTGCGGTGTGTTGTGTCCGGAGTCTCCCGAGCATAATGGCCCCCTGGAGACCATTAAAAGCCAGTGCAACTGAGAGTAGCCACTAAACTTCTCTAATTTATGCCAGTGCTGGTCTGGCCCAACGGACTGTGGGATGGGCCGAGCTGTCTTCTCCTCCCTGCCTGTTTCGACCCAGTTGAGAATGAAGCCCAAGACCTAAGTTACGCTGGTGCTGAGATTCAGTGCTTTCATAAGGGCAAGATTCAGAACAGGAACCCCCAGCAATGTTGTCTCCTCAAAGCTAGGTTATGTCTTAAAAGTGTCTTTTACAGGGCAGGCTAGATAGGGATCTTCCACATCTTAACAAGATTCTGGGGCTACTACTAAATGTGATTTAAAACCAGTTTTGATGACTGCAGCTCTCCTGGGGCAGGCAGAGCCCCTGCTTGTTGAGGAAAAGTAACCATGTTTCCAGATTACAGGGCAATGTCTTGTGATTTTTAAGCAGGGTAGAGAGGGAGTCTACAGCGCTGCATCAGGGATACAAGGTCTCAGAGGGCGAAAGAAAACCTTGCACCCAGGCGAAAAACAATGGATAATGCACTTGCGGGAGCCTTTAAAAGCCAGCCTGCATGATGACTCCAGGTGCAAAGAAATGACAGATAATGAAGGCACAGTCCTAGCTGTGCAGAGGGAGAAGAAAGTGACAGTTAAAATAACGCATACCAAAAATGCTAGAGATGGAGAATTTTGCACTTGCCTGACCCAATTTGTTATGGCAGACAGAGGATTACATGAAAGGATTAAGCTTTGCTGTCCTTAAGGTCACGTTAGGGGTCAGAAGTTTGTGGCCTTGCCTGATCCTTGGCTTGTAGGGGAGCAGAAATTCGGAGGCTTTTTATGGGGTGGAAAGGACTTGTTCGCTGTGTTTTAAGTCAGATTACTTCACTCCCATAGCCACAAAGCTGATAATGCAGAGAATAAGCGAGCAATGGGCTAATCTCAAGCAGGACTTCTTATTTCTCTGGGGGAAGGCTCTACCAGTCCTTTCCCAAAGGGCGTTAGAGTACAACTCCCGTGGCACGACAGCATATGGGACTGTAGCAAGGTGGGATTGTGCCAAGCAGAATTTCTCTGCAAGGAGCGTTATCCTCTTCCCTCGAGTTCTCTCTCTTTGCTTTGGTAAAGTTTACTAGCTGCTTGTTAAGGAGCTAAGAGAGGCAAAGCTGAGAGATCTGAAATCTTTCCCTGGCTAAGTTTTCCCAGGGTTGATTTGAGGCTGGAATACTAATATTGTATCCGTCTCCATTCTCAGAGTACCTGCCAATGTCTCTGTGTCTCAACAAAGCAGCCCAAGGACATCTATCAAGATCTAAATGTTACTGCAGGGATTGTACTTTCTGCACAGAGCCATCTTTTAAGCATGCAGATATAGGGACAGAATGTGCAGGGACAAAGGATGACAACAGTTGACTCCTTGTGGACTTAACTCTTTCAAGCACTGTTTCCTCCTTCCCATGTGCCTTCCCATAGCAGCTCTTTGTGTTTGTAGCAGCTTCCCTGGATTTCTCTGTCTTACCGACCGTCCGTCCTGCTTCAAACCTTAGGTAGAAAAACTGCAAATGTACCTTTTAGTTTATTGTGCTTTCCATTGCATTTGCTGTTCTCCAGAGCATTTGGAGACACTGCAAAACACACAGCCCCTGAGAAAGTTGCACCAGAAGCTACAGATGTAGCTGCGGTGTGGCTGAAGATGAGGAAGGTGTCTTACACATTCCTCTGATACCACACATAGAATTGAGCACATTCATTTCCCCTTTATCATTGTTGGGCAGAGAGATATTTACAATTAAATGTGATTTTTCCTGTCAATTAACTCATGCCAGAAGCGAGTTTTTAAAATCTATTCCTGCTTTAAAAGTTCAGTGACCTACTTAGGTATTTCAAGCCTGTTTGGAGTTCACCTTTCCTCTTGCATTTTGCTATGTCATTCTTTTGCCCTCGTTAGATGCTTGATGCAGCCAGGCTCCCAGCCGTGGTAAATCCCATCATAAACTCTGCTTTATGACCCTCGTCGCACTGGTGCTGAAGCGGTCTCTCTTTCCCCTTCCCAAGCTCCCGAATGGCAGCAGGCAGAGTTTTAATCACTGTGAATTCAGGTTGTGGTCAGATTAGGTAGAAGATAGGATGCGTGTTTGTTGTTTTGCAGTGATGTATTGTTTCTGGGATTACTGTGCTGAATAGCGGAGGGTGTCAGCTGATATTTATTACTTTAAGCTGTCTCAGCTGTTCTGGTTCAGCAAATAAACCTACATTCAAAATGAATGAGGAGCTCTACTTGCCTTGTATGCCATGATGTGTGCAAATGTGATTATTGCTTCCGAGGCAGGGGAAGCTGAAATCATTGTGGGAGCATTTTTAGTTATTTATTTATTTTTACTCTTTGCAGGCAATCATGCAGATTTCTAAAGCACACAATCAAGCCAAAGGCTTGACACCTCTCCTCCTAGCCCCATTGTTAAGCCCTGGCATTCCTCATGCTGGGAATCGCTCACTCCCTCTCTCTCTAAAGTGATAAGCTTTAAACAACGCTATTGATTGCTTAAGGCATTACATGTTTTACACCTAGGTTATCAGTGTTATTGAAAGGGGAAGACACAAAGCTACTGGGCCTTAAAATGAATCTACCTCTCGTCTTTTCCCGTTTGCTCTGAGGATTTCAGACAATTTGTTTTGCACTGATCTCTGCTGTGGAGATAAATAAATGAAACTGGAGACATCAACCCTCCCCAAGGTTAGAGTTAGAAGTGTTATTAGTGTAGGGCCTCATGTGCACCCCAGCACAATCTGGGCTTGCTTACTCTTTATTTAATGCAGCAATAAGGGCTGATTTCAGAAGTTGCTTCTCCCCTTCAGATAAGAAGTGTCACATAGCGCAGCTATCAAGCTGAATTGGTATTTTCAAGTGAGAACCTCTCTGCTTCTGATTAAGCCCTGAGGACTCCCTCTCTTCTCTCTTAACTCTTTAGCTTCCCTCCAACATGGCCACCACCTTCGTGGCTGAGGGGCAGCATGGCGTTGGGTCTCGGCTCACCCTGTGGGCCTGCTGTACTGTGCCTTTGGCCATCTGTCCTTGGAGCAGCTGAGGTCCTTGGCAGCCTGTTGGCAGTTTGGGGACAAGGTGTAGGAAGCCAGCGTCACTGCTCCCACGGGGCTAGCAGCAATGCTGGCCCAAAAGCTCTGGTCTTTCTTAGGATCTAACTATCTTTTTAATGATCCAGAAATGACCATTGAACACAATACGGTGAAATCCACCCCTCCAGACCTCCAAGGTGACGTTTGCCCAGTTTCCAAGCACAGGGATGTACCACTCTCATCCCCAAAACCCTATCTGCCTGCTTCCTGCCCTGAGCCTCCCCATCGGCAGAGGTACCTTGTACGAAGGGTAGAAGAAATGGAGTTGATGGGACACAAATATGAGGAGATAGTGCATTTTGCGCTCCATTCTGCATGTCTCACAACAGAGAAGTGACAGGAGCGGATAAAATATCGCTTTGCCCTTCAATAGCGTATCCCATTTGGGGATCTCAGCAATAAACTGATGACTTGGGTATTCACAGCACGAGCGTTACCATCCTGCTTGCAGTGGTCAGAGATGTTGTGTACACATTTTTACGGAAATGCGCTAAAGAGTAGATCATCTTCTTAAAATATGATGACATCTATTCTCACTGAACCGCTGTGGGACCCCACAGGGCCCATTTTCTGTGGGGACCCTGAGGAACAGGGAGCAGGGTCCAGATCCAGTTTCAAGGCTCGCATCTGAGCTGAGAATTAGACCCGTATTCTTAATAGGGAGATGAGTGTATAACAAATAGCCCACTAAAATCCATGGTCTCAAAGATAAGGTGACTTGCCTGAGGTTACACAAATGATCTGTAGCTGAACCTGGAACTGAGCCTTCATCTGCCACTGACGTACCTTGACTGCAAAGTGATCCTTCCTCAGAGGACCTACACATAGTGACATGATGAGATGATGATACTTTTTATGGTCAGATGAAAGATTTAATAACCTCTGTGTGACAACATCTACTGAGCAATGAGGCACTTGTTTTTTTTACCGGCGGCGTTTTTGGGCACAGAGGGCAGGCAGAGGGTAGGCGAGGAGGCAGAACACGGTGCTTGCAGAATGGCGGTTGGGTGGGGTTGGGGGATTCCTTTTCCCTTCACTTGACTAACATTACCTTTCTCTGTCTGAAGGACGGCATGAATTGGGTGTGCAAAAATGTCAATGCTAAGAAGAAATAAAGCATTCTGAGCTGCATGGAAATGGAGGAGCGGTGGGAGCAGAATTCTAGCCTGAAAACACTAATTTGCTGCTTTCTGACCAAATGTTTTTCCATCTGTGCACAGCTACAGCTGTTAAAAAAAAAAAAAAAAAAAAAGAGGAAAAAAAAAAGGGAACAACATCGGTTGAAACGTACTGCTGGATTTGGAACTTGACCTGCTCTTTAGTATCGTTTTTTATCCCAATAAAGGAATGACATATTTCCTTCTTATGCATAAATAGTATAAAATGTCTGATTAGCAAGCAAGTTTGTAAGCAGAAGCAAGACTGTGATTCAGTGTGGAGCAGAGGGAGGGATGAGTTACTGTAGTTGCTTAGATGCATAGAACCTGCCCTGTACGTGCGGGTTTGCGGTTGCTGAGGACACGCTCAGGTGTCAGTCACAGCTTCCCCTCAGTGACAGATAAAATGCGGTTGTGTTACCAATTGTGGGTAGTTTCTTAAAATAAAGCTGCTAAGGAGTCATTTGTGTAATGAGGGTAGAAGACTTCCACATATTCCTATAGCCATAAAAGAGGAGTTTGATCATAATGAGGCACTGTTGCATTGCGACAGCGCCAAAGAAGGGAGAGAAGGGTTATGTGTGTATAATTGAAGCTCTTTGCAGTTGGAATAATGCAGGATGAGCGTGCCTAGGGCTTTTCTCGCAGCTGAAGGAGAATTTAGCCCAGCATTTCACCTTGAGCCAGCAAAAACGTGGTTCTTACGTTCAGTAAGTTCCATATGTGAGATTAGTCTCGA
>Ga0181612_159942_pt1 | contig 16157 bp, 6 predicted proteins | sample HoacroProtozoa21_FD_119630 | JGI IMG/M metagenome (GOLD analysis project Ga0181612, IMG submission 119630) | Hoatzin crop microbial communities from Cojedes, Venezuel. Combined Assembly of Gp0051906, Gp0051904, Gp0051908
ATTTTCCCCAATATCCAATCTAACCCCCCCCTGACACATCTTGAAGCCATTGCCTCTCATCATCCTATCGATAATTAGTTGGGAGAAGAGACCAACACCTGCCTCACTACAACCTCCTTTCAGGTAGTTGTAGCGAGCAATAAGGTCCCCCCTCAGCCTCCTCTTCTCCAGACTCAACAGCCCCATGTCCCTCAGTCGCTCCTTGTCAGACTTGACGCTGTAAATAATGTAGATGTCCTTATTATTTTCCAAGCAAAAGCAAAATCTGAAACAGACTTTAAAACAATTATACAAGTCCAAAAAAATTTGTTCTGAAATTGTTCAAATGAAGAAGCCTGCATTTTCCACCCAAAAAAGGTGAAGAATTGCCACTTTTAGTTCACAAGCCACCTTGGTTTTCTCCAGTTTCCAAATCATTTTCTCAAACACAAAATCCAGAAGGAAAAAACAAAAGGTCAGCTTGCTACACATCTTGGCAAAAATTACCAAAAAAGAATTGGTCCTGCTCTTAACATCCTAATATCACAAATAGTAAGGTAACCACTTGAATGATTCAACTTTCCATTTCTATTCCACAAGAGGGTAATACATATTTTTCTCCCCAGAAACATTCCATTTTGGGGATCACTGTCTTGTGTGTTCTGCATTATCATCTCTATGTAATATCTGATAAAACCCAGTAGAAAGTACAAAAATGCTTAAACAAAATCACTAGATGAATACAAGTGCCAGAACAAGTTACCCATAAATCTCTCCTCCTCTTTACAAATGGAGAACTTTTGAAATAGATGCATGCCATAATACCTGAGACACTGTTACCTGCTTGAAATAACCCAGATTCAAGCAAACTTCAAAAGTGTCTGAGTAGAACTACAAACAAGCAAATAGCAAAATTGGCTTCTACATCATCAAAGAATTTCTCCTTTGTTTCTAGTATAGTCCCAGGTTTGTTTCAGTAGATATTAATGCTATTTAATTACTGTAGCTACAAGTTATTTTACAGTCTGTGCCCTCTGAAAAAATAACCTTCAAGTATGCAACAGAAGGCCACATTAACTCTGACCATAATCTGACAAATCAGTTGAAACAAAGCTTACAGACTACTTTCATTTACTGAATCTGAAATAGTTCTTTTTCAATATCATTGCAAGTATATCAACCACATACACAGAATTAAAACTTCCATGTTTGGCAGTATCATGAATTTACCAGACTAGTTTTCTGATGTGAAATTAGTAGAAAAATTTAAACACAAACTCATTCTAATATAGCATTGTTGACTTTAACTTAAGTTATGGATACATTAACTTTAATCATAATTTCAATTTTGACTGTAATTTCCTTGCATGAAGATGTAAGATGAAGTCTCTTTTTTTTCTAATATCAAAACAACTTGATAAAGATCTCATGCTAGTTATTAATAGCTATACATTTTTTAATATTATAGCCATATTATAATTATCATGCACCAATCTGCACAAATTTACCAACAACTATGAAGAAGGTGGTCTTTATTAATACATTAAAAAAAGTAGCATCAGTCACATTATGGCATGAGCACCACTTTTTAACGATGCAGTAACTTTTAAAATATAATAATGTTAACCCTTATCTTAAGTAACATTAAATAAGTGACTGACAGCCTGGAAAAAATTTGGCTTTAAAAACAGTTTGTCTTGCCCAGTAACATTTCTTGCCATCATTTTACTTTAACAGCGTGCTAATATGTTTAAATTATACTAATGAATTTATATGAAGTTATAGAGGAACGAAATTATTTTATTTCTTTTTCCTTACCTCAGATCAATACTTCGAATACAACAGAACTATGGTGGCCAGATCTAACCTGGATGTGACAAATTGAAATCTCTTGTTATTATTCTGATTGATTATTGCCCATTCAGAAAACATGAACTCTCAGACAGTCTTTGTTTAACTAACCTGGAAAGATGGGAGAAAGGAGCAACTGGTATCTGTGAACAAGGTATCTGTGATAAGTTTTAGAAAAGGTGTTTCGAGAGAAAATTAAGCAAGTCTATCAGGTATTATTCCATTAAAATATATGCTTATATTTGCTGTGTTCCAATTTTGAAATTGGCCATTTGGTAATCGGAGCAAATGATTATGTAAGATGGTACTACCTGTAGAGGGATAACAAGTCAAAAGCATATTATTGAGAGTTCAGTGGTTGCTAGTACACTTCCAGACATGGAAGCGATGGCTTTTTGGAAGTGTGAAGGGACTACAGTTCTCCATATATAGGCACAGCCAGAAGGCATTGAAGAGGCTCATCGAAAAAACCCAACATCACTGACATGGTGTGAATGATACCGGGAGCAGGAGGCATGGTAGGTGCTATGCTACAGTGACTGATCAGGGTTGCTGGCTGAAGGCATTTCAGCCCAAATCAAGCGTGGTACGGGCTGTACTGATTATCCTGTTTCAGCTCCTCTTATGGATTGGAAAGCTACAGAGGTAGTTCAAAGATCTCCATAAAGGTTGCCAGCTTAGATGTGTGCTTCCTATAAATACAGAACAAAATTACAAATTAGCCACTTTTTTTCTGTCTGGAACACGATTTAAGAAAATTAATTACTTTCATGCAAGACATTAAAAGCAAATGAAAAATATTCTCCTCTACAACATTTTCCATAAAACAATGTGTTTTAATTTTTTTAATATAAATTTCGAATACAGTAGTGTCAATCTGGACTATACCAAGTTTTTATTATTCCTTTTCAAAATTATACTGAAAGCTTTCCGAATCTCACAATAGGAAAAAAGTTTAAAAAGATCATGTAATATAGAAAACTCTGACACTGTGGAAAAAGACAGTACACTTCAGCAGTATCCTTTATCCATACCAAGTGCACATAGGGTTTGGAGGAAGGAAGCAGGACCTGGAATTTCTGTGGATTATTTTCATTGCCATTGATTTTCTGTGTGACCTTGGACAAGAAACTTTTCTGATAAATATTTATCTCATCCCAAAACAGATGTAACAAACACCTCAACATTGCAATTGAGGCACAATTATTGGAAAATCAGTAACACATTTTGAAACAAGACATAATTTACGTTAAAGACACTTGTGGAATCAGTGTGTGAAGGCATGCTCACAGAATCCTTCAAATCGTGCACTACAAAATGCACAGAAATATTACCTTCAGCTTGTAAGCTCTCTTTTGACTGATATTTTAGTGTAGTTGCACAAAAATGGCAATTTTAAGATGTTTCTCCTGAATACATGGATAACACATTATATCCTTTTAAGACAAACTAAACTATATTTTCTGATTGCACAATACAGAAGGGGCTAAATCTCCAGTCAATGTTAGATTTACCCTGTTAATTTAATGTTAAATTATATATCAGAGTCTTTTGTTTTGTTTTTCTTAAATATGAGGAAATAATAAGGGATAATATGAGGAAATAATAAGCATGGATCTTCTTTGAATAAAAGCTTCTGTATCTTATAAAACTGGTGAAAGACTTATAAAGGTGAGGACATAAATGATAAGCATCTATACAACTGTATTTTAAATATAATTTGATGCATTCTAACATCTCTTTTTAAGTCAGATGTGACAAATGCCACGTCAGTATCTTACCTTGCACCAGCACCATTTCAAATGTGCTTTGAAAAGTCATAAATAAAATACGCCTAAAAAACATTACTAGACTGGAATATGCAGCATACTTATAAAACAAAGCTTCTGATAGCATCTCTGTTACGAATATTACTCCTTTCAGTCAGAATATCAACGGAGCACGAATAAAGCTGACAGGCTAAATAAGAACACCTAAACACATTCATCTACAGTGTTAGAATGTACTATCTGTAAGATTTCTTCCCACTCCAAGGATATACATCAGCTTCCTGTAACCTGCTAAGCAATTTATTACAGAATACAATTGATAATTTCAAGGCTATTATCACATTTATGTAATATTTAGTCTCTTAAGTCTAGCAGTAACAAAAGAAAACAAAACACTAAATGAAATGTGACTACAAAAATGGCCTCTGGAGATTTTGCTAAAATATGCCTCTCATTACTCTGGCTAACAAAATGATTTAAACTGTCTTAAAACAACACACCTTTGTTTCCTTTCCTTTTTTTCTAAAGAGGCAGCCAACACCCATATAAAAAGCTTTTCAGTCCCCATGAAGAAAACATTTTCCTCCAAAACTTCTTTAAAGAAGATAATATGCAAACTGAAATGCTTAGGTTTTACTTAAATACCTTCACAAGGACTAATGCAGAAGTCTTAACATCTGTTTATAGGCTTCTTACCAGGCAGTTCAACCTTTGAACTTTCCCTTTTATAGGTTTTAAGATATACAAATCATAGGTCTTTTCATTTTATTCCAGCAATAGTCATAAAATCTATTTAAACACTGACAAAAACAGTTCCCTAACCTCCTCACACAGACAATAAACATTAACAATACTGCATTAGACAAGAATTTTTTCTTCCCATCGCACTGAATGTCATTCATCCATCTCCTCAAATATTGGTTTGTGCCTGGAATCACATTTGAGAAGCCAAACTGTACACAGACAATGACAGAAATTTTATCCAGGTTTTCACTTGCTTTTAAAATAAAATACAAGTGACTCATGAGAAATAAGTAGACATCAAAAAAGTAAATGTGTTTTGAACTTAACTCCTACAATATTGTGCTGCTTAATACTAAATAATGTCCACATGCAAAAGCCGGAGGAAAAGGAGCTTTCTTTTTTTTTTTTTGGTTCATTTTTGTTTTAATAAGGTAAACAAGAGCCAGGAAAGAATGTAGGACTGAGTCAGATCTTATCATTGTAATTTTTCAAGCAGGGCTTAGAAAAGTTGCCCACCTAATTTCTCCAAAGACATTCACAGAGCCTGTGGTTCAGCAGTTGCCAGGAATCACTTGACAACTCCATGGAAATCTGAAAAGCTTCCCAGGACCTGTAGGCATCCTAGCAAGTAGAGAAATACTGAAGAAGCTCATGCTAGGATCCCTCAACATATAAAGATGAAAAAAAAGTGCCTAAACTTCACAGAAATTAGAAGGGTCTTGATTCACAGAAACTCAAAGCACATCTTACATGCAAAGACACCTTCAACGAAATATACTTCTTGTCATTCATATAATGATTAGATTTTTTCAAATAAACAACACATTAAAGCACTTGCCTATAGAGCAGAAAACAGATTCCATTATGCATTGAACTCTAACCCCTCGTCTTCCACTTTTCAGAACAATGCCCTAAGCAGCAGAAAATATGCTGATGTATAACATAGTTATCAACTTTGACTGAAAATAAGCTACCATAGAGACAGGCATTTTCAGTCTGCAAGATCCAGAAAACAAGAGCAAGCCTGAAGTTATCATATACTTCTATATGCCTCTGCTAGGTATGAAATAGGAGTGAGCTCATGATTTCTAGATAATTTGCTTCTTATCTAATCAATTTCTTTTAAAACATTCTAAAATAGAAGACAAAGTCAGAGTCAGGACTCAGGTTTTCTTCCTGAGTATTCTACAGTCCCAGCCTGTAGCTTCCAGCCTGCTTTCTTATTTAATCTACACATCCTTCCGCAATACTAGTGCATACCTTACCAGACTGGTGTTATACAGTAAGGTCAGCTTCTGCTTGCTCATTCTGATTAAGTAATTCCTAATGCATCTTCAGCATCAAATATTGGCATGTGTTAGCCAGAAGTACCTTCAGAGTCAATTCCCAGTTATCCAGATAATTTGACTCACCCTGCTAATATCCAGCAGTTAATTTAAAAGCAACACAATAGGCACTGCAGGATCTAGCAAATGAGAATCACATAATAAGCATTATAAAATTTTTCTAAACAAAAAAAAAAGATTCTCACACTTAAGACCTATATTAATCTGAAGTAATTTCCATTTCCTCTTTCAAAAAAATATGAAGAAACAAAAACTTTCTTGAAATTACTCACAAAAGCTTAAAATTACAACATGTCATAAAAGATCATTTTCTCTCTTAAAATAAACTATAAGAGTAGTCATTCTCATGGCTTTGGATATTAAAAAAAGGTCAATAAAATTTTATTTACAATCACAAAATACTAAAACTTGGATCCTGCAAATGGATATGCAAAAGAATGCCTGACTTGAGCTCTGCTGACTGCCATGAGCTCTGTTAAAGTAAGTGAAATTTAAGTGTCTGGATCCCTGAGCAGAACCTCTTCCAGAAGTAAAATGTATAAATTATCACCTCCAGCTTCAGGGTGATCTTTTATTTTTAATGCTCAGTATTTAAATGTTCAGGAGTTTGTGGATATTTAAGCAAGTTCAGGAACGGCATTTTCACATTTTTCTCCTATCAAGATTTTCACAGATAGAGTCCTTCAGTAACCTGAAACTATTCTTATGAAGTTTATTATCTGATTCAAGAGAGGGGAAAAGAAAAAGGATGTACCTAGGCTTTAAAATATATATAGACATACACATACGTAACAGAAAAAGATGCAGAGTACCAAATATCATTCTATGAATGGTATGAACTGTAGGTACTTTTCAATATCCACAGAATAATCCCTTTCATATATTAAGAACTATTACAAAACCAAATCCATAGTCATTCTTTGGGCTAATGAAGTAGTGTTTAGAAATCTACTGTGGACAAAAGTGCTACAGCTGCTTATTTAAAGGACCCATTTTGCTTTTACTTGGTGAAAAAATTTTTCTATCCATAGACATTTCAGACAAAAAGGAAAATTATGGTATTTTTGCTGTGCATAGGCAGAGTAACTTGGAAGAACCAACAAAAATTTGTGTCTTAATGGAAAAAAGTAGAATTTTACAAGTGCTCCTCTGTCATCCCTGAATAAGAAGAGGCAAGAATTGGTAAACGTGCTTGTTTAGCAGGGACTAGAAGCAGTGTGATTTTGTTTTCTAAGGTCTGTATACGTGAGATGTAAAATAAAGTTTTCCTGTCTTGCATATGGCACTGTAAAGTGAGAAAAATGAAGTTCTGCAGTAATTTTTATAATGTAGGAAAATATTTTCAAATTTGAGTTTGCTACACTGTATACATTACTTTATAGTAATGCATTACTCCTTCCTAACACTGCCATGTTACAGTGCATTAATTGGAAATGTTTATTGTTTTCATTATGTCCTTAAAGATATTAAAATATAGATTTCCTTCAGTACTGCTTGGAGCACTTAATCATCTTTTCGAAGTGTTTCCTGACTGTATTACAATTAAACAGTTTGAAATCACTTCTATAGAAATGCTTGAAACAGCAAGAAAAGTTACAATAGTCATAAAATAATTTAAAAAGAAACTTCAGAATCAGACTGACAGAAAAGTTTTAAATGTGACAAACATACTTTGCTGTTACATTTAATGTTTCACTTCAGTACCCAAATGTTCAGTTACCAAAAGTGTTTGAATTGGAGACTTGCTTAGAAATCCATTCATTATGTTTTCATCTTAGTAACAATCTCGCCAAAATCACTTTTGCCAGAAGTATGGCTACCCTGGTTAAAATATGGTATGTGCTGCTATGGGATTATGGTCTAAACACTTAGAAGCAATTTTCAGAAGATGAAGGTGGTTTATTGAATATTATTTGGTAGTCTTCACTACTCCTGTCCCTAATGTAACAGCTGCTTAGACTGGATAGAAACGATATTTCTGTATTCTCTCAGTGATTTCCTTTTTGAGTCTTCAGTCATATGAGGAAAAAAAGAAAAAAGTGATGTACCACGAGTACAGAAACAATCAAATAGTACAAGCAAACAAGTATTAGGCGCTGATGATAAAAATTCCAAGGAGCAAGAAAGAGATGGATCTGCAGTGAGGTTAAGTGTTAATGTGGATAAAAGAGGAAGTTCTAGAAAACAGAAAAAGCTTACCATCTTCAAAAGCAGACATATTAGGTGCATCTGCTGCTAAACTATGCAAATTTATTTTTAAAGTTTTAAAAATACATTGGTTCATATTCCTTGAGCTCACCTATTTCATAAGTTATACTAATAGTGTACCATATTTTGTAATATGACGTAAGATAAATTATGCATCTTCAGTACGACTTCCACAAACAAGCAATCAGCAGAAATTAAGCCTGCTCTCCAAAGAAATGGATGAAGTTTACTATATCAACTCCATAAATATCAACAAATATAATACCAAATTTAAAGCTGCCTGAAAGATTTCCATGTTATTTCTCTTCTAAATATTACACAAGACACACACAAATTTTGCCATAGATTCATATTTCTAAAGTAATTCAATTAATATGATAAATGTCAATAGAAAGCATGCTAGTGCATATAAAAGTTGAGTGCTTCAGAAACTGATAACTTATTGCACATTCGTGTGGAGAACATTCTAGTGGGATCTTGACATAAACAAGCAAAAATATTTAATGAGGCACAAGAGGGTCTGTTTCAATACAGTACAGATCAGAGATACTGATTTACTTCTCCAGTAAATACCAGCAGTATTTAATTCACAGCCTTCAGAAATTTTTTTAGAGGGACTGGGAGAAAGTGTCGTACAGAGGCAGAAGCTAAAAGCATTTGATCTGAAGCACAGAAATACTGAATGCACTCCTCTCTCATTTGCAGTACATTCGACTGTTACTTGTTTTTCTGAATAATTACCCAATTATCTTTTCCATACGAGCATAGGTGTTTGTATTCCTAATGACTGAAATGTGATCTGGATGTGCAAGTGTTAATGCCACAGTATATCCCTTTTGCTATGTTTCCATCTACATCCCAGAATTCAGCACTAGTTTTATCCAGAGTTTGGGTTTGGAGTGATCATCAGTTACATATTTTGTTTTATTAAGAGTCAAAATGTTAAGAAGTTATTAGTTTATATGATAATTATGCTCTACAAAGTTATTCACTAATTTGATAATTAATTTTACATTACTGAATTAGAAGCCTCTTGGGAAAAACTGAAGAGTTGTTTTGGCAGGAAAGCAGGAATTACACATCCTACCTTTTCTGAACCCTATATATGGATGAAATGTTAACAGTTCTATAACTCTTTCTTTTGATTTACTCTTCTATATATTTTTCTAGTACGTGGCCAAACTCTTCCAGAGCGGTACATCTTTAACCGGAATACTGTCTTATCTAGCATGACCACTGTATATACCTTTATTTTTTTATTTACAAGGACATACATTGAAAAAAACCTCTAAAATGCTTTAAACTACTTCGTCCATGATGAAGACTCCTACTTGTAACAACAGAAGACTAGACAGTAAAAATAGTCCATGTTTCTCTTCAAATTTACATAGTTCAAGAAGAAATTATTTTTTCATCCAGTATGATCGGTTTCTCCTTCATGATAAGGCTGGTTTTTTAAACACCTCCACAGAGGAGACAGTTTTTTTGGAAGGAAACAGATGTCCCATGAATCATAGGTATCATATAAAATATTTTCTCAAGGAATCTATACCTTACAACTGGATCTGTCAGTGTCTAACAAGAATAGTATCTTTACTGAAGGCCATTCTGCTTTAGGCATATGAACTGGCTATCTAGCCACCTTTTTCAAAAAACTAACCTCTGCAACCTCTGTTTTGACGTATTCAAGCAAGGAAGCATACTTAGGTAAGGAGGTAAGACAGTAACAGAATCATTTCAACTACTTCCATTAGGAAAAGAGTCTAAATATCAGCAGAAAAATGGGAAAAAATGGTTTAATATAGCAATTTGGCAAATAAATTCTGCAACAGTGTATAATGTGGAAGCTTACAATAACCAGCTGAGAAGGGACACCTTACAGAAAACTAAGAGTAGATGAAATGGAATCCAACCCAGTGAATGGGATTCAGCTGCCATAATGTAGGTGGCTATGAGACGCATTGCCTCCAGCCACAGTTACAAAAATGCTTGCAACTCCAATGAGTCCTTTGCCATATCTGCCAGACTCTAAAGGGTGCGGTCTAAGAGACCCTCAGGCAGTCTGAAAGAGCAGTAGATGACTAGCAGCCTTTCTAGACTTCCTTAAAATGAGATTAATTGTGTCCTTAAAGTACTATTTAAACGAGGTCATATTTCCCCACTGTTCTTTGTTGAACACACAAATCTAACCCTCCAAAATACTCTTGCATACCTCAATGATTTCCTGCAGGTGAACTTCATTAACTTTTTCACTAGAGAAAAATTAAAATCTTATTTCAGCAGCCCTTCTGAAGATGATACAAAAACCAGACACATACAAAGTGGTATTAGCTGGTTTCAGGTACACCAACATGCATCCACTTGAAAAAAAAAGGGAAATTGTGTCTGGATTTGCTACCTTTCATATATTTCAGAGAACTAAGACATTGATACTTGACAAAGACTGCTCAACTAACAAATGTCACACTACATAGAAGTGGTCATCTTCTGATCCAGCTAAACAGAATTTACTCACTGAACTAGAAATTCATTTTCCTTAAGCCAGCACATACCCATTGATAAAAATAAAATTAGGGTTATTTATATAAAAATAATTTTCTGATCTTTTGGAATTATGTTGAAGAGATCCATAAAGATAGAGCTTGCCCACTGAAAATTATACAGGTGACACAGAATACCCTTACATGTACAAAATTCATTCTACTAGAAGACTGTTCAAGTTCGTATGATAGTTCCCACTATAGCAAAAAAAGAAAGGAACATGCAGAGACTGATTTAAAATAGGTAGATTGAAAGGCTCTTGGCATGCGTCCTTTTTCTTCCTGCTTGTTACAAAATTAAGGTAAGATCAATTAAAGCTTGTCCTTCAAGCCTCTTTCCTGGTGGTGCTCCTCTGTGTGTATGTGTCTACATGTGAGTACAGGACATATATGCCCATGAGCTGCTAACAATATAAAGGTCCTACAGCAAGAGCTTTCTGACACAGTACACTTGTATATTCATAGTTAATTTCTTATTTACACTCTAATGCGTTTATTTCTTATTGTTTTCCAATTCCTCTTTGTCACAATGTTGCTCTTTATTAAAGATATAATATTTATTCTGGTATTACAATATACTGATTTAGTAGTTACTGTGGTTTAATTATTTACAGTTAACTGCATTTTGAAGCAGACAGCTGTCATAAAACATCTTTTGTTTTTTATAAGTGTCCATCCTTATAGCTGCTCTCCCTCAATAATCAGAAATTAAAGATTCCATGCAGTGATTTTCTCATGAATAACATGTTATAAAATGTGCTTACAAATTATAGCTTTCCATACTCAGTAAATTGCAAGGGTTTCTTTAGAACCGACACAGGTAAAAGCATATCACTCTACAGCAAAAAAAACAGCAGGATGAAGTTGTCATACATACAAAGATACCCTGTACTTCAGATTTAAATTACATTGTCTTAAATTATTAGCCGATCATTGTCAGTGACCACTTTTGAGAAAAACAGGTTTTCTAGCCTTTCACATTTATTTATGTAAACCACTTGCTTCAACGTCTTTATAATTCAATCCAAATCTGTAATGAGTCAGACCTGTGGAAAGGCCTGTTCAGAACGAACAGTGACAACTTAGTTGAAATGCTGCTCATGCCACAGAAACAATGAAGTATGACACTTTTGTCTTTTACATCTGGCAAGAGGTTTGCTGGGAAAGAAAGTAAAAGTCTTTAATTCTGTTTTGCAGAAAGATGTCAATATGGACAGGAGAATTAAACATTTACTTTGGGCACGTGGAAACTTTCTTTGCCTTTTTCACGGGTGTATTAAGCTGTTTTCTAAATTTATTCAGTACCTTGAATATTCATCTGTTTTTATCTTTTGCTGCATTGAAGTCTGTGCATAGCCCCCTCTGAAAAGCTTCTCTGACATAAGATACTTCTTTAAAAATATTTTTCCTTCTTTAAAAACTTTTTTCCTTCAGTTGAAACCTAATCTCCAAAACTCCAGAAAGATTTTAGTCTCTAACTCAGATTTCCCCAAGGCTTATTAATATATTTTTTTGATTTGGAGCTATTTTCTGCAACATAATGTACAGCTATGAAAGTTCAGATTTCTCACTAATAAGGGGTAGTTTTAAGAATTAGATGTAATCTTGTATTCTGACTTTTTACACCTTAGATTAAAAGACTACTTTTAAAACTTCCCAGGGCTTAAAGTCAAATTCTGTCTTTCCTCAGCTCCATGATATAACTTTTCATTAGAGATGGGGCAATATTTGTACATCTCTGATCTACTCACATCTGCCTGCACTTCTGTTCTTTCAAACCAGCAGGTTAATAAAGCGCAATAATTTACAACCACATGTGGAATAAAGTATTGCTCATGCTAGACAGTAGATATGCAGGCAGTATACGACAAAAATAATGCAGAGATGTGTAACCAAACCACTGATTCAAAACAAGCAAGGAATATGGATGTATCAGCTAGTCAAAAGCCTGAAACAAGAGCCCTGCTCCAATACCTATTTCTGCAAGCTGTCTCTGGATCCTTCAGAAACAACGTAACTGGATAGTTTTCAGTTTACAGACCTTCAGAAGCAATTAAAGATTTAAATAAATGCATCCTAAACATATTTGAACTCAGTTCTCCATTCTGAATAGTTCAGCTCAAAGATCTTTTGCTCAAGGCTGGAAATCGCTTGTTGATTGTTCCTCGTATGGCTTCAGCAAACAACAGGCAACTGTAACCACAAAGGACTCTAACCAGCAGGAGAGGTTCACATGTGCTATCCTTCATGCACGCTGTTGTAGGTAATCACTGTTATTAGAATTGGAGAATCCTTCAAATAAAGTATCTCTTACAGTCTTGCTCAGCTATTCAATTACATATACATAAAACAGAAGGAGTGATTTAGACTTCAGGTGGTGTTTTGTTGTGTGTACATATTTAATTTTTGCAAAATACAGATTTGACAGTAAGATTTGCTAATGTGAACAAATTATGCTTTTTTTTTAATTTCAAAAATGTTGTTTTGCCTTTCAAGTTACATTTCAGACTTCTACATTTCCACTTTTGGTAAAGTTCCCTTATACTTGTATTTTAGTTATTTTAAATTGCCCTTTAACAAAAAGTGAAAAATAAAAGTTTCAGAATGGAATTTCACAATATTACTTTTTCATGTCTTAAATCTGGTATGTTGGTAGTCTTAGATTAAGTTGTTCTTTCCCACTGTTCAATGCTGCCAGTGAAAACTGGGAAACCCACAGATTTTTCCAGTTTTTCTAACTGGAAAGCAAAGCACTCAGAAGCTTAGAAGTGCAACTATTGAACACACTTGTTCAGTCATGTACTGGGTTTGGCTGAGATGGAGTTAATTTCATTTATTGCAGCCCACAGGATGCTGTGGTTTAGGTTCGTGGCTAATAACACACCAATATTTTGGCTATTGCTGAACTATGTTTTCACAGCGTCAAGACCTTCTTTGTTTCTCACTCTGCCACCCAGCAAGCAGGCTGATGTAGGGCACAAGTTTGGGAGGGGACTCAGGCAGGACAGCTCACCTGAATTGACCAAAGTGATGTTCTGTATCATCTGACATCCTGCTTAGCAATAAAACTAGGGATGGTGTTTTTCCGTAGCCATTGCTCAGTGATTGGCTGGCCATCAGTCTACTGGTGGTGAATGATTGCTTTTTAATCACTTGTTCCTTATTTTTTTCCATCCACTTATTGGAACTCTCTATCTCAACTCAGGAGTTATTTTTCCCTATTTTTGCCTTTCCAGTTCTGTCCTCTGTCTCCATCCCTCTGGGGGTGTGGGGTCAGTCCACCACAATTCATGACTCTTCATCATACTGGTGACTGTTGGGAAGAATCTTTGAAGGGTTCTGTTCGACCATGCGTGTATACGTCCTTAAATTTAGCCACATGAGGTTTGATTGCAACCCTGTGCTTCAAGGTGATAGTTGCACATTACAAATACTTTTCCTGGTTACCAGTGTATGGCATCTAGAATTGCTATATTCAGTTGATTCACAGATGAAAATATGCTGTACATTCCATGTAGCTTTGTGTTACTTGTTAAATAATCTCTGCTATTTAAACTATTACACTTTACATTATTATTACTGAGAAATAAATTGTCCTAATAAATAGCGCAAATTGAATAATTAAAATGTTTGATAGTCTGAATACTGATAAAACAAGTAAACTGAAGGTTAGATTTACCTGGCAAAAAGTATCTCTAAGTATCATTAGTGATGATCTTTCCTTCCTCATTTGCAACTTAGTGATTCCATGGCATTCCATGTGCTTTCTTTTAGCAGCTTATTAACTCCTCTGTTCCCCACTCATTGACATTCCTTGTACGTTGCAAATATTCATCAATACCTTTTGTCAGTTACCTGAAAAACTGTTTTAAGAACTGTTCATTTAGTCCCAAAGCCTGGAAAACATTTGCTCAGTCTTTTCTGAAGTGAACAGTTTCCTTGGATAGCGATGATTAATTATTTTACAGTTCTGAAACCTCAAATGACTGAAAAAATTAGAAATACAGAAGGAAAAAGAAGACAGACCCAGAACTAGTCAAAATTTGTATCGACTTTTCTTACTTCACTACTACAATTTTGTTTGCAGGAGAGTATAAGAAAGCCTGCATAGCCTTAGGCCAAATAAATTTCTGTTCAGCCAAACTTTATATTTTAAGCAAAAGAAAGAGGAGATGTGAAAAAAGAGACATTCTGGAAACCACCATGGCAGCAATATGATCTGAGCATTACTTTTGCCTTTATTCAGTAACTGATACACATCACCGTTGCCTCAACCCTTCTCGTGTATCCCCTACCCTGCCCTCTGCAGTCAGATCCCCTGATAGTACAGGAACACTGTATTCCATTCCAGATCTATTATTTGCTCACAGCATCAAGCTATAGATACAGCTTGTTATCAAGAGTTGTTCCAGACACAAGCTTAGAGCAGAATGAAAAACTGTCCACCATGTGAGTACTACTAAAAATGTGCATTTGACAAAGCATTTCACAAATATGCACTTAAAAATTAATTCAATTTGTCTGGCACATGAGCACTCTTGCCAGCAGAAGGGCCATTAACAAAGGGCAGTAAAAGGCAAACGTAATACCTGTCCTGAAAATTGCTGTTAGGCTCAACTCTATTAATTACTTAAGAGTGAGGGTAAAAGCACATTAATTACATTAACACAGCACCTGAACTGGAAGGTTCTGCAACTACTACTGAAAGCAGGAATAATATGCAATCAACAAAATAGAGTCCATTAATCAAAAAAGTGTGTGTGAGCCTGAGTGAAAGTAAGGCAAACCATTATTATCAAAGATACTTAATTTAAATCAGTAAAACAACAACAAAAAATATGCTAAAACCCAGGTGTGATGTTTCTTAAAACTGCAATGCAATATGTCAGAGTTGAAGCATCACGTCAAAACCCACAGGGGTTATGGCTGTAAGAAGAAATTCGCCAAAGCAGTGTGCAAGACTAAATTCTTAAGAGGAGAGCAGAGGGTAAAGAGGAGAAAATTAAGCCCAGACAGACTTGACAAAGAGCATCAAAATAGCAAACAGCTAAGAAAGTCAAGATCACCTGAAAAAATTCATGATTCTGCAAACATAGTGTAATATTTCCAAAAAGTCTCAGAGCACATTCTTTCCACTCAAGTGCATGAGATTTGCCTCTCAACAATGGAATAGGAAGCTACTATGCGGATTTGATTATTTAAAAGAATCTCATAATAGCCCATAGAACAGTGTGGAAAGGCCAAATACCTGAGCTCAGAGCCACAAACAGAAGGGACTTCCTTAACACACATACATGCTTACAACTTCTTTCCTCTGTCTCATTCAGCTATTGCTCTTCCAAATTATAGTCCCCTATTTCTCATGTCAATGAAATTAAGATGCTCGCAGCCTTTTATTAAACCCATCTAAACGATTACCTTTAAAGGACAGTTAATGCTTGCCAAATAAATCTCTGCTAGGTGCTTGCCCCTGTTGGTGTCTACTTTGCTCCCTCACTGCATTAAATCCTTGCCCCTCTGTCCCAAAACTCCCACCTCTAAACATCCACTCCATTTGCTGTTCAATATCTTTGCTGGTGACATGGACAGTGGGACTGAGTGCACCCTCCGCAGGTTTGCCGATGAGACCAAGCTGTGTGGTGTGGTTGACACACTGGAGGGAAAGGATGCCATTCAGAGGGACCTTGACAGGCTGGACAGGTGGGCCTGCGTGAACCGCA
>Ga0181612_176598_pt1 | contig 16157 bp, 9 predicted proteins | sample HoacroProtozoa21_FD_119630 | JGI IMG/M metagenome (GOLD analysis project Ga0181612, IMG submission 119630) | Hoatzin crop microbial communities from Cojedes, Venezuel. Combined Assembly of Gp0051906, Gp0051904, Gp0051908
GAAGGCGAGTTTGGCGGCTCGGAGCTGTGCCTCCACCTGCTCCACATTGAGCGCGGCGTTCAGCAGGTCGATGTTGTGCTCCAAACCTTTCGATATCAGCGTCTGCAGCTGAGGGTCGGTGAAGACCTCTCGCCACGGCAAGTTGCCAAACGACGCTGTGTCTCTTACGGCAAGCGTGTCGGTGATGGAGATGGGGTCGCGCACCAATCCCTGAGTGATTATTTCGGGGCGCTCATATTTATTGTAGAGTCCGCAGCTGCCCATGAGCAATGCCACGACTGCTATTGACAATATCTTTTTCATATCTTTACTCTTCTATTTTGTATTCTACAGGGCGATGGGCATACTGCTTCAGCTCGGATGCCACTTCCTCGTTGTCTTCATCCTCAAAGTTCATCGGGCGAATCTTCTCCTGAAGCGACTGGAAGATGACGAAGAGCGTGGGCACCACGAATATCTGCAAAAGCGTGCCGACAAGCATACCGCCTACGGCTGCAGCGCCGAGCGTCTGGTTACCGTTCTTGCCCACACCCGATGCGAACATCATTGGCAGCAGACCGATAATCATGGCCAACGACGTCATCAAGATAGGACGCAGACGAGCGGCTGCACCGAGCACTGCCGACCAAGAGATGGCCATGCCCGTCTCGCGGCGCTCAAGGGCGAACTGCACAATCAGAATAGCATTCTTCGCCAACAGACCAATCAACATAATCAGCGAGATCTGCATGTAGATGTCGTTGTTATGGCCAAAGATATTGGTGAAGAGGAACGCTCCTGCCAATCCGAAAGGCACGGAAAGGATGACCGACAGCGGAAGCAGGTAGCTCTCGTACTGCGCCGACAGGATGAGATATACAAAGACAATACAAAGCACGAAGATGAGGGCCGTAGAGTTGCTCGACTCTGCTTCCGAGCGCGTCAGGCCGCTATATTCGTATCCGTAACCCTGAGGCAACGTCTGTGCTGCCACTTCCTCGCAGGCTTTGATTGCCTCACCTGTGGAATAGCCGTCCTTGACGGAAATCTGAAGGTTGATGCTCGTGAAGAGGTTGAAACGGTTGATGTTTGCCGGACCATAGACGCGGTCAACCGAGCAGAACTCCTTTACAGGCACCATGCCCGACGATGTGCGCACGTAAATATTACTTAAGCCGTTGATGTCGCGGCGGCTCTCAGGGTCGCCCTGTACCATCACTCGGTAAAGCTTGCCGTAAGAGTTGAAGTTGGAGGCATAGAGTCCACCGTAGTATCCCTGCAATGTTGTGAGAATAGTGGAGGGAGAGATGCCTGCTTGCTTGCACTTCGGAACATCCACCTTCACCATGTATTGAGGATAGTTAGGGTTGTAGGACGTCATGGCCATCTGTATCTCGTCGCGCTTGTTCAGTTCGGCCAGATACTCATTGGTAACTTTGAAGAAATTGTTGAGCGAGCCGCCAGTCTTGTCCTGCATTACCATCGACACACCGTTGGTAGCGGAGAAACCAGGAATCATAGGCGGCGCAAAGGCGATGACCTTCGCATCCTTGATGGCAGCTGTCTGCTTGTAGATCATGCCGAGCACCATGTTGGCGTCCATCGGGTTGACAAACAGACTCTTGATGCCCTTGCCCTTGAACACTCCGAGCAGGCCTTCACTGGCACGCTCCTTGAATGATTTCAGCTTGATGATGAAGGTGGCTTGGTCGCTACCCGCACCGGCAATGAAGTTGTAGCCCTGAATCATCTCGCGGCTCTTGATGGCAGGATTGTTAGCCAGCATGGAGTCGATGTGCGACGTTACCTCTTTTGTGCGGGCAACAGAAGTAGCGGGCGGGAGCGAAACGGTGCAGAAGAGCGTTCCGGTGTCTTCATCTGGCACAAGACCAGTCTTGGTGAAGCCCATTTCTGCCACGAGGGCAATGATGCCTATCACCACGAGAGCCACAATGAGAATGGGCTTGCGCACCACTTTCTCCACGCCATTCTTGTACTTGCCAAGCACTTTGTCGTAAGCAGTGTTGAACGATGCATGGAAGCGGTCAATCATGCTCATCTTGCGCTCAGAGCCGTCTTCATTCTTAGGCTTGAGGAAGAGGGCACAGAGGGCTGGCGACAGAGTCAAGGCGTTCAGTGCGGAGATGAAGATGGAGACAGCCATCGTTACACCGAACTCGCGGTAGAAAGTACCACTCGTTCCGCCCATGAACGACACAGGGATGAACACCGAAGCCATCACAAGGGTGATTGAGATGATAGCGCCCGATATTTCGTTCATGGCGTCGATAGCGGCGGTCTGCGCACTCTTATAGCCCATGTCGAGCTTTGCGTGTACTGCCTCCACCACCACAATGGCATCGTCCACCACAATGGCAATGGCCAGAAGCAACGCCGACAACGTCAGAAGATTGATAGAGAAGTCGAACACCCAAAGGAAGAAGAACGTTCCGATGAGCGACACCGGCACTGCGATGAGCGGGATAAGCGTTGAGCGGAAGTCCTGCAGGAAGATGTAAACCACGAGGAACACGAGTATGAGCGTGATGATGAGCGTATAGACCACCTCTTCAATCGAAGCATAGAGGAACTCGGTTACGTCGTAGTTGATTTTATACTCCATTCCTGGCGGGAAGTTCTTCGCTTGGTTCTCCAGCTCGGCCTTCACGTCTTTAGCAATCTGGTTGGCATTGGAGCCGGCAATCTGCTGGACCATACCCATCGACGACGGCAGTCCGTTGTTGGTCATTGATACTGAATAGACAAGTCCGCCAAGCTCAATCTTGGCTACGTCCTTCAGTTTGAGCGTCTGGCCGTTGTTGTCGGTCTTGATGATAATGTTGCCGAACTGCTCTGGCGTCTTCAATCGTCCGGTGTAGCGCATCGAATATTCGTAGGCCACGTTGCTCTGCTCTCCAAACGAACCTGGGGCGGCCTCGATGTTCTGCTCCGACAGTGCGCTCGAAATGTCGCTCGGGATGAGGTTGTGCTGCTTCATCACGTCGGGCTTCAGCCATATACGCATTGAATAAGTCTTGGTACCAGGACTCTGCACATCGCCTACACCCTTCACACGCTTTATGGCCGGAATGATGTTGATGTTGTTGTAGTTGGTCAGGAACTCATCGTCATACTGTCCTTCGGTAGAGGTCAGCGTGAACATGAGCACCTGCGACGTCTGACGCTTCGACACCGTTACGCCGACGCGCGTTACCTCTGCCGGCAGCAGAGCCTGCGCCTGCTGCACGCGGTTCTGCACGTTGACGGCGCACATGTCTGCGTTTGTTCCCTGACGGAAATAGATGGTGACGCTGGCCGAACCGGCGTTGCTTGCGCTCGACGTCATATAGGTCATGTTCTCCACACCGTTGATGCTCTCCTCAAGCGGCACGAGCACTGAGTTGAGCACCGTCTCTGCGTCGGCACCGGTATAGTTGGTGAAAACGCTTACCGTAGGCGGCGCGATGTCGGGGTATTGCTCGACAGGCAGCGAAGCAAGGCCGATGAATCCCAGAATGACGATGAGGATAGATATCACCGTCGAAAGCACCGGTCGCTTAATGAATCTTGTGAATGTCATAGCTTTGATGTCCTTTCTTCTCTTACTTGCTCATGGCATTGATGAAGTCGTCGGCATTGCCGTTGGCCTTGCTCAGTTGCTCTGCCTCCTTAATCTTCTTCTCATACTCTTCCACTGTGATAGGCTTTATCTCCATGCCGTCGGAGAGCTTCGTGATTCCGCTGGTCACATACTTGTCGCCTGGTTTCAGTCCGCTCGTAACAACATAGTTGAGGCCATCGTTCTGCGGGTCAACGGTAATCTCGGTGTAGCGCACCTTATTGCTGTCGCGCAGCACATAGACGAACAACTTGTTCTGAACCTCGGCCGTCACGCGCTGCGGAATGATGATGGCACTCTTGTCGTGCTTCGGAATAATGATGAGTCCCGATCCACCGCTCTTCAGTATTCTTTCAGGATTGGGGAAGCGGGCAATGAGCTGAACCGCGCCGGTGGTGGGGTCGATTACTCCGCTCATCTTCACGACCTTGCCCTCGTGGCCATAGATAGTGCCGTCGGAAAGCTGGAGTTTCACCGGTGGCAGCTGCTGAAGGGCGGCATTGGTACCGCCGGCATCCTTTGCCATTGCCAGGACGTCTTTCTCTGGCAGCGAGAAGTAAATCTCCATAGAGCTATTGTTCGACACGGTTGTCAGCGAACTGGACGCGCTCACGAGCGAGCCTACCTTGTAGGGCAGCGAGCCTACGACGCCTGCTGCAGGGCTCTTCACATAGCAGAAGCTCAGCGTCTCCTTAGCAGAAGCAAGGTTTGCCTTCGCCTGCGCGAGAGCTGCCTGAGCCGATGTGTAGGAGTTCTGAGCCGACTGGAGCTGATAGTCGCCTATCACTTTGCTGTCGTGCAACTGCTTATTGTTCTCGTAAGTCAGCTTGGCCGTGTTCAACTGAGCCTGCGCAGTGTTGACGGCGGCTTGCGCCTGGCGCACGGCAGCTTGGTAGGTAACATTGTCAATCTCAAACAATACTTGTCCGGCCGATACCGTCTGTCCTTCCTTCACAAGAAGTTTCGTGAGAAATCCAGACAGTTTCGGTCTGATTTCTACATCCTGAACACCTTTGATGGTTGCGGGGTAAGTGGTTTGCATCGAAGCATCTTGAGCCTCTACCGTTGCTACGGGATACTCATTGTCACCCAACTGCATCCCTCCGCTCTTCTTGCCACATGACACGACGAGAAATGCGGCCGCAGCCAAAGTAATTACTTGTTTCATTTCCATACTTATTGCACTTAAATAATATTATTCTGTTTCGGGGTGCAAAAGTACACAAATATCACGAATTTGGGTAATTACGGCTTTAACATTTAACAATTCTTATTAAGTGGTTGTCCCTTTTTTAAATGCTTTTGTTCTTTATGTCGGAAAAAAGGGCAAAAATGACGTTTCGTCGAAAAATTCACGCCGTTGGTTGGACTTTTAGCCCCATTTGCTGGGCTGTCTGGCGAAGAAGCTCCATCAGAGGTTCGCGCTCATTGGGCACTGTGTTGTCGAGTACGGCATCCTTCAGCACACGTTTCAGCTCGCCAACCTCGCGCGACGGCTTCAAGCCGAACAGCTGCATAATCTCGTTGCCGTCGATTACTGGCTGGAGCAAGCGCTTGTAGTCCTTCTCCTTAAGGTCGGCCAGCTTCTCGCGTACCATGCGGAAGTTCTCGCGGAACTGGCGTTTCCTCACCTCGTTCTTGCTCGTGATGTCGGCCTCGCATAGTGTCATCAAGTCGTCAATGTCGTCGCCGGCATCATTCTGAAGCCGTCTCACGGCACTGTCGGTAACCACGTCGTCGGCAATGGCGATGGGACGCATGTGCAGTTCGACAAGCTTCTCCACATAGTGCATCTTAGAGTCAAGCGGAAGCATAAGCCGACGGAAAATCAGCGGCACCATCTTGGCGCCCACGTGGTTATGGTTGTGGAACGTCCAGCCTTGCGCGGCGTCCCAGCGCTTGCACTTGGTCTTGCCGACGTCGTGGAGCAGAGCCGCCCAACGAAGCCACAGATTGTCCGATTTTTTACAAACGTTATCAAGCACCTCCAACGTATGATAGAAATTATTCTTATGCCCACGCCCGTTTTTCACTTCCACGATGTCGAGCGCAGCCACTTCTGGAAGTATGAGCTGAAGAAGCCCCGACCTCTGAAGGTCAACGAAACCTCTGCTCGGAGCATCGCAAGCCATAATCTTGTTCAACTCATCCTTTATTCTTTCACCGCTAACGATTTCTATTCTGTGGGCATTACGCTCAATAGCATCAAACGTAGCGTCCTCATAGTCGAAGCGCAACTGGCAGGCGAATCTGATGGCGCGAAGCATCCGCAGTGGATCGTCGGAAAAAGTAATGTCGGGGTCAAGTGGTGTCTTGATAATGCCGTCCTCAAGGTCGTAGAGACCGTCGAATGGGTCAACCAGCTCTCCGAAACGCTCGCTGTTCAGACAGACAGCCATAGCATTGATTGTAAAATCTCTTCGATTCTGGTCATCCTCCAGCGTGCCGTCCTCTACGATGGGCTTCCGCGAGTCGTGGCTGTAGCTTTCGCGGCGCGCTCCCACAAACTCCACCTCCTGACCGTGCCACTTCACCTGCGCCGTGCCGAAATTGCGGAACACCGACAGACGGGCCTTCGAACCAAGCTGCTGCTTCAGTTCCTCTGCCATTCTGATGCCGCTGCCCACCACAACAATGTCGATGTCGTTGGTGGGACGCTCAAGGAAAAGGTCGCGCACGTAGCCTCCCACCACATAGCACTCCAGACCGAGCGCGTCAGCCACGCCCGAGATTCTGTGAAAAACGTCCTTATCCAACAATTCCGCCAACTCGGCGTCTGACCACAACTTCATCTTCGTGCAAAAATCTTTGTTACTTCATCGGTTTCCCGGCCTGCCTTTCGCGGGCAAAAAGCCACCGTCGGCTTTTGGAACTGCAAAATTACAACATTTATCTCAAAAAGCAAAATTTTCGCCTCACTTTTGCCGCTGAAGTGGCATCGCAGTAGCTGAAATATTCCATCGGGATGCGAGTTTCTTACAATCGGGAATATAGTTGGAAAGAATCGGGAGTCTTTCTGGATAGAATCGGGATGCAAGACGGCAGCTGTTGCGGCGGCACACAAAAAATCTCCCAAGAACCCTGCATTTGTGCTGCAAAGGGTTCTCAGGAGAATCGTTGGCCGGCGGTTCGGGATTATCCGAAGTTGTCGAACATTATGCTTTCGGGATCCACGCCGAGTGAGTCGAGCAGCTTGATGACGCTCTGGGCCATCGGGCCTGGACCGCACATGTAGTACTCGATGTCTTCGGGCGCTTCGTGGTCCTTCAGATAGGTGTCGTACATCACGTTGGCTACGTAGCCTGGAGTGTATTTCACTCCTTGCTTGTCAGCTTCGGGGTCGGGACGGTCGAGCGCGAGGTGGAAGTGGAAGTTGGGATACTCCTTTTCCAGCTCAAGGAAATCGTCGATGAAGAATGCCTCCACGAGTGCGCGCGCTCCGTAGAAGTAGTGCATCTCGCGGTCAGTGGTGTGCAGTGTCTTCGTCATGTGCATGATTTGTGCGCGGAGTGGTGCCATTCCTGCTCCACCGCCTACCCAAATCATTTCTTTCTTCGAGTCGAAGATTGGGTGGAAGTCGCCGTAGGGTCCGCTCATGATTACCTTGTCGCCCGGCTTGCGCGAGAAGATATAGCTGGAGGCAATGCCTGTCGGCACGTCTTGGAAACCTACCTGTGGGCGTGGCTTGAAGGGTGTGGTGGCTATGCGGACGGTGAGCGTGATGCGGTCGCCCTCGGCCGGATAGTTGGCCATAGAGTATGCGCGGATGGTCTCCTCAGGATTGTGAGCCTTCAGCGAGAAGATGTTGTACTTCTCCCACATCGGCAGGTAGTCGGGGCCGATGTCGTTCTTGTCGAAGTCCTTGTCGTAGTCGATGCAGTCGTATGCCGGTATCTTTATTTGAGCGTAGGAGCCAGGCACAAAGTCCATGTGCTCTCCAGGAGGCAAGGCCACGATAAACTCTTTGATAAACGAGGATACGTTCTTGTTGGAGATGACGGTGCACTCCCACTCTTTCACTCCCAATATGCTTTCGGGAACCTTGATTTTCAGGTCGCCCTTCACCTTGCACTGGCATCCCAGCCGCCAATGGTCTTTTATCTGTTTGCGAGTGAAGTGCGGCTTTTCGGAGTCGAGTATCTCGCCCCCTCCCTCAAGCACTTGCACCTTGCACTGTCCGCAGCTGCCTTTTCCTCCGCAGGCCGAGCTGAGATATACGCCGTTTTGCGATAGAGTGGAGAGAAGCGACGAGCCTTGCTCCACCGAGATGGTCTTGTCGTCGTTGATTACTATGTTGACATTTCCACTGGGCGAAAGATATTTCTTGGCAATCAGAAGTATGACCACCAGCAAAAGTATTATTGCCAAAAAGACGGCAATGCTTATTCCAATAAATTGTCCCATATCTACTTTAAACTTTTATCTTTAAACATTAAACGTTTTCCTTTAATCTTTAAACTTTAAACTGTGCACTTTAAACTTTAATCTTTCACTCTGGTTCTTTTGAAACTTCCGAAAAGCTTAACGCTTAATGTTTCCAGCCTAACGTTTAACGTTTAAAGTCTATATCTTTAAACCTGAGAAGCACATCATGGCCATGGCCATCAGGCCAACGGTGATAAACGTGATGCCCAGCCCTTGCAGCGGCTTTGGCACATCGCTGTACTGCATCTTCTCACGTATGGCTCCCATAGCCACGATAGCGAGTGTCCAGCCAATGCCGCTGCCTACAGCGTAGGCGATGGCGTCCCAGACGCTGCCGATGTACTGTGAGTTGGATGGATCGAGGTTGATTCTCTGCTGCATGAACAGCGATGCTCCCATGATAGCACAGTTGACGGCGATGAGCGGCAGGAAGATGCCGAGCGCGGCATAGAGCGACGGTGAATACTTCTCAACGACCATCTCCACCAACTGGACAATGCCTGCGATGATGGCAATGAAGAGGATGAAGCTAAGGTAAGAGAGGTCAACGCCCTGCACCAAGCAGTCGGGACCGAGCACATATACCTGAAGCAGATAGTTGATGGGAAGCGTGACAAGCAGCACAAACGTTACGGCCACGCCGAGCCCGAGCGATGTCTTCACATTCTTAGAAACGGCAAGGAACGAGCACATGCCGAGGAAGAAGGCGAAGATCATGTTATCTACGAATATCGAGCGGATAAAGAGATTTATCAGATGTTCCATAGCTTATTTCTCCTCTTTATAAAAGTATGCACGATGAACCCAAATCACGCAGCCCACGAGAATGAGGGCCATGGCTGGCTTTGTCATCATGCCGTTGTTGAAGTAACCTGCGTCATATACTCCCTGCGGGATAATCTGGAAGCCCAGCAGCGAACCGCGTCCGAGCAATTCGCGCACTGCTCCCACCACCACAAGGATGAGGGCATAGCCCAGTCCGTTGCCTATACCGTCGAGGAACGAGGGCCAAGGCTTGTTCATCATGGCAAATGCCTCAAGACGTCCCATAAGGATACAGTTGGTGATGATGAGTCCAACATAGACCGAGAGTTGCACGCTCACGTCGTAGGCCACAGCCTTCAGTATTTGGCTGACGATTGTTACGAGTGCCGCCACCACCACGAGCTGCACGATTATTCGGATGCGCTGCGGGATAGTGTTGCGGATGAGCGAGATGATAAGGTTTGAGAAGGCCGTGATGATGGTTACGGCCAATCCCATGACAATGGCGGGCTTCAGCTGCGATGTTACAGCGAGCGCCGAGCATATTCCGAGCACCTGGACAAGCACGGGGTTGTCCTGGTTGAGCGGATTGGTCAATACTTCTTTGTTTTTCATTGCTTATTCTTTCTTTCGTCTGGTCGTTTCGCCGTTCCGTCGCGCCGCTGCTGCGGGAGAACTCCGGAGGCGGGAAACTTTGAGAACTCACTTTCCGTTTTTCAAGAATTTCATGTATTTGCCAAGACCCTCTTGGAGCATGAGGCTCACGCCGTCGGAAGTAAGCGTAGCTCCCGTCACGGCGTCCACCTGAGTGGCATCGTTGTCCTTCTTCTTCACAACAGAAAGGGCCACGCCGTCGGCACCTTCAGCAAAGAGATGCTTTCCCTGAAATTTCTCCTGCCAAGCGCGGTTGTCCTTGATTTCGGCTCCCAGTCCAGCGGTTTCGCTATCATGGTTGAAATACACTCCGTAAACGGTCTGACGGTCGGCGTTGAGTGCCACATATCCACTGATGGCGCCCCACAGTCCCATGCCGTAAACAGGGATGACATACTTTGTCTGTCCATCGACATCGCACTCATAGAGCGCCAGTCTGCCCTCCTTGTAGTCGGCAGAGTTCAGCTGAAATCCGCCAGTATCGCCGCCGTCGGCCACTTCGCCGTCGGCGTTGAGAATCTTGTCCGACTTCACCACTTTGCTGTAAGTCTCCTCAGCCTTTGCATTGTCGAGGTCGCGAATGTTGAGCGACGCCAATATCTGCTTTTTCTTGTCGAGAGCCACGTTGGCATCCTGCTGAGGCTTCAGCGACTGCGAGACAAAGGCCAGCAAGAATGCGACAACGACCACAAGTACCGCTGAATAGATGATGGTGTAAGAATTGCTGTTCGTTTTCATTTCTGTGTCCTCCTCATTCGTTTAGAGATGTTCTTCTGTACCACGCAATAGTCAATGAGCGGCGCAAACATGTTCATCAGGAGAATGGCGAGCATCATTCCTTCGGGATAGCCGGGATTCATTACGCGCACTACCACTGCGACAATGCCGATGAGCGCACCATAAATCCATTTTCCGCACTCAGTGCGCGCAGAGGTAACGGGGTCGGTAGCCATGAAGACGGCTCCGAAGGCAAATCCTCCGAGCACCAGATGCTCATACCAAGGTATGGGCGTCATGCCTGCAGCCGAGAATATCGCTGCCATCACTCCGCCACCGAGGAATACGCTCAGCATGGTTTTCCAAGACGCGATGCCTGTCCAAAGCAGCAGCAGCGCGCCCAAAGCGATGGCAATGACCGACGTCTCGCCAATGGAGCCGGGAATGAATCCGCAGACCATGTCGCAGAGAGAAGCGTCGGGCGTGCCTCCAGCGCCAATCTGTCCGAGAGGCGTGGCTGCCGAGAATCCGTCGGGGAGGTCGTTGCCCAATCCAAGAATAGAGTTCTGTGCAACCCACACTTGGTCGCCGCTCATCTTGGTGGGGTAAGAGAAAAATAGGAACGCGCGCGCGATAAGGGCAACGTTGAAGATATTCATTCCCGTTCCGCCGAAGATTTCCTTTCCGAAGATCACAGCGAAAGCCACTGCCAACGCCAACATCCACAGCGGGCAACCTATCGGGACGATGAGCGGGAGAATGATTCCTGTAACGAGGTAACCTTCCTGAATCTCCTCGCCCTTCCACTGCGCCCAAGCAAACTCAATGCCCAGACCGACGATGTAGGAGACGAGTATCTTTGGCAGAACGGCAAGGAATCCGTAGAAGAATATGCTCCAGAACGATGCGCTCTCCAATGTTCCTGCGGCAGCATAGTTCTGATAGCCCACATTATACATGCCGAAAAGCATGGCAGGCATCAATGCTATGACCACCATACTCATGATGCGCTTCGAGTCGATGGCGTCGTGGATGTTTGCCCCGCTCTTTGCCGTGTCGTTGGGCACGAAGAGGAAGGTTTCAAATCCATCGAAGATGCTCCGGAAGGCGTGCAGTTTGCCTTCGGGCTCAAAGCTTGGCTTCAATTTATTGAGATAGTTTCTTAATGCACTCATAGTCGTTAAGCGTTTTCTTTTCGTAACATATCAAGTCCTTCACGCACCATTCGTTGCAGCTCAAGTTTTGAACTGTCAACAAACTCGGCAAGGGCGAAGTCTTCGGGCGACACCTCGTAGATGCCGAGCTGCTCCATCTTGTCGATGTCGCCGGCAATGATGGCCTTTATGAGATATTCGCCATAGATGTCCATCGGAAGCACGCGGTCGTACTCGCCGCTCATGATGATGTGGCGCTCGCCACCTTTCACACGCGCGTCGAGAGCATACTCCTTCTTGCCGAAGAGCCAACTGAAATAGCTTCTCGAAGCAGAGAATTGCTTGGTGCGCGGCATAATCCAACCGAGCATCTCGTCGGCGTCATCGCCTTCGGGTATCACCGTTACCTCGCTCGAATGGGCGCCGAGATAACCTTCTCCGCCCACGACAGGACGGCCCGTCAGCACATTGCCGTTGACCACGCGCTGTTTCCTCTCGTCCTTCAGCTGTCCTTCGGTAATGGCAGAGATGGGCGTTCCGACGAGAGCCTCCACATAGGCAGGCTGCTTCACCTCGCTGCCACAAAGGGCAACCACGCGCCGCAGGTCAACACGGCCACTGTTGAACAACCGTCCGAAGAAGATTACGGCAGTGGGGTCAACCGTCCATACCACCTCGCCCTTGTTCACCGGGTCGAGATGATTCACCTGCACGCCCACATTGCCTGCGGGACACGGACCGCTGAAAACGTTGACCTCAACATCCTTCAATCCCGAAAGCTGCTCATTGGCGCCGATGCCAACATAAGTCTTCGCAACCTTCGAGAGAGCCGTCAGTCCCGTCTGGAAATCCTGCTCGTTGCCTTTCAGCTCAAACTCAAAGTCGGACGCCAACGGCTTGTCGCGCAATGCGCTCACAAAAATAGCCTTAGGCTTCTGCTCGGGAGTGGTCGAGACAGCGTAAGGCAGCTGGTCGATGTATCCAAACAGTCCTGCCTCAAGCAAGGCTCTCACCACTTCGTCGCCACTGAGCGATGCCGCATTCCTCTTCCCATAATCGTGGAAAGACTGTTCTGCGTCGGCTTTCACCTTCACGGCGAGCACTTTTCTCCGCTCGCCCCTGACCACAGCCGTTACGGTGCCGCTCACGGGCGAGGCAAACTTCACGTCGGGACACTGCTTGTTGACAAACAAGGCGTCGCCTGCCTGGACCTTGTCGCCCTCCTTGACCACTACCTTCGGAACCACACCCACAAAATCGTCGGGCACGAGCGCAAGCTCTCCCGCCGGCTTCAGCGAGCGTTTCTGTTCGATGGCACGGCCTTGGAGATGGATGTCCAAGCCCTTTCGTATTCTTATTACATTTGCCATAAACGTGTAAATGTTAGTATCTGTTCACATTTTGGTTGCAAAATTACAAAAAATTATCTATCCCGCGCACAAATATCTCCGAAAATTAAGCGATTGATGAGAAATTGTTGTATTTTTGCAGAAAATTTTGACGCCTATCAAAATATTAAGACGATTGTTCAGCGGCATCATTTGGCTAATATTGAGCCTGACGCTGCTATTGATTATACTGACACACACATCCACTGTGCAACAATTTCTCGGAAAGACGGTGGCAACCTCGCTTTCAAGGAAATTGGGGACTGATGTGGAGGTGGGGCGTGTTGACTTGGGATTTCTCAACCGCTTGATTGTTGACGATGTGCACATCAAGGACCAACGGAACAAGCCAATGGCCGACGCGGCAAGACTCTCCGTGAAATACAGCCTGATGGACCTGCCGAGCGGAATGTTCACAATATCGTCGGCACAAGTGTTCGGACTCAGACTGCAGCTCTATCAGGATTCTGCCGGAGCAAAACCAAACTTTCAGTTTGTCATCGATTCGCTCGCATCGAAAGACAACAAGGAAAGCAAGACACCGAAAATACGCGTCAACTCGCTGATTGTCAGGAACGGAAGCGTGAGCTTCGACCGCCACGACATCGCCCCGACACCGAATGTGCTTAACCCGTCGCACCTGAAAATCGACAGCATCAGCGGACATTTCAACGTGAAACTTTTCACCTCCGACTCTGTCAACGCCGAAGTGCGCCGACTGACGCTCAGAGAGGCTTCGGGACTGAAGCTGAAACGCCTGAAGACGGCAATAGAAATAGGGAAAAGCGGCATCGGCATGAAGCAACTTTTGGTGGAACTGCCCCACTCTTCCCTCTCACTCCAAGACGCCAAAGTGCGGCTTAAGGAGAAGCAAACAAAAGCCACGCCTGCCGACTCTAGCGCCTCTCCATTCGACAAAATCGCCGACTTCAAAGTACAGCTCGCACCGTCGAAAATCGCCACAAAAGACATTGCCTTCCTGAACCGACGGCTGAAAGACATCGACGAAAGCGTGGAGCTGTCGGGATACTTTCACGGCACTTCAACCAACGCTACCGCTGACAATCTGAACATCCTCACGTCCAACGGAATACGCATCAGCGGAAAAGCATCGGCAAAAGATTGGAAGAGCAATCTGAAATGGATGGCGCAGGCCGACGACATCAATGTTCCGGTGGATGCCGTAGAGAGATTAGTTGAGTTGCCCGACGTGGTGAAACGGCTTGGCAACATAGCCTTTGTGGGTACAGCTCATGGCGAGGGAAAGAGCGTAAGCGTGGACGGCGACTTGGAAACAAGCATCGGAAAGGCAACCATCGACGGAACAATTGACGGAGAAAAGAACTTCAAAGCCAACATCTCCACCGACGGAGTGAGGATAAACCTGCTGACCGACAACGACGACTTCGGCATGGTGGCAGGCAACATCGAAGCTGAAGGCAAACTGAAACAACGCTTGAAGGCCACAGGACAGCTCAGCCAAATGGCCTACAAAGGTTACACCTACAAGAACATAAGCCTCGACGCACTCTACGAGAACGACGGCGCGAAGGGAAAACTGTCGGTGGACGACCCCAACATCGTGCTGCGCCTTGAAGCCGACGCCAACAATCTGTCGAAACTGCCGCACGCCACCTTCGACGCCGCCGTCAGACAGTTCTCGCCATCGGCTCTCGGACTGACCGACCAATGGGGAAAGGCGAGGATGAATGCCGACATCAGCGGCAACGTGAGCGGCAACAGCCTGAAGAACATAAACGGGCAACTGAGCGTGAACAACTTCTCGAAGAACACCTCCGACACCATCTACCGCATACCATGGCTGCAACTGACGGCCAACAGCGCAGGCGAAGAGCAGAAAATCTCGCTTGCCTCCGACTTTGCCTTCGCAAGCATCAACGGACGCAACGGAGCCTACGACATCGACGCGAAGGTGGACGACTATGAGTTCATACACCAAATGTTCGGCATCAACCTCAACCTGCCCAAACCGCTAACTATCAAGGGGACAGCCAACGAGGAGCAGCGCACCACGCAGGCAACATTCGCCACCCCAAAGTTTGAGCTGAACACCGACATCAGCCTAAAGAAGAACATCGTGGGGCAGCAAGTGGCAAGCGTGAAAGTGAAGCCCTCCCACCTGATGATAGAAGACGCCAAGTGGAACATCGAACCGGCAGCCATCACCTACTTCGACAAGCATCTCGAAGTGGACAACTTCGCCATACGGCACGGCGACCAACACCTGACCATCGACGGCACAGCATCGGCAAGCCCGAAGGACACGCTGAAAGTGAACCTGCGCGAAATCGACGTGGAATACATCCTCGACCTCGTGAAATTCACCGCAGTGAAGTTCTCAGGTCTCGCCACAGGCAAAGCACAGATAGCCAACGCCTTCGCACAGCCCGACGCCAAAGCCAACCTGACGGTGGAGCAATTCAAATTCCAAGACGGACGAATGGGAACGCTCAACGCCAACGTAGCCTGGAACAAGAGCGACAAGCAGATAGACATCCACGCCATAGCCAACGACCCGCCCGTAGGAATGACATTCATCGACGGATACGTGTCGCCCGCACGCAACTACATCGACCTCGACATCACAGCTAGAGGAATGCGCACCGAATTTGCAGAATCGTTCACAAAAGCATTCATCAGCAACTTCGACGGGAAAGCCGACGGCAGAGTGAGACTGGCAGGACCGCTGAACAACATCAACCTGACGGGGCAAGTGGTGGTGAACGCATCAGCATTCGTGACACCGCTCAACTGCATCTACCGAATGGTGAACGACACCATCAGACTGATACCCGACGAGATAGAGTTCCGCCGACTGCCAATCTACGACGCCAACAACCACCGCGCATGGCTGAGCGGAGGGCTGCACCACAAGCACCTCACCCGACTGACCTACGACTTCGACGTGGAGGCCGACCAATTCCTATGCTACGACTTCAGCGAGTTCGGCAACAACACATTCTACGGCACCGTGATTGGAACGGGAAACGTCGATATTCACGGACGTCCTGGACAGCTGACAATCAACGCCAACATGACGCCCAACGAAGGCTCCACCTTCGTGTACAACGCCGCAAACCCCGACGCCATAGCCAACAAAGAGTTCATCAACTGGCGGGGAACAATAATGGAACCGACCGCAAGCACGAAGCAAGAACAGAGGAAAAAGGAGGACATCCCGACAGACATGTACCTCAACTTCATCATAAACTGCACGCCCGCCGCCACCGTCAGGCTGCTGATGGACAACAACACGGGCGACTACATCACCCTGAATGGCAACGGGACGCTCAACGCCACCTATTATAATAAAGGTACATTCAATCTCTTCGGCACCTATACCGCCACCGAAGGCACCTACGGCATAACCATCCAACAGCTGATAAAGAAGAACTTCACATTCAACAACGGCGGAACAATAGTCTTCGGAGGCGA
>Ga0181612_115456_pt1 | contig 16156 bp, 4 predicted proteins | sample HoacroProtozoa21_FD_119630 | JGI IMG/M metagenome (GOLD analysis project Ga0181612, IMG submission 119630) | Hoatzin crop microbial communities from Cojedes, Venezuel. Combined Assembly of Gp0051906, Gp0051904, Gp0051908
ACAGAATCACAGAATGGGAGGGGTTGGAAGGGACCTCTGTAGGGCATCTAGTCGAACCCTCCTGCCACAGCACTGTGATTACAAAAGGAAACGGACAGAAGAAAGGAAGTTGTGTTCTTGCACCTTTAAAAATGGTTTTAAATTTCTTAATTGGTTTTAAATTGGTCCTAAACTTTCTGCATCAAGAGTATACTGTCAATTTTTTCAAAAAGATTGTTTGAAACATTTTTCCTTCAATTTCATTAGATTCAATTTTTTTGCACTCTTTATTAGTAGTAAATGATCTTTTTTTCCATATTTTTTGACAAATCTTAAGACAATAAAATTCAGTTTAGAAACACTGGCTACAGGTCCTAAAGTTTAACTCATGTCAAGTATTTTTAATACTAAATTTAAATAATAAGTTTATACATTATAGACACTATTACATAGGCTTAATTGTATAGTGCTCCTGTATCTATGAAGCAGCTTTTGCCACAAACAGTATCCACACTTCTCCATTGGCTTTTAAACATTTATTATACCAAAAAACATTCCACATTTTCTACATTACCAAAAGCAAATGGGTGACACTTTCACAGTGCTCAGCAGCCCCAGCAATCATGGAACTTGAATACTCCAAGGAGAAGATATGCGAAAGTTCCTTTTAGGATCAAGTAAACAGGCCTCTCTGGTATGCCTAATGTTTTATACGCAGTCAGTGAGAGAGTTAACTGACTTTGAAGATCTTTGGAAGAATGTCCCATATGACTAAATTAGGCACGTCCTTCCTCCCTTGACAGACACAGAATTCAACCTCTCCAGGTAGTTTGCTGTAAACCTGGGGCTCATCTACATCTGTGTGGCTCACTTTGAACGCAACATAAACGTTTCCTCGGGCTCCTCCAAAAGTCAGCAACATTTTGGTTGGTCTATGGCGAGAGTGAAACAGATGGAATTGCTTGCTTCACACAGTTACATTACTTAGAGGAACAACAAGTATTTCCAACTTCCAATGGCCTCTAATCTAGACTTCGCAATCCCATCAGAATAACAGGAACTAGATTAGCAGGAAGAAGAGTACCATCTTCTTCCTAATGACTGACTGAAGCCCTAAAATGTTTACATTATCCAAGAAATTTAAACATTTGAACTATATCTATCTGCCTAAACTTGGATCAGAACAGGCTATACGTGCCTGTGTCTAAATAGGCTTTAAAAAATACCCCTGACAAACCAAAAAAAAAAACAAAACAACCTCAACAACAACTAAAGATGCATACCTGAGGAACTTTCATACTAGCTAGTGCCTAATGACTTCATACATAGAGGATTAACTACCTGGATTTCTGCCTGGGATTTATATTTTATGTTACAATTCTTTTTAGTGCCTAAGTGGGATTTTGGGAGACTGGATCACCAGTACTTGGCTTTTGATTTAAATTGTATACCCACATTTTAAAATTAATGGCAAATCATTGTACTTGACAGACTTCACAAAAGCAAAGAGATTTAAATAACCAGTTAGAGACAATATGCATTCCATGACAATTTTTAGAGCTTTTGGAAGATAGAGAACATACCAGATTTTTATTTAGTAGATGCATTTTGAAAAGACCTAAATAAAAAAGTGACTTCTTGTAACTGGGTTTATTTTTGGAAGAACTGCTGTGTTTTGTCCCATGAGGATTGTAGCTCTGATGCTTCCTGAATAGATTTTGACCTTCTAAAATTCTCTTTGCTAAAGCAGTTACAATACAGATTACACACCCTATAAATAGTAGTGCCAAGAATACTTCTGAATTTTAATCTCTTCTTGATTCCTTCTCAAGGCAGTTAGCATGCAAGAGACCTGTCCTCTCTTTGGAGTGAAGATAAGGAGAAAAGCTATGCTAAGAAAGCTTATACCTGGATAGAATTATAATCCTGCAATGATTTGCTGTACCTAGTGAACTGGATATAGATATTTCTCATGTTTTGAAGTCAGAACTGAGTCTCATATCGAGTCTTCTGTAAACCTTTTCCTGCCTCCCCTCAGAATGTCTTGCCTCTTTTTTGGTAGGAGACTGAATATCTAGTGTAAAGGATGGACCACCTTCAGAGACATCATTACAAAATGCTTTCTTGAAGCTAAGATATGGTCCCTATACATTGCAAAAAAAAATAAAAAGTTTTTTTGAAATAATAACTTTCATACATAATTTGCTAGTTTGTTTTTTTTTTTTTTTGAAGAAAAAAAAATTCAAAATAGTAGTTACTACTACAGCTAACCAAAATCAGGACAGATTCATTCTTCATTCAAAAGTCTTTGAGGAATAGACAATACTCAGTTAGATCTACACTTTTTCACTCTGTTTTCTCTGTATGGGCTCTTTGTACAATACAGAATCTACTCCTCTCTCTGCATCTTCAGACAGGAGCTGAGATGATTAGGCAGCCACAGCTTATCTGAGGAGTTGATACCTCCCTTGTTATCAGGAGCAGACAACATGGTATTACAAGACTTTGTGGGTACTTCTTTTCTGACTGTCTAATGACAATGCTTTTGAAACTGTTCTGAGTTCGGGGTTTGGGTTGTTTGATTTCGTGGATTGTTTGGTTGTTTTTTTTTTTTAAAACCACACCATCTGGAATTCTGACATACCATTACCTCCTAGTTGCCCTTTGGTAATTGTAAGGCTGAGATGATAGGTCCAAGACATTAGAAGACAACTATCTGCTGAGGAACCGATGTGTCTGGAGACATACCTATCACCTTTGTGAGACAGACAATTCTGTGGACCAGAGTAACCAGAGCCCTAACAGATATTAAATATTCCTGGAGAGCATGTGACATTTTGTCTGGTGGCTTCTGAAGCCTTCTTGTGGCAGAGTTTGGTATCTAAGTACAGAGCAATTAATCTGTCAAAGCTGTTGATGAAGCCACAGCATCCTGGAACACACACTGGTTCCCAGAAAGGGTGCTCAAATTTGACTACTACTTAGTGCTTGGGTCTGCTGCTTCCATTGTCTGCAGCCAACACGTCAATGATCCAACCCCTACTGAGCCACTTCAGTGATTTAATTAGAGCAGAAATTGTTTCTGTACCAAGCAGAGACCGGCTGTCCTTAAGGTTTTTCCTTTTTCAGGTGGGTTGCTTCTTCAGACAACATGGCAAGTAATAAGCATAGCCCTATGCACTGGGTCCAAACCCTAGAAGGATCTACCCCTCCTACAACTTGAATATAAAGTATCACAGCGCAGCTCTACTTCATACTCACGGAATCAGTTCCTTACATGCTGGCTGATGTTTTTTACTGGATACCATCAGCGAACTATTAAGACTTTTGAACTGGTTTATCTGCTTTACCTATATGCTAAATACAGTGTCATTCTAGTCTTTTATCAGAACCACATGGTCCCTTTATGACATATCTTCAGAGGTTATTTTTGGATATTTTCCAGTCTATGTTTCTTGATTTTACAATTACGCTGCTGCTTTATATATATCTCATTTAGTCCTTGATGAACTACAGACATCCTGCTTGCTGGCCTATTATCTCTCTGCTTATCAGTTTCACTCTAAACCATTACTTTAGTTGCACAACTACAGGTTAATTTTCTCAGACTACAGTGTTTTAATCTACACTTTCTAAAATGACTTGTTCCAAGTACTTGAGAAACATTTTCTAACTAAAGAAAATAAAATGTATTTTAAGATGACCACACAGGAAAAGGCACATAGATCAAAAGGTAACATAAAAATGGTATTATCTGTAGCATGCAAAATGGAACTATCCCTTGCATAAGTTCAATGCCTGCACAAATTGGCACCCTTAAAAAGAAAACCCTCAATCAAACTAAATCATAGAATCATAGGTTGGAAGAGACCTCTAAGATCATCACGTCCAACCAAAGTTCTCCCTTTTGAAAATTTCTGCAGTGCTGGAATTTACTTTGTACCTACCACCAAGGTTTCAAGGGGGATCTAAAAAATAACCTTAGACTGGCAAAAAGTCTCTTTGAAAATGTCTCTTAGGAGTACAGGATGGTTGCCACCTTCAACTACTGGGTAGAGCGAGATATAAACATTCACTTTTTGAATGCTTCTTTAAACTACCTAAAGATTTTTTAAATAATAATAAATTATAATAATTACAATTAAACCCACAAAGATTGCATGAAGTTCTTGAACAAGTCAGCAAAAAGATTGTTTTGCAATTTTACCAGAGAAAGCGGAGGATGAACTGCAGAATTATCCTTTGAGGGTGAAAAATGTTTTTAATGCCAGTCTTCAAGAACGTCATCTGGTGTACCTGTTCCCTCAGCTAAGCACCTGAAGAGAACTAACATTCATTTTACACTAGCTCCCAGCAAATTTAAACAAGGTCCTTCACAGTAATAGTTGTTCATTTTGCAAGTCTCAACCAAGTTGCCAAGGATTGAATTAGATAAGGAAAAGTCTCTCAAGTTTTGCAACTTCTTTCACCAGAAATATTGGATTCAGATTTCAGTAGCAGAAAAATACAATGAGTTTCTGTCTCAGAGTTCCCAAGGATAAGTAGACCAGAAAACCAAAATCAATCAATTTTCTGAGTGAGCATTTTGTTTTCTTGTTGCTTGAAGAGGTCTGGAAAAATCTCCCAGCATTTGCTGGAACTGTCATGAATGGCTGAAAGTTCAGGAGCATGGCTCTGTCACTGTTATAATTCTCAAAGCTCAGATCCTACTTTCTACTATTATGAACGTAGCACTTTTGAAATGTGCCGATGGGGTTTTAAACCACTGTATTTTGATGCACTATTCTATTCTTGCTCTTTATTAGCTACAACTATTCTACCAGTCTAGGTAAGTCTAGGTTAAATTAAGTGCAAGAAGCGTACTACACAGTCCTGTCATCCAGATCTCACAGTTTTATCTTGATGGTCCATGTCAAGACTGGAAAAGGGCATTAGGAAAACAATATACTGCATTTTCTAACCAGGAGGTATTAATACCAAATGTGAATGCATAAAGAAATGAAGCCTCAGGACCTATTTTTCTCCTCTTATTTAGGATTCTTATACTTTGTTTTTCCCATTGCGACTTGAAAATGTTGGTAAGTTGATAAAAGTATGACTGAATGTAACTGTATATCACCTGATTTAATAGAACTGTTTCTCAACTTAATAAATGGGTAACAGTGAAAGCAGAACTGAATTTTTCCATCTCATTCTTTGATTTGAGGCTGAACCTAAGAGATACACTTCCACACTCTGGGGAAAGAAACAGAAAATTAATCTTCCATTGCTGTTATGCCTCTGTTAGCAGCAGGGTGTGAGGTCGCAGTGCTGCCTCAATAAAGATCGCTCAGCCTTCTTCAAGTGCTGTGGTCCTGCAGAGTATGAAGAGTTTGTCTATGAAAGAGACTCTGGATGCAGTGGCTCTATAAATGCCTAGCCTGTGCTATTAATAAGGTATATCAGCTGGCAAAAGGTCCTGCAGATGACTAAAGGCTATTGAACAGTAGTTTTCCAGCCTTGTAAAATCGGTTTCTCCCCCAGCTTCTACTTACAGTTCACCCACAGACAGCCACAAATACAGACAGAACTCTAAGTTCCCCAGCTGCAGGATATAAAAATGGATTTAATGCCCATTCCCCCACCCCGCAGCATCATCCTGCAAGATGGAGGTAATAACAGAAGGGGTGTGGGGGTGGTGTGGTGGTAGTTCCACAGGCACCTGCAAAGCAAATACTGCAGCTACTGACTCTCTAACAAGGCTGGGATGCACCTGGATCCCACTGTTAACACCACCCTCAGCATTACCTGTATTTCCTCTGCATGGTGCACAGTATGTCTGCTCTCTCAAACTGCATTTGTGAAAGGCCCACAGGGCAGAAAAGGACAGCAGCTGCAACCATTTTAGATATGTACAGCCCAAGTTCCTTCTCCTTTTAGAAGGTTTCCACTTACCAACCTCACTACAGCAAAATTTAGAAGACTCTGCAGCTTGTAAACGTCATATGTTATTGGCAATTTCCAACACCATTGCTATAAAATCTTCAGCTGCAGGGTCTTAATAGCACATCTTGCAAATCATATCAGAGAAGAAAGGGGAATAGATCAAAAGAAGAACTCAACAGATCTCTGTTCTCCCCACAGCCAAGAAAACAGGTATTCTGTGGCTTCTTGCAGCTCAACACAACACAAAAGCAACTACTCTGGCTGAGGGGAAAAAAGTCAATGTCAAAAGATGAAATATAAGAACAGGGCATTTCTTAGCTTTCTACCAGCTTCCAATGCTTTCAGTGCTTCATTTTAAGCCGCATCTGAACTGCAATCAGTTCCTTTATTTTAGTCACTAACACGCTTATGAAGTCCATTTTTAGTGGCTGAGTTTTTGGCACACACCCTATTCTTTGACAAGAGGTTCTATAGATCAGCTGTGCATATGAAGCACTATCTCCTTTGGTTTCTTTTGAACCTGGTTCTGACTACTTAATGCCTACTGGTTGACTTTTGTTGTTGTTTTCAGTTCCCCCCCTCCCGCAATGGAGAAATATGGCAGCAGTTTTCTGTTCACACTCCCTGCACTACTAATATACCACTGTCAAGTCTCTGCCCAGTTGTCTTCTTTCCCTCAGTGTCTTGGTTGAGAACTTCAGCTCTCTAAATTTTTACTAGTTGTAACAGAAGATAACTCAGACACATATAATTCAAAGGCAAAAGGATGGTACCAAAATACCCCCAAACAAAAAAAACATCCCCAAAGGTCCCACCACATCCAAACTAGAGTGCATGTTAATTTTAGAAATTATGCGTCTTTTTGTGCACTGTTGCTCTAACTCTTAGGAAGCTATGACTTATTGCACTTAATAGCCAATTTACAATCAGACTTACAGTAGTCCTATTTTATAACATTTAATTATTTTGTCTCAAAAATGGAGTCACGCTATAAGCCCTGACGGTAGGTACTGAACATATCAGGAAAAAAAAAAACCAAAACCCACACCTTAGTATATTGATTTACTCAGAAAATGCATTTAAACTTTCAGTTTCCTTCTTTCTTGACTTGGTGATACATTTCATTTACATAAACACCAAGGATTTCCTAGCTTCGTTCTCTTCCACCTAACCAAGCTGAAGGCCAGTCCAGGCTCCCCAGCTCCAAGGCCTGGTGCCTTTATTTTTGCATGTTCACAAGTCTCTCATCTTCACACACAAATACTTCACAGAGTTCCTTCTCTCAGTTTGTTCGCACACTCTCAAATCAAGCTGACTCTCAGCAATTCTGCTCTTAAGTCCACAAGTGCCATTCTCCCCACTACTCTGGTAAAAATAATGGAGATCCCTTCCAGTACCAAATTTCAAACCTCTTTTCCAGAGCAGTCAGTCTCTTGTCTAATCCTGCAATGAACACCTTTAGTATTTAGTTTTTTGGTTTTTGGTTTTTTATATCTGTAGGGACAAATAAAGGAACTTTTATGCCTCAGAGTCTGATCTTTAAGAAAGAGATGTTACATTTATAGATCATTTTAAAGGATATAATTATATAAGCACAATTTAATCATTATGAGTCATTGTGGATATGGAAAGATTAAATCATGTTAAAGAAATCTGGTTACTTTTAAAAAATGAAAAATGTTATTAGCCTAGATAAACCAAAAGGCTTGACATAGCTGGGTTTGTAAAAAGGTTCAGAGGAAATTCAGAATGATGGATCACTGTTATAATTATGAAACTTTTGTTGTGGATGGAGTAAATCTTTATTAAAAATGGGTTTTAAACTTTTCTCCAATATCAAGCACTTGTGACCCACCATTCATATCTGAAGGTCAATATTCTGAAGTCTGACTCTTTCCCATCCTTGATCTTTATCTTGGGATTTTGGGGGCATTTCCTTTTCCTGTAAAAGTGTAATCAGTTCAGTTGACATCAGATCTGATGTAGTTGCCTGCCTTCAGGGATCAGCAGTAGCAGGCTACCAATCAGTACCCAGAAAAACAGGGAATATGCAAAAGCAGCCACTGAGAACTGAAGTTCCTCATGGCTGTAGATTAACACCAGCAGATTTTCATATTTTATTCAGTGGTCTAGATAAAGCTGTAATAAGTCTGATCATTAAATTTGCAGATGATACTAAAATAAGGGGAGTATTTAAGACTCAGAGGGATGTAAGAATAATCCTGACATTAACAAAATGGGCTCAGAGGTGAGATAGGAAATTAAATGAGTATTCATTTAACGTAATGAAAAGTGACACCCTTCAGTAAAAATAATGCCCAGGACACGTACCGAGACATTTACTACTTAAATTACACTAATGTAATTAATATGCAAATAGAGGGAAAGTTACAATTATACTTGCATTGCCATTCACATTCGTAGTTTTAAATGATAATAAGAGGACATGGCCCCATCCGAATGAGATAACAGATTAGCACAGACAAAATAACACAGTCTGTCATTTAACACAGTAGGACTAGATGTTTGCCAGCACACTCCAGAAAGGAGAGCTACAGCTCTCTGGACCAGTCAGTCATTAGCAAGACTCAGCATAATGACTGTGGCCACCACTATCTGTGACTTTCTACTATTTTCTTCTCTACAAATTTATCTCTGATTACAACCTACTTCAAAATTACACAGATAATTTTTGAAAGTGTAAGTCTTCAAGTATGAAAAAGTAGTGTCATGTTACCAACTATTTGAATAATACTCAAGAAAATTCAATATCTGTTTCTAAGAGGAGACAAAAAAAAAACAGTAAACAAACAAACAAAAAAGCAACCCAAAAGCAGGCCTCCAACCCTCTCTTAAGGATGCATAAGAAAAAAGCAAGGAGAAAACCAGTGTCATGCATAGGAAAGGGGAAAAAAATGAAACAAGAACAACAAAATCAAGAACAAAACAAGATAAACCTGCAGGCAAGATAAAGGCAAAAGTTCTTAGCTCTACTTCACCATTAGAGACCCCAAAATAATTTTGCTTATATAGCAAAAAGACCGTAAAAGCCAAAGTTGTTCTCTATTAATATTACTATGATAGCATGCTACAATACCTGCCTCCAGAGTAGAGCACCAATTCTCACTATACCAGTGAAATGTCTGAGAAAGACTGAAAAAAGACACCTCAAAATTTACCCTCGAGCCAAAGCAATCATTTATGTTGAGGGCAGCAAGTTGCCCAGCTGTTCTTGGTTTAGCCAAATTTCTTCACCTAGCCGATTAACAGTCACATTTAACTACAACTGCCCAGCTGTAGAGCCTTAGCTAGACCTACTGATTGTTACAATTCAAAGAACAAAATTTCAAGGAAAAACAGCAGCAGCGTTAACAGAGAGAAACTGCCAAGGTCATATGATTCATTTATCTAGGCGCTTAGCAACAAAGGAGAGCTGTGAAATACTGTAATAGCAATAAGCCAACGGACAAACACAGCATCAAGCAAGATCTTGAAGGAGATCAAAGTAGTAAATAAAATGAAATGCAGTGACAAGAATGCGAATAGGGTGTTCAGTTTCTTAACAGTATGAAATAGTGAAATGAATTACAAAGGATCCACACATCTTAGAGTAATACAGAAAGGAGGGAAAGAAAATGCTAGCAAAGCTTTACCCTCAGTTAAGAATTAAAATAAATTTCTATTCCTTCTTTAATGAAACATTTTTTGTTGGTGTCTTTCCTAAACAAATGACAAGAACTCTGATGTTTATAAATAGTGTTATCCTAAAATTATTAAACAAGAAGTAGAACAGTTACAGGATATAATAAAGTACTATTTAAGAATGCCAGAAAACCAAATAATCCATCTAGCCTATACTGCAGGGGAAAAAAAAAAAAGAAAAGACAAAACACAGTGACTCACATTGGTAAGCAAGCCTTCTGATTTCAGTTTAGAAAACACAGTTTGAAATGTTTGTGAAAAGAAGGCATTCCAGTAAGTGTATTAATATCAATCAAGTCAGAGGATATATATAAAGTATACTGTATCTGGAAGCATTACACCACACAAATAAAGCCCACAGTCTGTGATATAAGTTGAATAGAATCTGTTACAAAATCACAAATTCCGAGTAGTCAAGATAGAGCCTCATTTAAACACAAATTTACCGTAGAATAAACCTGTTGTGAATGAAGAGTGTGCTAGGTGTCAGGATGACAGAATCACTTGCAGTCGGTAAATATGAGTGTATCATCCTTCAGTAGTATCTCATTGCTGCAAGCATCAAGTTGCATCTGGGAAAGATTTTACCTTGATCACTTTTGCTGGTAAATATCATGGTCTAAGCTTGTCTATGAATGTATACAAGAGACAACTTTAATAACTCTTTTAGCGATACTATTTCCTATGTAAATCTGTGTAATTCCTCAGATAAAATAATAGATATCGGCAAAAGATTACTTCTTAATAGCAAGTACTATAGAAGCTGGAAGAAACCCCCAGACCTGAAATCCTAATTTCCCACTACTTTTATCTTTAGTGTTGCCACTAGTGGTCCCCCCACCCACACGATTGGACTAAAATTCATTGTTGTCTCAGTTTTGTTTGCCTCCAACATGGAATAAGTCCTTCAAGGTTTTTGCACTTAATGACACCCAATCTGAGTGAGTTTTTACTCAGCTGAATAACTCTGCATTTCTGTTTGCAAGAGATGGCAAGAAAGGAAGTACCAATTTCATTTGTTTCTCTCACATTATATTGTAAAAATGCATGTTAATCTGTTTAGGAGAGGAAGGGCAAGGAACTCTGATACTACAGGCAACCAGCTGTATTAGCAAGCAATTCCAAAACATCTAATTCTGGTGTTCACTTTATCAATTGTATTTCAAAGTTTCTTTGCCAATTAGTTTACCAACTCTTCTTTTTTAATGTTTACTCCCTGAGGACTTAAAGGTTATATGCAAACCGCCCTTTTATTCTCCCAGGTTCTGGTGTACATCCCAGTTGTGTTCTGACTACCTGCTGCCACGTGGCAAGGCTTTCAACTCTACTTCCATCCCTGTGGTGCAAAGAGCTGGTTACACTGGTCTGAAAGCAGCATTTGCTGTGTCCTCAAGCTGAACAAGAGGAATTCTCTCTTAATTCCAGCTACCATGCAAGCTACAGACAGCCTGGAAAAAGTAACCATACTATCTCTTAGCTTTGGTTTTATTTCTTCAAAACATGAGTCTTTTTGCAGTCTCTAAATAGCCTTGTTGCCTTCTCCGGAGTATAGATGACTGGAACTGTATCTAATATTACAGTATTATGGACAGGATCTCCTCAGCATCTCTTAAAAACAGCATTATATCTTTTCTACCTTAATAAGGAATTTCTCCCTGAATATCTCCTCCTTTCTCAACCACAGCCCTTTAAGAGACCCCTGGAACTGAATAGCAAGCCCTTCTTGATCACTCTTGGTCGCTTGTGTTTTCAGATAACAGCAGGTTTTTGTCTTTAGCCCTTCAGTGAATGACACTGCAGCTCATATTACTAAAGTTCATTACATTTCTGTTTTTCTATTCCTTAGTATTGTACCATATCCAGATCCTTCCATCCTGACACCTTTCAGCTTTATTAGCTAATTGCCATTTCTCCAGTCAAACCTTCTTTGCTGAGGTCATTACAGAAAAGACAAATAATGTTAGCCTCAAGACTGAGTCTTAAATAGTTCTAGTATTAACTACCAGGGTTTTTTTTTATTAGCTCCTCCTAAGAAAATTAGAACAGGTGAACTGGGTGACACCAAAATTTCCCTTCTACCTAGATGCTTAAGGAAAGCACATGATTTTTTGTGTTGAATAGCCTCTGATAGATTTTTTAATTCCATAAATCCATCTAAGTATTTTTGAACTCCATAAACACTTTTTTATATTTATAACATTCTATAGCTGTAAAATTCACAACTTCATTGTGCGGCAGGTAAAATAGTACTCCATTTTCTTTTGACCCTAACAACCTATAACTTCATTTGATGTTACCTAGATTTTCCAATATTAAAGAAAGTTAATAAGCATTCCCTACTGATGCCTTTTCTACTTGTGATTTTATAGACCACAGTCATATTCCCTTTCAGCAGGCTTTACTTGAGGCTGAAAAGACCTAGTGTATTTAGTGACCCATTTTGTCTGTTACCTTACATGCCTTACAATTCCTGTATTTATCATAGTTTCTCCCAGCCTGGCTAATAATTTCCCACACAGCATCATACAAAATTATTTGTTAAAGTATTGATAGATGATGTATTGTACTGTTCTTGTCTAAAAAATCAGTTACCCTGTGTAGAAATGGAAGCAATTTAGTCTGTCATGACATTGTTTTGGTTAACCCATGCTGCATTTTATTCTGTTTCTTATTTACCTGCACATTTTTAATTTTTCTTTCTTCTATTTTTTAAATACTTTTGAATTCTATTGAGGTCAGACTACTGAGCATCAAATTACTTCAATAATTTTCTCCTTTCATCTAACAGAAGTGTAGTATCTGTTGTTCTCCAATGATGAAAGCATCTTTATTCCTTCATTATTTTGGAACGGTGAATAATGAGTGCCCAAAATTGAACTCATTAAGCTTACTAGCTTTGTTTCCAATATTTATTTCTTTTTTCTTATATTAAAAATCATGAACTGTCCTCATTGTGCTTTCATGTTCTATATATTCCTCTTAATGTAAAACTGAAACAAAGCATTCATTTGGATTTGTAGATGTACATTTTGAATTTATTTTTGCATTGCTTTTACTACTTCTGAGCTCAACATTTTGCAGCCCTGAATTGATCCTTACTAGTGTCTGCCTTCCTAGGTAAAGTTTTCTTTGTCGATGAGTTATTTTTTCCATTCCTTTTAGATTTACTCCTAGTATATTTTTAACATGACTATCCATCTAGTTAGGCTTAGAATTTTTCCTCCAGACTACAAATAATTCTTTCATCGGCACAGCTCTGGTTGTACGACCTGCTTAGGTGTCATTCAGAGGGTTCATTACTTCAATGCAATGACTTTCTACTACCTTGCATCAACACGGATCTGGTGATGTGCCCGAACCAACATGCTATCCCCGCAGCTCGAATACTGGGGGAAAGTGACGTAGCAGACATTCAGGCGGCTCTGCACAGAGTTGCAATCTGTCACAGCTGAGATGAAGGTGGATTTTAATATGACAAGACAGGCTCGGGCAGGATGTCTCTGTCCTGTGCTCTCAGGACACAATGTTCCAAGAAGATTATTAGCACAGCATTGTGCAAATATGGGCTGGAGCCTTTCTGAGCTTGATGCACCCAACTGTATGACAGAAGAGCTGTACAGAGAGGCCTTGAGGATGGTCAGGCATATTAAAATTTCCTGGCCATACCAGTATCAGGTACCTATATAAAAGGCCTTTGAGGTGTCCCTAACCTCTGTTTCTTGTAATATTATTTGCTAAGTACCCAGCACAGATTTGAGTGAATTTTACTTATTTCAATTAAATAAATCTTTCCCTTGATATCTATCTTCAAGCCTAGAAAAAGCTTTCTTTTGCTGCTTTTAGTATCCTGTCTTGACATTCATTTGAGCAGTCATTAATCAAAGCACAGGTAGAGGGAGAAAAGTGACTCTACAGCGTTTGCTCATTTGAACTGATGTCACCAAAATCGCTTATACAAGCCAAACTGATACAGTACTAAACCAGGATTAGTCTTCTGTAGCAATGTTTGTGCAGCAAAGTCACAATACACTAACTACTTGATTCTTTCCTATTTTATTCTTTTACAGACACTCCTAAAGCACCAAATAATATGACAGAATTCCTATTAAATAAATGAAAGGTGAGATTAATTTGGATATATTTTCATTATAAAAAGTGTCTTTACAACATCATTAACATTTTATTTCTCCCTCAGTCTCTGCAAATGCTGAATAAAAATGGAGAACATAATGCTGGCTGTAAAAAATGAACATTTCTCACCCAACAGTTATATAAGAACAATGACTGAAGACATTATCAATTGTTTTGTATGCTATATGAAGGGTTTTATGCATAGAGATTTGCAAAACATGCAGTTCAGAAAACAGTCATGTTATTCAAGGCTGTATCAAGTACTTTTGTACTCAGATTGTCTAAGTCAATTATGTTTGCTATTGTAAGATCATACTTCACTTCTTCCCTTCATACTAAGATCCTTGTCAGACTAGCTCCCTGAGTGATATGTGGTTTTATTATCATAATGGAATCAACAAGGTATAAGCCATGTTGCTACTGGTGAAGACATACCAGAATAAATGAATGAAAAAAAAGCTCTTATGTGAAACAACACCAAGAAGTAAAACGTAACTAAAACTTTTAGCTGTTTGAGAAAATAAATTTCCTTTAAAAATCAGAATTAACTGAAATCAAATTATGTGCAAAAAAACCCAAACCAAAATAAAACCCTACCAAAATCTATAATCTGAGGCGACAAAGATATCTCCTGCTTCTTTAATTTTTCAAAATACTGGAGAATTCTTTATCATATCCCTACAGAAAAGAAGCCAGGATAAGCCCCCAAAGTCACAACTTTCAGCAAATAAACATGAAATTTTCATATGAGGATATTCATCATGGGCCAGGTGTTATGGAGAGACATGGGTTGAGGAAAATAAGGCACTCCTGTGCATGAAAGGACTCTGAGAGTCCTGAGCAGAAGAAGGAACAGAAGGGAAAGGGGCTGTCCTGGGGACCGTGCTTGCCACAGCAGGCTCACCTTGTGCATTTCAGATCTCCTAAATTCTCCTGGAGATTTTGTGAGGTAGCGTTACTCAGTACTGCCTACTGCTGACACCAGGGACTGAATGCTACGGTGTTGTCATAGTACACGCACATTTAAAAAAAGTGTAAATACATTGGCTAATTTATTGTAATATAAATCCACTGGCCACACTTACTTGTTGTGTATCAGTTATAGATCTCTGGACAACTCTAGGAACCTTGCCGTGAGCCCTAAAGAGACACAAGCCATATTCACAACATAATCCAGAGGTATGAAGATGGTTTGCTTAGAAAAGTTAGAGTTAATTTCATTCTAAATAATCTGGATGGTTGTGTCCCTTTGACAGCACAGGCTTCAGTTGCTTACACAGAAGGCTTGTCAACCCCTTCTTAAATATGTTATCACAGAGGCACTACCACCGTCACTGATTGGCTTGGCCTTGGTCAGCAGTGGGTCCATCTGAGAGCTGGCTGGCACTGGCTCTATCAGACATGGGGGAAGCTTCTTGCAGCCTCTCACAGAAGCCACCCCTATAGTCTCCCCACTACCAAAACCTTGCCATGCAAACCCACAATATTGCTACTGTACCCATTCTGCTAGATTTAGTCTTGCCTATACTTGGCAAAGTCTTGCGTGTATCTATCTGAGATTCAATCAAATCCTGTACTTGTTACAATTTGAGGTTGCAGCTTTGGTTGATGGGCTGCTTCTAAACAAACTTCAGGCATCTGGGTAAGTTTCTAAGCTCACTCATCAAACAGAAGAAAGAAAGGCATAATTTTTTCTTGAATCTGATTTGAACTCTTGCCACTTTCTACTTTTTCATGTCAAGATTTTCATTCTTGTATATATTTTCATGACAGTAACGTATTTCCTTTTGTTCTAACTGAATATTTTTGTTGTAAATATTTTTTTTTACCAATATACATTTGGATTTTTTTTCAAAAGATTATTCTTCAAAGCTCCAATAGATGTCACTATCAAAATATAAAAGAGAACTGGTTGTGTAATGCAGTCAAAGAGTAAGGCAGCAGGGAAGCCTTACTCACTGGACTGCTTCAAATCCCAGCATGACAGCACAATTCATTAAGCTAGACATTGAAGTGGGCAGCTGCCAACTGAACAGTGCACATCTTTTCATTCTTTAAGCCCTTACTATTAGATCAAAAATATCTAATAATTTCACTGAATATGAAAGTAAGACTGAACTTACTGAGTGTGTGGGCTAATAAGCACGTTCCTGTTAGCTCTTTGCTCTCTCCTGATTCAAATGCAAAAGACAGCCTATCTTTTCCTTAGTCCACTTCACACATTACTGCACTGTGTTTTAGAAATGCTCATTTTTCCTTTTATTTTGGATCACATCTGGAGTAAATCTGCTATGAAGCTTTACTAGTGCTTTTGCAATGACCTGTCAAAACATGACAGTGCTGCTTGAAATGGACAAGTAAAGCTTGTGAGTAAAACAATTTCAGAGCTATTTGCCCATGCTACAGAAAGCTTTCAGCT
>Ga0181612_134339_pt1 | contig 16156 bp, 14 predicted proteins | sample HoacroProtozoa21_FD_119630 | JGI IMG/M metagenome (GOLD analysis project Ga0181612, IMG submission 119630) | Hoatzin crop microbial communities from Cojedes, Venezuel. Combined Assembly of Gp0051906, Gp0051904, Gp0051908
AGACCAAGGGATACAACAAGCGCCTCGGTGACCGCCTGGCCGTCACGCCGCGGGAAGAGGAGCGCGCTCGGGCTTGCTTCCTTGCCTGTGCAAAGTCAGCTGCACACATACTGCGCTTCTCCGATGCCAGACGAGCAAGCGACACTCCCTTACTACTATTTACACCGATTAGCTAACGTCTAGCGCGTGAGATAAGCCACGGGCAGAGCTGCTGCTGGTGAATTTGACCTTGTCCTGTAATAGCTCTTCTGGGTGTGGAGATATGGGGGGGGGGCGTGGGTGCGCAGAAATCGGGGGGCTGGTGGTGTTTCAGAATCAAACATGCAGCAACCCAGCAGATGATATTAAAAGCAAATAAAGATGCTAATCAGTTGCATATAAAAAAAATGCAATAGACAAAGTATAAAACAAACAGCAGCAACCAGGCCAAAATGTGCATGCAGGAAGGGATCCAAGAGGGCTTTTTTGTGGTAGAGGATGTTTTTGTAGTTTTAGCAGTGTTTCAGATTTGAAGGAGGCTCCTTTCGGTCTGCCAGAAAGAATAAAAGAGCCATCCAAAGGAGAATTCGAATGATTTGTTTTGGCATAGCTGAGCTACAGTGTTCAAACAGGTAATAACAGAGTGAAAGTTAAAATGCTCAGCAGATACACTCTGACGCGAGGCATCTGACGGAAGGAAACCTGAGAGGATGCCCTGATATAAAATTGTCACGAAGGAAAAGCATCAGCCTGTCCCGGGGGACAGAGTCAGTGGATGCGAACCCTCTCAGGTTCTGGTTAAAAATACACCATCGATGCCTTCATCTGCTGAAGAGCACGATGCCCCGTCACGGCCGATGGGGAAGGTGCTCTCTTCCAGCAGCGTCAGGTCTCAGCTGCTTACAGTGGACCAGTTTGTCAGAGAAAAACAGTGCTTGACTCAAAAATAAGGAAAGGGTTCAGCATTATTGATTGGAAGCGCTTAAAAATCACGAGCTGGACCTTAAAGAAATTGTAAATTTTTCTTCCAGATTTTCATAGCAAGTTGGATTAAAAACAAGTGTTGACAGCTCGCAGCAACACTATCCAGGTTTCCATTTTCAGCTTCGGCCCTGCCATTGAAAAGATGGGTATCTGGATTATTTTCAATGCAAAATGGGGTGCTAATGTCACGGCACAGCAGGTTACAGAGCTTTGTGAAGAAACAAGAGCCTCCAGGTAAAACGGTTTGCTGGAGTCTCCTTGCTGGGAAGTCTCAGAACTGTATCCACTTCAAAATGTGGGGGAAGCCGAGGCAGAAAACAGAATATACTTTACACCACTGTCAAGATACAGAAAACAGAAGGCTAGAAAGGCGTGTAGACCTAGAGCTGAGGGTAGCTACTTGCTCAGAGAAGGCACAGGTCCTTGGTGCAGACACTGCCCCACAGAAAGGTCTTTTCCCAGTGTGGGGCAGTTGTGGGGTTTTTCCTTACCTGTTAATTTTGCCACTCATTTCGAAACCCAGTTCAGCCCTGAGAAGCCGTCCTGCTGCCTGCCTCCCCGCTGAGGTTTGGGAAGGTGCCTTAGAGCCGTCTCCGAGTCCCCCCCCAGCAGCTGCCCACAGGCTCTGAAACCGCAAGCGAGCACCTACAGCAACGAGGAGCCTCCGGTTCACTTCAGCTGCTGGTTTAGTTCAGCTGGAAGATCTGGTGTAGCCTCGACCCTCTGGTATCACACACCTTAAACCGAGGAGACTCTAGCATGGGAGTCAAGAGGGTTTCTTCAGCCTAGCCCGCATACTGGAGCGCGTACGTGAAACGGGCAAGTCACGCTGCCCCACACCAGACAAGGGTTCGGCCGTGGGTCTTTTGTACAGAGAGAGGCGCAAACGGTGAGGCAATTTAAGGCCTAGAGTCAGAAATTATTTTTGTCTTCTCTGGATTGAATTTTAAAGCCAGTGAAGGGATTTGGCCATACATCTCTAACTGAAATCTGTAGGAGATGCGTGGTTAAGTCCCTTAGTCATCAGTGTAAAAATCCCTTGCTGACTTTCTAATTCCAGATTTCCGTGATATTCACCGTCAGATCTGGATCAGCCATCTATGTCTATGGATTGCAGTGCCATGTACACTCAGGTCTAGGACATTCAACCTCCAAGGAATTGTCTTTTATAGAAAAAAGCACTTTGGTCTGTTTTTTTCTCCATTCTTTTTTACAAATAAACATATACTTTTGATGGGAGTGCCTCAGAGACTTTCATTAAATGCTTAAGGCAGTAGTAAGAAAGGGGTTCACTGAAGTTCTGGCCACGCTGGCTACCACCAGCGCTTAGAGGAGCATCCAGCCAGAGTGTCTGGATGCCCTGGAGGGTCCTGTCTAGTGTCACGCTTCCCGCGGAGACACCAAGGCTGGTGCCCCACCTGCCAGTTAATGGCTCCGATTTCGAGTCGAGAGCAAGCGCAGCCACCACCTTTGTTCTGTTCCCAGTGATGGCTTTGATGAGCCGTTTTCAGCAGACGTGACCAGAAGGGGAGGCCTGCTCCGAGCGTGGCAGAGCTCCCTGTGCTTCTGCGAGTGCCTTTGTATACCCGTGGCTCCTCCATCGCTGTGACCCGAGTGCTTCGCTTTTAGGGAGCTTTCTCGCAAGGCCCCGTAGCTGGGGAGCCACGGAGCTGGGACATTAAATCATCTCCGGTGGCTTTGCACCGGAAGCCACTGGCTGATCTGACAGCTGAACCAGGGGAAATTCATTTTGCCATGAACTCGAGCAGAGACGTATTTCATCCCGAATCACTTAAATCTCAGACAGTACTTGAAAAATCACAAGATCAGCCCTTCTTTATTTACCACAAAGCTGTATTCCCAGCCGCGTGGCGCGGTGCCTGCAGGAACACAGCGACAGGGAGCAGGGCTCTGCCCGACAGCGGCTAGGAGGACGTTTGGCACGTGGCTCACTGAAAGCCATGTGCCAGCACACCAGCCCAGGGTCAACAGGGTTGACCTGCTGATGGGGGACGATGAGATCACTGAGCTGACCTTGTGAGATGGAGTGACATGCTATGGGCACCGTGAAGAATGAGCCAGCCTTGCGTCGGTGCCCAGGGAACACGGTACAGCTGAGACAACCACCAAGTAGAAGCACTCATGGAGAAAACTCCTCTGCCTCCCAGGCTCCCGGCGTGACTCTCCAAGGCACAGCAGCCACAGAGGCACCGCACAGCAACAAAAGCCTCCGTTTCCACTGTCACCCCACAGGAGCAAGCAAAAAGGGTCACACGTGCCAAAACCTGGGGGAGGGAAGGCGGTGGAAGTGCCTGCTGCGAGTCCCCGATGGCTTTGGGGAGTGGCCTCCCTCGCTCCACAGCCAGGTTCTCTGAGCAAAGGTGGACTCCAGTCTGCTCTTTGCCTCCATGACTGTCATCTTGCCTCCTCACAGAGGAGGGATGAAAGATAGCCTGGGACTGCTGCTGCGGAGAAGGACGAAGGGATCCTGGGCTGGCAGAGGGAACGTGGGAAGCTGACTAGCATTTATGGCCGAGGCTTCCAACCAGCTGCACCGTTCAGCAAGGAGCTGCTGTGTTCCAGCAGCTGCAGATCACGAGGAGTGGGCTTTCCCAGCCTGGAGCACCCGAACACGGGGCTGGAGATTGCTCATCCGGAACCTGTCCCTACAACAGCTTTTCATGGTGACACTGCGTTCAATACAGCAAAATTTCTGAGCTGAAATTAAAAATCACAGAATCCCAGCATGGTCGGGGTTGGAAGGGACCTCTGTGGGTCACCCAGCCCAACCCCCTGCTGAAGCAGGGTCACTCAGAGCAGGCTGCACAGCACCGCGTCCAGGCAGGTCTTGAATATCTCCAGAGAAGGAGACTCCACAGCCTCCCTGGGCAGCCTGGGCCAGGGCTCTGTCACCCTCAGAGGGAAGAAGTTCTTCCTCGGGTTCAGACAGAACTTCCCATGCTCCAGTTTGTGCCCGTTGCCCCTTGTCCTGTCACTGGGCACCACTGAAAGTTCCCACTGAGGGTGCAGGGAAGCTGCAGGTGCTCAGTACTCCTGAAAAATAAACACTGCTGCTTCTTTCCTCCACCCTCCTGCCGACACTCTGCGACAGCCCCATCTGCACCCTGTGCACACAAGGCTGTTTGAGCTCCCAGACTTCCGAAAGACCTACAGAGAGCATTCTCGGGAATGAAGCATCTCAGGCATGACAAACAAGAGACACCATCTTGTACATAAAGGTATTTATCCTCTTAAGAAGGAAGATACTTTAATTAAAACATTGTCTTGTAAATAACCACCCCAATTCAATCATGATAGGGAATGTCTGGAGACAGCATGAAATCTGCTTCTCATGGCTTCTCCAGCAGCCTTTATTAGTGAGGAAACACAAAGCCTTATTTTTCCAGCCAGGATTTCTTCAGGGATTAGAGGAGGCATGCCACTTGACAGCCATTTTCCTTATCTCCCACCAGTTTACCCTTCTGTTTTGCTAAGAGCCCGGAGCACTTCATCCAGATTAACTCTGTCTCGTTGGAGCAATGCCTCTTCTCAACTGCTACGGGCACTTCCTCGGCGCAGCACACAGCCCTGGGAAAAGGAGCAAGCCTCCAGGCTCTGACCCCACAGACACAAATACAGCCCGGATCGTAGGGCAGATACCGGATCAGGATGGTAGGGCAGATACCGGATCACCGTACCGTCCACTTCCGAGCTTGGCTGAAAGCTGTGCTCTCTGGTCGTTCTCTCTCCCTCCACTGCTGTCATGTTTTTTTCCGTTCCCAAGCCTTGATTTAAGTAGAACTGAAAATGCAAATAGCTGTATCTGAAGCAAGGAACAGCAAAAACTCAAGAAAAATACATCGCCCCTGCTCTGTTGCTCCAGATTAGCAACCCACCTCTGCTTAGCAGTACTTGCATGTATACTTACGCATATGATTAATTTCCATTTACACGAGCACATGTTTAAATACTTTGGCAAACCAGATGAGCATGAGCACGTGATTAAACGTTTGTTGAATTAAGGCCTACGGAAAAGTCCCTTGCCAAAACCGCTCAACAGCCACCAACTGCACTGCCTCATCTGCTCGTTTTTGCATATTCTAATTTATTTATTCTCACTACTTTCCAAAACAAAGTAGTTCCACTGCACAAACCTACCATGGTAGGGAGAACAAATCCACCATTGCTTAGACTAGTTAGGCTGGTATATGTACTTCGACTAGTTAGGCTGGTATATGTTGGGTACAATACAGCGGCCAAAAGCACAGTCAGGCTGCTCGTTCTCATTCAGAACTCGTCACTATGGGCTGGAACCACAATCACATGGAAACGTTCTCCTTTGGGCTCTTCACTGTAAAAGACAACACCACGTCAGGGCAACAAAATAAATATTGCTCTCCCTGTCACATCTCACCACTCAGCTAAACCAGCAATTTAAATGCCAGGTTCATTTTCTATCCCAGTTTGCACTTTGTTAGTCCTATTTTGTACCATTTCCAGTCACTGTGTGTGGTATTCTCACAGTCTATCTCCAGCAACACGGCAAACTGTTTTCAAAGCCAATGCTCAGATTTTCAAGATAAATACAAGCAAACACAAGGCCACGTATGGATAATTTTGTTAATGGTAACAACAAATAAAAACCAAAGACACCAAGCCATTAAAATTAAAGTAAAAAAATCCTTTCTCTGCACAATGGTTCATCATTTCCTTCTCAAGTAATTTTTCCAAAACAAATCCAAACTTGCTGCTTTCCCAACGCCATGTGAATAGGCCAGATGGCAATGTAAAAGGCCGATGGAAAAATCACCTGACAGCATGAAGTGCCCTCAGATTTTCCAACATCACCGTGCATTTAGAAGCTGAACATCATGTGATGAACAGCCTTAAATATTGTGGGACAAGCCTTCAAACCTACCTTAAAAATATACCCTGAAGATAGTGTGCTTCTGACACTGTTCTGGAACTAAATGTTTACTCAAGTGAAGAGGCCACATGATGGAACACCTCCCAGCACGAAGAAAAAGAATACAGAGTTAAGCAGTTGTAACGCAAATATTTCACAACCCTCCTGAAAGAAAAACCATAGACCTAAGGACACACATTTTCCAGCCACAATCTAAAGCAAAGTATCTCCTGAAAACAGCAAATTGCACAGGCAAACCTGTGTCTTTTTCAGTGTGACCTCTTCTATAGCAGCAGCCAATTAATGCTCTAAACCCAACTATTCTAATTATTGTTGCTCTGACACCATCCCTCTTCTGCCCAACACTAACACACATATTTTAAACGTCCAGAATAAGCTGCCACCAGCAATAGCACGTCTAACTTCACTTCTTGCAAGTGCAGGCCTCCTCATAGTTGGACCGAGCTAGTCCAAAAATTAAAGGTAGAAGAACTCCAGGAAATCGGTAGCCTTCAAAATACGATCACAATATCCAGGTGGGACATATTTGTGTCTGTATTTTAAACATAATTCCTAAATCCATGTTCAAACACCCACACGTGTGCTCCAGTCCCCCTAAACCTGATCATTAAGGTAGGTATCTTAACTTGTAGTATTTTCTGTCAAAACACTGAATCTATGTATTCCTCTGGACAACACAAAAAGCTGTCGGTGATTTCCGATACGCCTGCCTGCAAAGACGCTTCCCCACGGGCCGCTCCGTCCCTTTCAGCCAGGCCTGGAGGTGACCAAGGGAGAGAAACAGGGATCCTAGCAAGCAAGTAATCTTCTCATTTTTATGGAAAGCTTCTGCTTAAAAAAAAAAGTTATCTCATTTTGGTATTTGTATAAAAAATTCATCTTTCTTCTGGGGAGGCAGGGAGCTGAGGGCAGGTTCTGAGGTCGCTGTTGATGCTGAGCAGGAGAAGGGTGTGAGGTGCCCTGCGGGCATTTCAGAACAGCCACCTCCTGCCCCTGCGAACCCTTTCACTTCCCCCTCTAGCAGACTTGTGTCAAACAGACCTAACAATGCCACCTTGGATATCAATACCAGCTTTTTCCCCGGCATTTTTAACCAAAATGGGGAGTCTCCCAGAAGGGAGATGCCACAGAGAAGGAAAATGAAAAGAAGAGCAGGAGGCAGGAGAGGCAGCAGGGCGAGAAATGACAACTGAAACCATGGCAGAAGCATAGAGACAACTGGATATTAACAAAGCACGGCACCAATAGCCACTCTGAAGTTAAGTTTCACAATAAAAACATGTTTTTACATTTTTTCTTTGTACAACTTGCAGACAATTTCCTAAAGATGGCAGTGGGCTTATTCCCAGTGGTCTGATAAGCCACCGTTCCTCAACTGTACATACTCAGCTGGGTCTTGCCGGAGCACTGTTGGGAAGGTTCTGCAGATGGACGGAGTGGTCTGGTAGCCACTTAAGCAGATTCAATATTATCAAGCCAAGTAATTAAATAAGGAGAATCATATTGTACAGCCTGAATGAGGAGCTCTGCAAATAGAACATTCACCCCCCTGCTCTGCCAGCTGCAACCTCCAGCTCATTTTTTAAACCACCTCCTGTGAAGGATCCTTGTGCAAGACTACCACGGGTAAAGAAATTTCTAAAGGACTTCCAAGCTAAAGCAATTTTGGAGGACAAAGTGAAAGGCAATTCATGAAAGTTTCCAGACGAAGAGCAGACCTATCTTTTAATTTTTTTTTATGAAAAATTATGCAATACTGACAAGGGGGTGCTAAATCTCCTCCTCCTCCTCCTCTTCACTCCTTGCTTGGAGGGTGTTACTGCTGGCTGGCGGTTCCTGCACGCAGAGACCAGATGGCAGAATGGTTTTCATCCTCCACTAATTCTTGACCTTTCTTAGGCTGCCAGCAGGCCGGCCAGTGAGCACCAGATGTGCCAGCATTTTATGTAGGCACCGTGTCCACTGAATCCAAGCACAACGCAACAGCAAGGTGCCCCTTTCTCTGGAGTCACCTGAGGCTGAACCCTATCCAGATTTCTTACTTTCGTGCCAGTCAAAACAAACACAAAGCCAGCAAGTGGCCTTTCTCTCCAGACACAGATTCATACCACACATTTAAATGCAGTGAATATTTTAAATCCTTTTATAAACACAGGTTAATGCAATGCTTCTGAAAAGATGAAGGAATGCTGTCATTAAGAGAGGAGCTGTCTTATAAAGTTAGATTGCAGAAAATGCTTTTAAAATTTATTATCCACATTACCTTCCTCTCTGTAAAATCTTTTTAAATCAGACTGAGATAAATGAAAATGTACTCTGTAATCAAGGTTTGCATTGTATAATAAACCGAAAGTTACCCTTGTTCTGTTCTAGTGCGTACGGAAGTAAATGTTTGAAATGTTGATGGTTTAAAATAAATTATTACACTGTTATTGGAAAAATCAGACCTTCTATCACACCCTCCTGCAGTTAGAAAACACAAAGAAGGTTCTGCCAATACGCAGCATAATACAACAAGATTAAAGACAACCAACTGCCTGGATTTAAACTATTCAAGACTCCTGTATTTAAAAACAAAACAAATGGAAAAATCAACAGATCCAGTTTCCAAGCAATGTACTCCATTTCTGTAAATCTCTCTGCTTATCAAACAGCAGCATGTCAACTTGATTAAACTGCACTGCAATATTTTTAGCATGTGATGTACTGACCAACTCGTGATTTTGGTTACTGCGCTTCAAAGGAAGAAGAAAACAAAAAGCGTCCCATGACCAGCTTCAGCAGAGTTATTCAGGGTAAGCAGTGTCCCAGTGCAAAAATGCTATCTTGGATATAGACAGACTTTTTTTATGAAAGACTATTCTACGCAATTAAGGGTTGACCAAACTTTTTTCCTTGTTGTTTCATTTTACAGCCCATCAGAGCCGAGTCCCTGTCCCTGTTTCGAGCTCCTTGTTAAACACGCATGTAGCAGAAATGTGAATGAACGCCACGACACGCTGAGGAGTGCCTCTGGAGTGCCGTCTTTCCCCCTCTTTCAGATTTATCAAGAGGGGCATGGTACAAGTCATTTCGCAAAGAAAAACTTTCACCTTTTTTCTTCATATACTAAATGACAGTGTAAGTAATTTCAGAATTTCATACTTACTCCATCATAGACGGTGGAATTGTGCAGCAGTCTTGGATCGCAGTCAAGGGCGACGTGAGGTGAGCAGTATACGATGCTTCCACTACTTGCTTGTTACGGTTCACAACATCCAAGTAACGGTTAAACTTCTCACGAATTTTTTTTGCCAACTGAAAAAAAAAATAAGAAGAAAGATGAAAATGAAGCCAGTTTCTCTGATTACCAGGTTCCTTATTAAACAAACTCCAATTGTAAGGAAAAATTGCGAGTGTTAAAGGTAAGCGTTGTCTGCTTTGCTCGTTGCACTTCTATTTTGGTGGCTTAAGTGCTGTTAAGTCAAGTAATTAAAAGTATTTGCCAAAGATCACAGTCTGTACAAAAAGATAAAATACATTTACCATCTAGCAATGAGTACCTGAAGTTTTGCATGAATGAAAAGTGAAATTTCCCTTCTACAAATTTCCCTTTCGTTAGGAATCGACACCTGGACGTGACTCTACCCATGCTACTGCCTTACCACTGAAGCTCTCCAACATGATGCTCTTGCAAGGCCTGGCAAGGATATGATGGAGACTCAAAACAATGTGCCATAAGTCAATTTAAAGAAGCTATATAAATGGAAACCCAAGGAAAGCCCAAATAACACTATCACAGACGACCTCACCTACAGAGGAACCTCTTACTGCTTCAGGAGGCAAGAGCTAACAGTACATCTGCCAGGGCACTGAACCTATTTCAGGGAACAAGCTCAGGGTCCAGGCGACCCCGAACACTGCCACGCGTATCTCTTCATCAGCAGCCTCAGCAGCCAGGTGGATCCATGCGGAAGCATTTCACAGCTCCTTTCATGCCATTCTCCTCATTGTGATTTGTGCAAAACAAGCCACCCCACTTCTTGATTTTTTCTTTGTACCTCCTGCTGCTTTCCTGGGGGGCACCACGGGCTCTTAGCTGAGCATCTTCCAAGTGCTTTTCTTAATCATTCTAGCAGCTCACTGTGGCTAGTCATAAGCTACAACAGCTTAACTACAGACTTCAAACAACAACAAAATGAAAACTATGCCATTGACCTTAGAACAGAACAAAAATAACGACGACTGTCTCACAGGTGAAATTCTTCCCCAAGAGGGTCCCTCTGACGACGGCAGGCAGTTATAAATCAGGACAAGGTTTAGAGGTTACACTGTTACTTGTAAGAGCAGACGATTGGTATTCCTCTCTTTTCAGAAAGTGAAAACAAACAGACTGTCAGCCCTCCCCAGCAATTCTCAGGCCTTTAAAAAAAAAAAAAAAAAAAAAAAAAAAATCAGAGTGCCTCACTTCAGAAATAGCAAATCAGGTACTTCAGCCCTTCTCTTTAAATATTTCTTAATATAAAAAAATGATTTTAAAAAAATTGAGACAACATATTTTTGCAAACAAATGCTTCTGAGCCCTGCATCAGGGCTCGCTGGTGTGCGACGCAAAGGCACGGTCATGTCCGTGCCTTCTGCAGGCAGAGCCCCGCGCTCCCTCCGAGCCGGGCAGATTCCAAGTGTCGGAAGGCGGCCGGGGTTCAGGAGGGTAGAGCCTGCTGGGACACATCAACAGGCCTGTGGATAAGAGCTCGCTTGTGTCTAGTTCATCAGGCACTTCACAACGAGCCTGACTAATGACTTTGCAGGGGAAAATTGAAAGGGAAAAATTTGTGGCTGTTATTTGAGCAAACGTGGCTGTCAACACAGTGACTAGGAAGCACCAGGTTTTTCAAGAAACATTTACTGAGACTTTTGCTCCTAGTCTTTCACGCAAAGTGAGAAATTCATTAAATGGATCAGGCACGTACAAGATTTGCTCTGGCACATTCGGTATCCTTTTCGCATCAACCTACCTGTTACACTTCATCATCGGCCAAACGCACCCTAAGTGAAAGAGAATAATCTCTAAGCAATACGCTGAGGCACGGAATATGCAGAAATACCGTACTTTGCATTTCTGCAAACTTTTTTCAGAGCTGAAGTTAGCTCGTTCATTCACAGCACTCATCTCTCCTGCTCCCTGCACGCTCCAAACTCTGCAGGCACGATTTTAAGATGCCGCTGCGTTTGCGTGCTGAGAAACGCAGTCAGTTGCTCCAGATCCTCTGGACTAACAAATGGCTTTCCTAACTATTATTAACAGGACATTTAATCATGATTTACTTCGTTATGCGAACAACGAGGCCCACACTGATAACCGCATCGCCTTTGCCTCCATTGTTCCCAGCAAATGCTGCAGCTCAGTGACAGGTCTCCTAGGAGGTTTTAACAGGACCTTGCTCAAATGACTTGCAGAATTATACCTAATTAGTTTTGTAGAATGATTTATTGCCAAGGCACCAGAGGACTAACTAATGGTCTCCTCCACGTAAGGCATCCAACACTAATTGCTCCCGTTAGATAACAGATCTAGTTGTGAGATAATAAGCTGCTGGGTAGTCCCTTTTCTATTTTCCAGTAAACTTTCTTTTTGTCTGACTGTACTACTCAAACATGTCCCCGAGAAATGTATTTTTGTGGAGGGTCACAAACATACGCAAAACAAATTTCCTAAATTGAAGCATTTAAGTTTCATGGTTACAAAATTCCTCTCTCAGTTTGGGCAAACAAAATACCCGGGCTTAAGTGCTACATAAACCAGACACTTGAATCTATTACACTTCTTTCTCGGTTTTCCTACCTGAAATCATGAAAAGGGGAGAGAGCTTCAGTTTGCTGAAAGAAAGGACCGCACGATCATCCTTACAGTAACAAAACTAACATGGAGCATCAGAGCAAAAGGACTTTCGTTAGGAATCACCGCTTCTGTCTGATAAACGAATGCTGTACAAGATGAGCTTTCGGTATTGATGAGTTTTCACCTTCCAGGTTGAATGGTAAAAACATCTCACAGCCTTTGAATTTCACCCTGCTGTGCGGAGTCTGAAGATCTGACAAAGCTGTTTTTCAGAAAAGCCTGCACCTCAGAAGCTGATAAAAAGCAAATGCTTAGTACATAAACTGCATCTCCCGTCGAAAAACCTCTGAACAGCTCAAAGTCATTACACTGCTTTTATTAAACGGGCTCCCACACCTCAGTCGGGGCAGGGAGTCAAGGACACGTCAGCAGCAAAGGGACCTGAAGCCTCCCAAAGCTACACAGACATCAACCCCCTGCCCGCAGACACGAGCACAGTTGGAAGAACTGAGTTTGTCTAATCTGAAGAACCCAACAAATGCTGCCCTCTGATACCAAGAGAATACGCCAAACAACTAAAACCACTTTAAAAAACAGCTAACTCCACCAATTCCAAGAAGATCCTAAAGAAATCTTCCATTGAAAATTGATTACAAGGAATAAACCATGTTAAGAACCGGAGGGTAACACACCAATCCGCTGAAAAATCACTAAACCCAAAGGGTTCTAACTCATCAAATCAAGCAGTATAATCCAGATGAAGCCTAACAAAACTAACTTCATTTTTTCTTCCATAGTTGGGCTTCAGTGGAGCGCAAAAACCCATGACAGTGAACAGGCATTCCAGCTCTTGGTGATTAAAACAACAGCAAAAAATGATCCCTACTTCCCAGCTCCTCATCTGAGCCGGCGTGCCCATGCATGCATGCACGCTCGCATCGTTAGCTCAGAAACATCGCTCAGCTTGCACAGCGATGCGCTCCGCTGCTAGAGCCTGTCAGAATACAAGCTGCAGGCTTAAATCAGCTTCTCATTTTTCTAAATAAAAAACTAAAATCTCTACCCAAAAGAGCTGTATTTTTTCCCAACATATACCCTGCTTTTTTTCGCCCGCCCAGAGTTGAATAGCCATCGCTTACTGATGGATGCAAGACCCACACCACAGCGGTGACAAAACTGCAAAGGTGCAGAAAGAAAGAGATAACACATAATGGAAGGACAGAGCACTGAACTACGAAACCATCCCAACATAATTTTTTAAAACTTTTTTAAGGCAAAATGGAAAACTGTCCACCAAATCAGGCAGATAAGAAGGGCAGGTAGCCGACATGCCATGCTGGGGTATGCCCTTGGGTGGGTACCGAGTGTGACGGACGTCTCCTGCTCCCACAGAAATGCTCAAATTCACCCATTTTCACGGAGACTGAAATAAATCTGGATACCTTGAGATTGACATAAAATGCTGTTATCCTCGGGTCAATTCGCTGAGTGCTCTTCACCTCATTTTAAAAACAAACGGCGGGTGGAGGGGGAAGCCTCCCTTGGCATTCCTCTCATCTTTTTTCAGATCTCTATTTTCTCCTTCATTTTAAGGAGCCAAATAACAAGCGATGAGTGCTCACCCCGAACAACGCAGCCATGAGCTCTGTTTTTTTTCCATTTTTCCCCCCTGTATTTTCTCCGGCCGCTGGCGTGCAGCCAGCACGTTCCGGCTCGCAGACAGGTTGGACGGTAACACCTGTTCCCATTACCGCGGCACCCCTGGGTAACGCACTTCGGTTGTCACCATCTCCACTGACAACCTTTCATCACGACATCAGTGAGCTCCTCATTTTCCCAGAGACATTGTCCTCATTTGCATAGTTCCCTCGAGCTTTTTTTTTTTTCTTCTCTTTTTTTTTAAAGCTTCGTTCCCCTCAAAGCTCCACAGCTCTGAAGTCTTCCCTTTTCAGGGAGCGCTGAGGGAAAGCAGAGCTCCAAGGTTAGGTTTTATTTCTGGCAGCATCTTGAAAGCCAAGGTATTTTTAATGTTTTCAAGAAGGTATATAAAATATGTATCAATGAGGTCGACTGGCACGAATGTCATAACGGACTCACGGCTGGGGATTTAACAGTGCCAGGCTCCTCCAAAAATATTGCCTATATATTGCAGAGTTGAGTTAGTATTTTTATTTTTAAATCCCCTCTGTGAACCAGAAGAACCTGGAACAAAACCACCTCTCTCCAACACCGGGCCAGGCACTCCTCCCGCTGTACCACACCTGAACACTACCATGCACCCAGAGATTCCTACTCCAAAAAAGTTTTAATATATTTATCCGTAATCTGCTTGGGTCTTGAAGAATCCAGTGCTTCTGTACAAACCCAGCAGAACACAGAGGTCAGAGGAATGTGGCTTGAGAAACGATCGTAGAACCACCACCAGCTTCTTCCCACCACATCTCTGCTGTAACAGATCCAAGCCATCCCTACTCCCCTGAATGACGCTGGAAAGATACCCTCCAGCATTCAGTCAGGCTGCAGGAAACTACTTTCCAACGTGCATTTCTTCAGAGAGACCAGCGCTCGTCTGAGGTTTTCCACCGTCCCGTAGCTTTGGCAAGGCTTCCCCAGACTTACTCCAAGGATGATGTCAAACATGGGGCACAATGAACACTAGAGAAAGGGCCACCATTCCCGAAAGTCATTCTGGAAATACATTAAGCACAGTACGCAGCGCCTTTTACCATGAGGCTCGCAATTAATTGGCATAAAATTCAACACTGTGAGTGTATCACTTATTGCAAAAATCTAGATTTTTCAGCATGCTGATATATTTCTTCTCAAAAAAGTTCTGAAGCTCGTGGGTTATCGATTATAGGACAGGCTCCTCTAGGTGGGCTTGGGGCACTGCCAAGTCCTTAGAGTTTTAAGAGTTTGTGTTCTTAGTTCTCAGGTGGATGCTTCAGTTGAGGGGCTCTTTGTCCAGTCCAAAACCAACCAAACAAAAAATCCAACCTAAGCTACAGCGCAGCACGCCGACATGCCAGCTAGGTCCTACCACCCCGCACCTCGCCGGCCAAGAGCAGAGCGGTTACGGCAGGCGCAGAGCCTTCTCCCACCGCCTCGACAAAGCCTCGGCGGGCAGAGCAGCACCCGGGGCAGACACCTCAGGACCCTGTTTCTGCCGAGAACACCGCTCAGGAGAGCGAGGTCTGGTTTCATTAATTATTTTTGTAACAAATACACTCCCTGAAGACACGGAGAACACCTTGTGTGTAGCTGGTGTCTGACATGATGCCGGCCTTAGAAAGGAACACGTAGAGAACAAAACACGGTAGAGCTAGCTGTGTCCTGTCCCACAGCTTATGGAAAACCCCACAACTAACAGAACACAAATCAACTGGCAAAGCGAAACAAGGAAAACTGAGGCATGGCTACGGCTCTGAACATAATCCCGTCACCTGGCCACTGGTAACAGAAAAAAAAACAAAATCCAAACCAAGAGAGGTCTAGCTCTGAAGCAGGTTTAGAAGAAGCGGTGCTTTACCCAACAAGTTTCACAAGGGCTGCGTGGAAGTCCTCCAGAAACCCAGAAGATGACAGCAGCCCAACAATGACAGGATCCAAGGAAAGCAATAATACCACCTGGGACTTCTATTCCCCTTGCTCTGTTGCTCTCCGTGTGCCACAAAGTCACCGGTGTTTGCAACAGAGCTTTTTGGTCTTCAGAGAGCTCTCCCAAACTCAGTGAGCACCTGTGTCCCATTCGGTTCAGAGGGCACAAATTCCATCTCTTACTGTATTTTCAGAACTAAAGCTGATGTTGTCTATAAACGCCACTTCCACTATCGTCATCAGAGAAGAACCCTTCACAAGCACAGAGACATGTGCCCTTCACTCATACGGTGCTATATACTTAAAAGTATCTCAAAAAATGAGCGTCCTGCGAGGAGGAAAAATCCTCAGCAGCTGTAGCCCACTTGTGCAAAATTTCTAATTATTCTAGCTCCAACAAATAACACACACTTCACTGAACTTGCCCCAGTACGACAGCAAAATCAATGTATGAAAGAAGTTTTGTCCATCAGGAGTATAAGAGCAATGCAAAACAAAACTCTGACCAGTGGATCTTTCAGTTTGTAGTCAGACACGGAAAAAAATACCCCCAAATTCAGATTAAAAGTTCTTTGGCAGATTTACAACAAATATGTGTAGGTGTTCTTTGTAGCAAAGTATATTTAAAATTAAAAAAAGGAAGTTTCACTTTAGATTAGGGAGCATATCATTTGATTTCTGATTTTGTTTAACCATTTGATTTGGAATTATAGAATCATTTAGGCTGAGATCATCAAGTCTTAGCTTTTATAACTCTGCAACATAAGCATTGCTGAATTAAAAATATGCTGTATTCCAAGAAGAATGCTTTGTATTACTCCAAAAGACGTTTCTGTGGCAGACACAAT
>Ga0181612_136290_pt1 | contig 16156 bp, 7 predicted proteins | sample HoacroProtozoa21_FD_119630 | JGI IMG/M metagenome (GOLD analysis project Ga0181612, IMG submission 119630) | Hoatzin crop microbial communities from Cojedes, Venezuel. Combined Assembly of Gp0051906, Gp0051904, Gp0051908
AAACCACCGACAAATGTGAACTAACTGAACAAATTTACCAGATTGTGATTTTGGGTAGATAAGGCACTCCACACAAGTATCTGCTCCTTGCTACAGATACTGTTGCATATAGCAGAAGAGCAGGGTGGAGAGATGGCACGATAAGGTCTTAAACTGAGGTAGTCAGATGTACGAAGAGTCATCTGTCATGGCTGTAAACTGACAGAGACAAAAATTGCCATTTCTTTGTGTAATTATTAAAATCTAATTTGGTCACAATCACTGAGAGCGACTCTGGCTATTTCTCACAGTGAGAGACTCAGGTGTGTAAGATATTAAAGGTCAAAGCCCTGAAGGACTATCAGTGTTTACTCTTGAATAATTTTAGAGGATTGAATTAAACAATTTGATTAACTTTGGTCACATCTGATGAAGAGGGGCTCATTGGTGTTCTCACTGGGAGAATGCCACTGAATCACACCTGTTTAACCTGCCTGTTAAAGCAGTGTAGATTCTCTGCTTTTCTATAGGAAGATGACATGAGTTCATCTATTGAATCTTTCAAGTGATGTCTGGTAGTGCTAAAGGAATTGCTGAATTAGCCTTAGGCACAGTAAGACATTTCTTACCACTTTCTGGAACATTGAATATAATTCTTCAAAAGTAGAAGGTTCTAATCTCATTGAGTCATGCTTTTGCTTATAAAATTAAAAATTATGAGTAAAAAGTTGGCAAAATAAGCTGCTTTACTTATGATGATGTTCTTTATAATTCTGAGAGCCTGCTCAGTTAACAGCATCTCTGAGGCTAAACTATTATTAAGAAACCGTGGAGTATGGTTTAGAATAAACTCTTTAGGTTTATGTTACAAAAAGAATAATTAAAACATGAGTTGTAGTTTATTAAATAAATAAACAGGACAGAGCTAGAGATTAGCAGTATAACAAAACTAACTTGGGCAGGTTAAAAAAAAGAGAAGGTCTTCCATTTTGAGTTACAGACACATCTAGATAGGTATTTTTTTCTCTGGGAGTCACAAATCTGGTACATTTCTATTATATATTCATAAAGAATAAGTATTTGTGGGGCAAGGATTTATACAAACTTCTCAAGAAATACCGTAGCTTGGGCAGAAATTACTGTAAATGCAGATTTGCCCTGAGATGCCATCTCTCAGTTCCACACTGAGGACGTGTATAGCCAATGAAACAGGTCAGATGATGTATGAAGGCGAGAGACCAAAATATTCTGGGAGTAAAACCAGCTTTGATCCCTTCTGACAACATAAGCAAGGCCTTTGCACAGAAGTATATCACAGCTGGGAAGGCAGCCAGGAAATCTTGTATTCTCTTCTGTCATAACCCCTGCCAAGTCATAGCTGATTTAACTATTGGAGATTGTCAGCCCATTAAAACTAACTAATTTTTGGACCAAATAGCCACTGTCTTTCTGTTTTATTACAAATGATAACAGTGTGGTTTTAGGGGATGGAGTTCTGAGAACTCAGACGCAATCTGGACCAAATGTATTGTTTCACTTGCAAAGTTGCAGTGTTTGTAGAAGAAACTTGCACAATTTAGTGTCTTACTTGCTAAGGAATAAGGTAGTATGATCAGAGTCCATTAAAAATAGCATGCTTCAAAATTAGTTTTTTTCCTCATAAAATCTTTTGATACATCCCGGGTACAAAATTATTAACCATGAAGAATGAACAAACTGATGGCCAGCCATCCTTTTCCTTCTGGCATATAAATGTACTTTAAATAACACATCCAGATCACTGCAGTCTATTACTAATGCAGTGTAATTATACAATGTGAATTATTTTTGCATGTTTGTAAGAAAACTTAGTATTAATGAGTTTTACAATATAAAGGACTTTACCATAGTGAATTTTACAATATTAAAGACTGTGTACTTACATCAACAATCAGGAAGTCCAGCCAGCACCAGGCATTAGTAAAATATATCTGAAAACCATATGCTACCCATTTTAAAAGCATTTCCAAAATGAAAATATATGTAAAAACTTTGTCAGCATATTCCAGCATGGTCTTGATAGTTTTGCGCTGTTCAATATATATATCTTCAAAAGCCTGTGAAAAAAATATATTCAGGTACTACTAATGTTTCACAGAATAGACACAATAAAAATAAGGAATACATCAATAAAAAATGAGTAGGCCAGAGCTAATCTTTCCCCATGTTCTTCTGCATCCTCTTATTTTACATATTTCACATCTTTGACCATACTACAGATTGGAACAACTTTACATATTCTGCCCTGTCTGGGGTTGAAAGTATATATATATATATCCTATCTCACTAATGAATGAAGAAATAAATTTAAAGCATGAGTTTTCGTCCACTGTGGTATTAAGAAACTTTCACATACACACACAAAAAAACCCCCTTCTTATACAAAGGAGATTTTCCATTCTGGAAAGCAGTTAGGGAGATTACATTTCTATCCTCCATCAATCAAACTTATGCCTAAAAGTCAAATTAGAGAGCAATGTCCTTGCTAGAAGGTACACTATGCACATTCATACTGTAGCAAATGTTCAACTTGAGTTAAGCTGGAAAGTTGGGTAATGTAAATCTGGTTGGAAAGTGATTGTTAGGTTTAATTTGCTGTCACACTCTTCCCTATCTCCTGCCTCCAAAAAAGGAATAGAATGAAGTAATTATTCCATTTTTTGTATGGTCTTTCATAAGCAGAATCCAAAAAGTGGCTGAGCCTAGGAGGAATTAAGGACTTGATATCATACATTTAGCTATATATTCATAGTTAACAATGCTCAGTTCTCTTGATGAACATGTTGAAAATTGGCAGGCAATTTAAATCTTGAGCAGCTATGCTGGCTTAAATAGAGTTGCACCAGGTTTACAGTGGTAAATCAAAAGTATCACTAAAAAGTGCATGTAAAATTTAACACTTTTTCAAGTTTGGGCCAAGTTTCATTCCATCCTGAAATGATGGAATGCAGGTAGTTTTATGCAGCTCCAAGCAAAACAGGTCTTTGTAAAGCAAATTTGAATTTTGCTGTTGCTTTTAAGGAGATACCTAAATATTTCAGCGTATGCAATTTTTTTCTACTTACTAGTGCTCCACTGCTGAGGAGAATCATGAACACAATGAAAGTCTCAAACCAGTTGTGCTCAACTATGCTGTAGCAGGTTTTTCTAAGATTCCACCAAATTTTTCCTTTGCCGTCATCTATACTTACTTGACAACATGGAAATTTCTGCACACAGCCTGCATTAGATTAAGAGATATTACAATCCAAAATTAAATTATTTCAAAGTCAATATTTACTGTGCTATCAACATTGTTAGGAGCTTTAACAAATTTTTTAGTGTTTCTTAAAATTAAACAGTGGAATCTTCTTTTATAGGATCCTGAATACCTCATTTTAGACAAGTAATTTGGAGAGAAACCAGACAATGCTAGACACAATTATGAGTAAACTCAATCCAAAAAACATAGACATTTTTGACTGCTGGCGTGTAACTTTTCCATTCATTGATGGAGTCTCACAAAAATTCATTTGTTCCAAATTTCAATGGCCCCTTCAAATAACTGAAAAGCATTTGAAGAACAGAAAAGTTAATGAAGTTCCTTAGTTTCAAGATGTATGCAGTGGCCAGGCAGATAAAGTTACACAAAGCCTAGGGAAACCTTGTTTTGGCATCTGATTTCCAGCATTCTAGGCTAGGAGTATTTTGTTTCAGTTGTTGAGGTCATGAAGGTCCACCAGATTTGAAAATCTCAAGAACTTAAATATGTCTAGTAATAATGCCATTTTACTAATACATCTCTTAAGTCAACAGTTATTCTACAACCTTCTGTAAAACAGGCTTCTGGTTCAAGAGCTTCTTCACTTTCGATTTCTGCTTGCTCGCCCTCTCCAGGAGGGGCAATATCAACTGTGCTGCCTTCTGATGAACTGGATGCATTTAGTTTCTGCAAGTAAAGTTCCACAGAACAATTTTTTCTCATTAGATACATATTCTGTAAAAAACGATACTGAGTCAAGTCATACCAGTCTCTGACTTGGGACGAATGCTATATTTATACTCTGATAAATATGCATCACCGTAAGTAAAAACATAGTAATGAGATATACATCATATAGTCCTGTTTCTCAGTTTATCTTCTCACAGGGAACAATTAAATATAATTTGGCTACTAACCTGATCCACATATGAGACATCTGAAGTATTCTCAGCAATATTAAAACTGGAGAGCTTGCATGTACCACACTCTCCATTTATTTCATTTCTTTACTATACTGGATTACACTGAAAATGTGTCTTAGTTTTCCCAGCAAAATGAACTAACAGAAAGCTCCACATGTATCTTTCATGTCCACTACAGATGGTGTTTTCACAAACATACACCATATCTGGATTAAAAAGTTGTAAATTTAATGGAATTTAACGGTAAATTTCTGCACAATTTAATTTTTGCAGGAAGCACAAATTACCAGAACTGAAATCTCTTCTTTGCCTTCCAATCTCCTGTGCATATTGAGAGACCTCCTGAGGTCCTTTCCATGCCAAATTTTTCTATCGTTCTCCTACTTTTGTGTACAGTGAAATATTGTAGTCCTTACTACAATAAAAGCACTTGTAGATCTGAAAACTGCAAGAACTGGAGAGTGATACAAAGCAACTGAAATTATGTAACTTTTTACCAAGTACACTGAAATTTCGATCAAGTCAAGCTGTTTATCAGTCATGCAAGACTGCCCATAATTTTGTCCTCTTAAGAAAGCATATTTTGAAAGGACAAACCTGCTAAAGATACACACAACTAATGCAATAATTCGACATCAAGTTTGTAATCTGTTTTCATTTATCAGTACTGTTTGTGTCTTTAATTGCTTTCATCCGAAATACATTTTATTTTACCGTGAAATAAGGCTTGTAATCAGAAAGCAACATTAAAAAAATCGTGGTGCTGAAATACATCTGGTTTATAGCATGCAACAGTAAAACACTGGAATTTCGAGGGAGATCTATAATGCAGCTCTAACAAATACTTTAAATTGTATAGGCCCTGATGCAACAGAAGGGCATTTGGTCAGAGGCTAGGTTTGTGGTTTCAGCTAAGCAGGTCTGGTCATGCCCTTTGAACTATGCAAAGACCTTTCTATACAAATTTTTTGAGAGACTGCTTAATACCAAGTGCTTTTCACATTTAGTTTTCAAGCTGGTGACATTTTTAGAATATATAAAAAAATGCTATTCAGATGATTTGAATGATTTGCAATAGATAGTAAACAGTAACTTGTTAAGGAGACATTTCCATGTATTCTTTCCTTCAGAGACAATGCTGAAAATTAAAACTAGTTATTCAGCTCTTCAGTTAAAACCCAGTACCTTCAGGAAAGTGCATTGGGAGCTAAGGGCTTTTTTTCTGCCAGGAATGAAGTAAATGGCACATATATCTTTATATAGTTTGGTAAGCAATTCTTTCCTCATATTCAACTTTTATATGAGATGAATGAAGTTTAAAAAAAAATCCACGTTGAGTAATGGATAACTGCAGAATTAAGTTTTAAGAAGCTGCCCTAAATTGACCGTATTGTCTCTAAATGGAATCATTTTATTACTGGTCATGTAGATCAGTAAGTCTGAAATAAATATTTTGTGTACCTCATATAGTGAGAATATTTAAAACTTTGCTTTCTCTGTTACTTTTACAAACCAAAATGCACATTAATGTACACTATATTAAGCATTATTAGCACACCACCTTATTATCCACACAGAAGGCTCTCTTTTAAAAAAGAAATAAGATTTGTGGATTAATTCTCTTATTATATTTCGTTGTCATGCAAAGAAATCAGAAGTCTGAAACCTGTCACTGAAATTGTAGGCAGTTTCTTCATTAAATAAAACCCAAATATTGTGAAAATAATGGCTTATCACATTCAAGTTAGGAAAATGAAAACGAATTCATGGCCTGGTCCATCATCATTAAATCAATTACTTAATAGTAGCAAGATAAAGTTTGTAGTAAGCATCAATAGATGAGTGCCAATTAAAAGGCAGTCAATTTTTTAACTGCTTCTTCCCATGTAAACTCTGTTGCAGATAGTCCTGTCAGCATAGTTGCTAAAAATCAAGTGACAGAAGTTCAATTCATAACTGGGACAAACAAAACCTACTATAATTCTCTTCATTATTTTTCAAATAATCTCAAACAATTGCATTATTAAAAAAACCTCATTAAGTTAATAAAACTTCTCTTCTTTGCTTCAAAACCCCTAAATTAGGAAAGAACCATTGCATTGTAATTAAGGCAACTTTGATGATCTTTTTTTTATAGCAATAAAACTAATAAAACTAATAGTAAACTCAAGATACATGATGGAATAACACAATCTTCTTTTCATGTCATAAATGTGATTATCAGCCTCTAGAATACGCCATGCCCTGTAAATATGTATTTGTATCTTCAATGATATCACATTTTCCTTTGCAAGGATACATTTGAAAGCAATTGCTTATGATGCAGCATTCTCAAGGCCTGAATCAGCAAAACAACATGCTTGACTAGAGCAGAAGCCTGAGCAATACTGTGGAAATCACACACAAAAATAAAATAAAAAATAAGACTACCTCAATGGGATTATGTTTTTCTGAAAATAGTATTATAAATATTATTGTATACAATATAACATTAAAAAATGCTTCATCACCAACCCAAATACTTGGTTAATATGTATAATCAGCCTCCATACTGTCCTTTCAGAGCAATGCATCTCTTTTCAACAGCTTAGACCATTAAAACAAGCTTTGACCAACAGCATGTTAATGTGCCCATTTACAAGAAAATGCATTCACTTAAGACCTGGTCTTGCTCTCATTTGATTTTATTCTAGATATCAGTAAGAGCAAGAGCAGGCTCCTAAAATTTTAAGCTTTACAAACGGCTTCATGATTCAAGTGACAATAAAATAAAGGGATTCAGCCATTACAAATTGCCTTTAGTAATTCAGCCATGTAGTTTTATCCTTTGAATCTTGAAAGCTGCACTGTAATTGAGTGACAAAATATAAAATGATGGGGATCAATGATTTCAGAGTGATTCTAAACTGATTTTAAATCTCAGATCTTATGATATTTGACTTTTATATAATATTAAGAAAACCAGTTTAAAAATCTCCTTAGAGTTTTATTTGATGATTGAAGCATATCTTGGTTAAAGATTTAATCAGTAAAATCTGAGAATTTCCAGAATACACACCAATATGAATTTCTTTTGGCATCTCTGGACAATTTATACTATGATATAATATAGATAGATCACACTACATTCTAATCGATGGTGCAAACAAACCATTTGGTTATCCTTTTGCTGAAGGCAACAGCTGTGAATCCTGCTACAGGACTGAAATCTCAATCCCAACAAAATTTTGACGCCAAATTTCACTAGGGTAATTTGACCTCCTTAGTTTCATGTAACTTTGGCTCCTGTGCAATATTTGCTGTCCCTATTCCTGAAGGCTCTGCCAATTATGCATAAATGGACATTATACTTGCCCATAATGAAAAAAACCCTAGAGTAAATATACATGGAATTTTACAAAAATTATGCCAACTACTCCATAATCTTTCTAATTTACACCAAGTAAAGTCCCCCAACTCAGACACAGACTGCTGTCATGAAACACATTGCAAAATACCACTTTTTATGAAGGAGTTTAAACTTATTAAGTTTAAAGTTTAAGAAAAGAGTATTTGTAAAATGCTTTGATTTGAGAGTTTTTTAAGGGGGGTTATTTGCTAAGTATAATTTTAGCAATTATGAAACTGTTTGCTCTGCTTGCAATTTATAAAACTCAAGATATGCACTACCCAAATGAATACTGAATGTAGTTTGTAGCATCTTAAAGATCTGAATTACAGTGCATTATAGATTTAAAAGTATAACTGTAATTTTTATGCGAGTAGCTACTGCAAAAGTTTAAATGTTATTCATTAAGGAGCTAAAGCTGTGGCAGTAATTATTACATAAATCACTCAACACATTTCATTAAATATTTACATTTATAAGGGCTGAATCAAAAAGGGTTGTTTTTATTTTTTAAAAACTATGCATGCTCCCTTTTTCTTTGGCCTCTTTAACATATAACATTCCAGTATTTTGTATGATCCATACTTCAAAACCTGTAGAGCATGCAGTTATTGCTAAATACTGTATTAAATTATCCAGAAAAATCATTAGCAGAGTTAAAAAAATGTATGTTGGGGTTGCCAATCCCACCTGACCATGCTGTGATGTGAGTCCCATGACTCAGCAGAGAGCAGCTGTGCATGTTTCTACTGTCTTGCAATGGATAGGGAAGGTACATAGCTGAAGAGCATGCAGGCCAGTCAAAATCCATTAAAAAGTGATTATATATATATATACATATATATGTATAACTTGCTTAGGTAACCTGTGTGAAAGTGGTGACACGTTGCTCTACCTGGTTAAAAAGCACCAGAGCTGCATTCTTGTTGCTCCAGCTTGGTTTTACCCCTGTGAGAAGTAAGAATGGTAGGTAGTGAAGTTCAAGACACAGGTTCTCTAGTTTTCCTCTTTTTGGAATCTCTAATTCAAACATGGCTTTAACACGATTAAAACATAATTATTAAATATTTTATGATCAGTTGGCAAAAAGGGAAATACATACCACCTGAAATGTTCAACAAACTTTTCTGCAGAACTTGTTAGTTTATTTTAGAGAAATAAGAAATGCAGAAGCTAGACCTTATAATCCGCAGTCTGAAATTGTGATTCATAAATGAAAATACAATCAATTAAATTAATAAAGACATGGTTAGCAGATTTGGAAAGTATTCCAGTACTTATATAGTGCTTAATGCCTATTAATAAGATGTTAAGGGATTTTTTGGTTTAAAGTTCTAGTCTTCATTTAACTGACTATGTGATTATACCTTTTATCTCAAAAAACGTACATACAGTAAGCAAAATGCTTTGAAGATGCATGTCTTTCTATTTCTTCTTCCTCCTCTAATAATAGTCATAGAACTTACAGATCTCAATGAAAATAAACCTCATTAATTTCAGTTCAAATTAAATGTGATGAAGTATCATATTGTGTAAGTTTCTAGTTTAGATTTAGTATGCTATATACTTTGGACTCTATAAACTCTTGGGATTGGTGTCTGGACAGTGGCCCATCAGTGTATCCAGATATACGGTTTCATTCGTTAGTTATACACAGCTAGTCCATAACATAAAGAATTATTTTTGATGATACTGTCCCAGAATTGGTCAGTTTTAGAAAAGGGGAATTTAGATTGTTGGATATGTTGAAAGAAATGTGATAAAAAATCATCCAACAAATTGATCAAATCACTGCTGGGTATGTTTTGGCTACGAAATTTATTGAAGGCCAATGGCAGTGCTTAACTTTTGGGAATGTAATAACTGTGTTTCTGTCTTTTTACTTCACCTAGTCACAAACGCACTAGGAAACCCGATCAGAAAACTGAACTTAGTCCTTGATTCATAAAGTTGTGATTCAGATATAATGAAGAGTTGTTAACTTGTACAGAAATACCATAGTTAGGAGTCTTATGTTAGGTGAGATTAACGTAGTCCATTCATTTCACTGATTAGTAAGCATATTTTATAGTAGAAACAGCATCCACAATGCTAACTTTAAAAAAGCGCCAAATTAGCCCCTTTAGTTACTTCTCATTTTCTTATTATCTTTAAAGTTAATTATCTCAAGTATCTTATTTTCAGAACGGAAATCCGTTACTTCTGATGGTTATTTCACTGGGTATTGCACCTCTGTTTTCTGATAGTAGATACTGACAAAATTCTCCTTCAAAGTATCAGTGAAATATTTGATTCTTTCAGGTACTTTCAGCCAACTATTACTCTAAGGCAGTGGGTAACTTTTAAATCTAATAAATGTTGTTATGTTTCATCCAAACAGAGACTTCCCCAAATATCTAGTGATATGTGTGAGAAAGATCTGTTTAGGTCTGGACCTTGCAACCAGGTTCCAGAATAGGTTCTGGCAGATTTAGGAAGTTATTAATTAGCATATTAATTAGAAAGTGTTTTTATGAAAGGGGGAAAAAAAAAAGGGAACCAGCCTTCCAAAAGAGACCTGGTGGCTAGAGTTATTTTGTACCATAGTATATCTGATAGTGAAAATAGGAAAAATTACAATTTGTTCCTCACTTACCCATAGTTACAATTTCTATAGTAATTACCTGCTCTTGGCATATCCCTCAGGGGCACACAGACCCTGCCCCACTTTTAGCATGACCTGTTATTGCTGATAGACTTCAAATAATCATTCTGTTCTTAACATCAGTGGCAGTCAGTAAGACACCAGAAAATTACTGACGGCCACTGATGGCAGGCCATCATTTTTTACCAGAAAAAATGGTTCATTTTACAGTTCCTGTGCAGATCTATCTTCCCACAGCTCTGCTGTTAAATAAAAAGTTACTGAAGGGGATAGCTCCTGAGGGTATTTTAAGTGCTAAGTACTGCCACAGTTAAGGCGGGGAAAGTTCTGCCCCATCTCTTACCCCTCCTTTTGCAGACCCGGCCTTCTCCTAGCAGGAATGTTGTCTCAGTGGTATCCCTTGAAGGCGAAATAAAGCAAATGATGGTGTACTGTTCTAGAGAGGTAACTTAAACACTGCACCAATATACTCTTTATCTTCCTCAAAAGACAATCAGAAGGTAGCAAAGGATTCAACAGTACTGTCAACTCGGTACGAAAAGATTGGAAATCTTCATAAATTCATGTCACACATCAGAACGTCTGTTCATATATTACCAAAGCAGGTGGATTTTTATACACACAATAAAAAACCCCCACTTTATGCTTCCCCAAAATATCATCCAGAAGGAATGGAATAAGGAATCCAGAACAGAAACTGCAATTAATATAGAATTCACAGTTTTCAGGGCACTGGTAAGAAATTCCTGTGTTATTAGATACCATTCACACTATGCACACTTGCACGGTATGAATACATGTCAGACAGTTACACGCTAGATAGTTGTGTGTGAGTGGAACTTGAGGGAAGCACTGTTGCTCCAGCTTTGCAATGGTAATAATTATTGCATTCTGTGGAAATCCTGAGGCTCAGCAGAAGTCCTAAACTTATCCTATCCCCATTGAAAATTTATTCATGAGTTCTTAATATATACACCATCCATCATTTACTGGCGGGTTTCCCACAGTCACCTGAAATTTTCACTTTCAAATTGCTTGTACAGACTTTTGAGTTTGATTTCTCTTCCTGAAGACATACAGATACATCTAAAGTCCATAAAAAAAGGCAAAATCCCTTTTTATTTAGTACAGTCCTGAAACTTCAGAATGGCCTTCGAAGAAAAAAGCATGATGGCTGAACCAAGAAAAGATGTGAACGAACAGAGCAATTGACTTGTGAAATTCACCTTGAAATTGGTATCATTCAGAAGTTCTCAGCACAACAAGGGCTCTTACTCCATTTTCTTGCATTGTACTTACATCATATATTCACTTGGAAAGCAGAGGAGTTTCTGCCTTTGCATTGCATTTTATTTTGTCCTCAGCTTTCTGATAGACTATGTGGCAGTACGCTGTAAACTGAACCATTCGATCTATCTTAAAGAAGAAATAAACAAATGATACTTATGAGATGATGTTATTTAACTTACATCACTCCAGTGACGTGCCTTACGGACCCACAAGCACTGTAGCAGAGGAAGTGGTAAAGACTGCCAGGGGATCAGGGGCCAGGCATGGAGGGGAACTTCCCAAGGCAGCTCTGCTGCTGAGGCTAACATGTCACACAACTGCACGTTTAGCATCTGCACAGCTTATAAGCCTCCCAACTTCCTAATTCCTATTATGAACTTTTTAAAAAGTAACTTCTTAAGGAAATTTTTAGGTATGTGACTTCATAAGATGGAGTTACTAGGAAGGCACTCATCACTGTATTTATCAAAACTAAGCACAAGGAATGCAGAAAATGTATAGTAAAACGTCATTTTAAAGAACATCAGAATATATGAAAATACTTACAAGACTTTGCTAAAGGTTCATTGGAAAAGACTAACTTTTATTAGATCAGTTTACATGAAAAATACTTAACTCTCAGACCCAGAGTCACTTTGAAAGCTTGTTTTTTGATACTAATTGATCTCATAAATTCTATCACTTTACACTTCCTGAATCTCTTACATTCTTAAATTGCCATGGATAAGCACTACTGCTGTCTTACACACCTGCATTGAAAATGTTTGTCTCATAACTGAGCAACTCAGTCAGATGATGATAGAATATCTTGCTCTTCATCTTACAGTTGTTATGCAGAGCAATCTTCTTTGCAGTTGCAAATAATCACACACTATGTTCCTTTATGATTAACTGGATCATGGCTATCTGTTAATGTTATGTGGTATAGTTTCGTATTGCTGAGGAATACAGCATTATTTGCAAGTCTGGCAGCTGTACAGCTATGACACAGTCATGAACGCACGGCTTCTTTATAAAATAACTTTATGGTAAACAAACCCTTTTGTGTCAATGAATTATCACACAGCATCGTAACTTCTAATCTAATTGAAAACATACTTATCCATGGTTCCTGATCCCTTAAATCTGACATTTTGTATATTTCTAATGGCATTGGGTATATTTATATTCTGCTAATGCATGTATTAGCTTGTCATTGGTCATTACTCCAACATACAAAGTGTTGAATACCAGTATCACCTGTTCATAACCACTTCTGGTATTTGAACCACTTATATTTTGAGGCACATGGCTTCTGGTTTTTAGACCAACTTCTGTCTCTTTGTACAATAACAGTAGCATAAGGCTTTCAAGTAAACTGTTTCCACATGCATCTATATTACAAAATTATTCTGCTCTCCAGGGTAACTTGAGATACGACTTTATCATGACATTGATTGGTATCTGGATTACTTCAATTTAGCCAGCCATAGTCTCTGGACCCAAAATCTGTATGAATATTACTCACAAAACTTTCTAGATAATCCACAATAGATCACTGATTTATGATGTCTCAGCATTCATTTTTAGAACTACCCTACATATAGAAAGATTTTTTTTCCCCACTTATTTGATTGGGTATGCAAAGCTGTATCCTGATTGTTCCTTAGCCTTCTACAATACTCACATTCTGTAAATCCTGATCGCATTATGGGTACTACAGAAAAAATGCATTATGAAATATGTACTAGTCCTAAGACCTCATAGAATTGTGAAAGAAATAATCATATTTAAAATGATACATCTTCCAAATGCTAGTGAACAGAGTATTAAAAGTGTAAAATCTTAAGGACCCCTAGTATACCATCACGTAGGGCAATTTTTTTCTTGAATTATAATTACATAAAATAATAAAATATAAACTACATTTACATGGCATAAGACAGTTTTTAAACAATTCAAAATATGTGATTAAGAGATATGTAAATGCATGGCTGCAATTTAATTGTTAAGATACAAAAAAATCCTACCTGTTTGCTTTCTTCCATATCAGATTCGCTGCTGAATTCTTCTGTATTTAGATTTTCAAAATCTGATTCTCCAGCTGCAATTGGCACTGTCACAGTGAGGCCTGGGTTGTTTATGAATGACATGTAATCGTTTTCATCAATTACATATTTTTCCACACTGCTGCCTGTGCCTACACCACTGGTGGTTCCATTCCCGTCTTTAACATAATTCAGATCTTTGCTTATTTCAACAGCAGTATGATTGGAAATGCAGCTGTCTTTCTTGTTGTTTAGCTCTTCAAGTGCTTTGATTTCCTCTAAAGCTTTCTGCTTTCTAACGAAGGCTTTTTGGATGAATTCCTGTATCTTTTTTTTAACATAATCTATTCCCTTCTGAATCCTTGCCACAGCAATCTGGAGATTGTTCATTTCGTTGTCATCATCAGTAGCAGCAAGATTGTCTGAACTAAATGAGCTGAGCAGCAAGGCCAGAAACAGGTTCAATACCTAGAAGATGAGAGAATACAGCTGTATAGCAAATACAGACACATAAGAAGTGAGCATATGTACAGAATACTGTCAAATAGCACACATTGTTTTGAAAACCAACATTCACTAATTTTAGACAAACACATAGCACCTTAAATAGCAAAAGATCTCCTTACTTGTTTTTATCAGTATTCATTCATAAGATGAAAACAAACAAGCTATAATACCTAATTATTTTAAACTTTTTGATCTTTGTTTGAAGCCACGTGGTTGCTTAGACTCTAAAATTTTTAAAAAGTTACAAAAATTCTAGCTATACACATTCATCAGAAGTTTGAAAGTCTTCTAAATCTCTTAAAATCACTTGGATTGTAAGTAGAATTAAATAAACATAAGTTGTAAAGTTAGATGAGTTTCTATGATGCAGATATTTTAGAAATATATCAGTTAATGCTACAATAATCTACTTACACTTTCTATCTGGAAGATTATAGCATGAGACTGTGATTTTCTGTTAATTCTGAGCTTGTCTCTTAAGTTCTATAAAGCTTCTCATAACAAGATAAAAGGAATATTTAAAAATGAATTCTACACTTTAATCTTTGTTATTTATAATAATACTATATTATTTGTAATTGGATTTTTTTCCTTTTTCACTTGGCAAAAAATGAAAATTTTGTTTCCTCTTATGTAGGAATTTAAAAATAAAATAGATTCCTTTCATCAGCAGTAACAATCTTAGCACCAGCATTGCCTGAGAACTGTGGTTTATTGCCTCAGAATTCAAACATCATTAATCATCTTGTTTTAATATAATCTACTATAAACTGTAGCTATTTCACTAAAGCTTTCAAGCACTTAATATTTCATACTTTTGTATACTCGTATACCACCACACATCAAAAGTTTTCATGATATGGCAAAATGGCATAAATAAACTTCCTCATAGTTAAATATGTTTGGTCTCTCATTTTTACTCTTTATAACATTTAACTCCGCAGACTTTCACAATTCCAGAAAAGAACCCGGAGGTAAAAAGACACTTGGAATAAAGACGACAATACGAATCTGAAACAGAATTTCTATGCTGAAGCTAATACTAAAAAAAATAGTGGAGCAGGTTACTGGGCATAAATAACTTTCTGGGGTTCTGCACACTTCTGCTGATATAATATCAAGATTGCAAGGTCATATAAACAACTAGGATATGAACACTTCAAATACTATTTTATAAAAATTTAAATCACATTGAAATATATCACTAAAGGAAGAGAATTTTGACAAGTAATGAAATACAGCTTTTAGGCATATCAGAACAAACTGCAAAGATTAACAGTAAACTTAAAGCAGAAGTGTAAATTATACATTCCAATTATAATCCTGATTTCTAAGAAGTTCTCATCAATTCAATATTTATCAACTGAACTTTTGGCATTTTAACTTGTCAGCTTGAATTAAAAAATTTTCTTCTATAATTTTGAGTTAGAATATTTCAAACTCATTTTTAGGATGGACATCAAATCAATATGTGTTTTGTTTTTGTTGTTTACACCTAAGCAGGCCAGAAAGTTCAGTACTTGAATTCAAGATATTCTATATAAGAACATCTATATTATACTTTATTTTTGTTAAGTCATTAGTATTAGAGTTGGAATTAGCTGTGACGGGCATAAGAAAGTCCATTAGATTTTTTTCTCTGAAGAAGCAGCTTCCCAGGAGCTGTTGCAGCATGAGCTTTATTATTTCAAGAGCAGTTAAGAAGATATTTGGATTTAAACAGCACCACTAAATTAGCTGCAGCTCTCCCATGATAGGGTGTTTGATTTGATGTTTTGGTGTATCCCTAAATTCCTGCAACCATAGTGAGAGTACCTCAGTGTATGGACATGAGCGAAAAGGGAGAGAAGGGAATCATAATACATTTTTACCCAAAATCTATCACATCCAGATTTTTTATTTTTAATTCTAAACAGAAGTATGGCAAACATTCTCATTGCCTAGCTGTAAGTTATGTATATTTTGCACCAGAACTAACGTTCAAAAATGCTCATCACATACCACTAGGTTTCCAATCACCATGACCAGCATGAAAACAATAAGGCACATGGTTTGGCCTGCAACCTCCATGCAGTCCCACATCGTTTCTATCCATTCTCCACACAACACTCGAAATAC